>OFHO01002649.1_pt1 | contig 10634 bp, 8 predicted proteins | sample 1521531 | NCBI WGS metagenome assembly OFHO01 (sample SAMEA3504124, study PRJEB24116) | mouse gut metagenome | biome: mouse gut; feature: mouse-associated habitat; material: faeces | place: Denmark | collected 2011
AATATTCCAAAAACTTTAAAAGCCTTTTCGCTTCATAATATTCCGGCTCCCCTTTCCCTATCCCAAACAGCAGGGGTTCCGCATATTGTTTCAGCACCGCCAGCTCATAGATCAGTACAGAATTGAACATGGCGTCCGCGCTCTCCTGGAACGGGAAAATATATTCTTCTTCCCCTTTTCTCACGGAAGCCCACATTTCGATCGTCCGTTTTGCCGACGTCCCACGCGTCCGCGCGTCCCTTACCATACGGCGCAGAAGCCTCCCGTCGGTAGTCGGAATCCGGTTATGGTCATCGATATTAATGCTCGTAAGGGCGCTGATATAGATTTTATATTTGCTTTCATTGGGAAGCGCATAGGACATGGCATCATTCAATCCATGGATGCCCTCGATTACGAGAACGTCTTCCGGCCCCAATGTCTTATAATCGCCCTTGTACTCCCTCTTACCGGTTTTAAAATTAAAGCTGGGAAGTTCCACGGTTTTTCCCGACAGCAGATCGAGCATATCTTTGTTAAATTGTTTTACGTCGATCGCTTCCAGGCATTCAAAGTTATAGTCCCCGTTTTCGTCCCTGGGCGTATCCTCCCTGTTTACAAAATAATTGTCCAGCGCGATCGGATGGGGCGACAGCCCATAAGTGCGCAGCTGTATCGACAGTCTGTGGGAAAATGTAGTTTTTCCCGAAGAAGAGGGGCCTGCGATCATAACAAATTTTACCCCTTTCCGTTCCACAATCTCCCGTGCGATCTCACCGATCCGCCTCTCCTGAAGCGCCTCCTGCACGAGAATCAGATCATTGATATTTCCCTTGCAGATCTGATCATTCAGATCCCCCACCGTCCCTACATTGACCATATTTCCCCAATCGTCGGACTGTTTGAGCGTTTGAAACAATTTTTTCCTCGGTTCCATCGAAGGCAGTTTTTCCGGCGATTTAGGATCCGGAAGCAAAAGCATCAAGCCATCCTCATAAGCAAACACCTGGAAATATTTCACATATCCCGTACTCGGCAGCATATAGCCGTAATAATAATCATAATATCCGTCCAGACAGTACACATTTACATAAGAACTTCTTCTATATCGGAACAGTTTTTCTTTCTCTTTCATATTCTGGCTGCGGAAGATCTCCACCGCATCGTTCAAAGGATAAGATTTTTTCACATAAGGCAGGTCGGCCTCCACCAACTCCCGCATCCGCCCGTTTAATCTGTCAATAAACTCCTGATCCAGCCTTACCTTTCCTTTTACGCTGCAATAGTACCCGGAACCGATGGCAAACTCCACCTTTACCTTTTCCAAACCCCCTTCTTCCACCACATCCTGCATCGCTCTGATCATCAGCATGATCGCCGTCCTTACATAAGATTTGTGCCCCACGGCATCGCTGATCGTAAAAAAGGAAACCTCACAGTCCTTTTTCACCTTTTTAAACAATTCCCGGATCTTCCCATTAACCGTAACCAGCGCGATCCTGTTATTATATTTCTCCTGATATTCTCTGACGATCGTTTCATACGTCGTACCCTCTTCGTACTGCCTTCTCTCACCGTCGATCGTTACCGTTACCATACGCCGCCTCCTGTTCCGAATGCTTTCCACCTGCACGCTCCGGCAGACTTCAAACCTTCTATTCGCTCATACCCTTTACAAATTCATTCTCAAATTCTGCTTCTGTATATGTAAAAACTCTTTGAAAATACAACTGTTCAAACCTTTCCAGGCCAAACCTGATAAAATGCCCCTTCCCTTTTCGGTGAAAATATTTGCCAATCTTCACCCTTGATGCGGACTCCTGTAATCCTCCCTCTTCCCTTTCTTCTTTTGCTTCATCATTTTTTGTTTCATTATAAACCAGTATAAACTCGGCATGATCCCTGCAAAAAGAAATGCTTTCCCCTGTAATATCACAAAAAATCAATAAACTTTCATAGATTTTCTGGTAAACGTTATATTTTTGTTTGTCATTTATTTTTCCGTTTTTAAATTCAATAAAACTAACGCTTCCTTCTCTCCCTATATAAAGCGCATCGCTGGAACAAGGCAGGAATTTCGGCTTGGGCTCCAGGCTTCTGACATATGCCTTCTTCACTCTGTCAAAATGAATCACCGAAACCTCCGCATCTGTCATATATTGCTTTACCGTATTTTCATCGTCCAGCGAAGTTTTCTTAAGCGTAGAAATATTATTGCGGAATATCTCTATTTCATCATACCGTATTTCCATTCCCATACCCCATATTTTCCAAATCCTGCAATGGCCTCGCCAGTTTTGCGTAAATACGTTCTACCTCGTTTGTCACATCCTCCATTCCCACTCTGCCATCTTTTTCTTCTGCCAAATAATATCTGCACTTATCCCCGATTCCATACTTATTCGTATAAACTTCAATGGCATTCAAAAAATACGGGCTATGCGTATTCAGCAAAACATGAACACCGAATTCGATCTGCAGCAATACAATAATTTCCGCAAATTTCAACTGCCACTCAGGATGCAAATGAATCTCCGGCTCATCGAGAATCACAATTCCATTCTCATCAATGCTCCCATTCTGCAAAAGTTGTTTTAATATCACGAAATTTTTCATGCCTGTGGATAAATTCCCCATTTCCAGGCTATCCCTCAGCTCTTCCGACTGATAAACATAACTCCCATAAGTCTCTGCCACAATCTCTCCATCGCAGACTCCCTGCATAGCATTTAATATTTTCCGCATTTTCTTCTGAGCCGACAGTTCTTCCAACATATTCCATTCCAACGCATCCCTGTCCCTCCCAAGCTTCCTCTGTAAATCGTATCTATGCCTCAACGTGTCAAATGGCCGAAGGTTGTTTCTATACAAATCATCTACAACAAACGGATCATCTATATAAATAATCTCCTTTATCAAGCTGATAAAATGCCGTATCTCTATTTCCCCATCCGCCAACACCTGGAAGTCAACGGCATCATCCCTTATATTAATTGAAATATGGCTTTCTTCCTCTGGAAAATTCAAATGCCCTATCTTCTCCCCAAATTCTGCCCCCAAGCTTTTTTTAAGGATAAGCTTAATCAGTTCCTCATCTTCCATATATAAATATTCATTGATCTTTTTCGCTTTTACCTCTAAATCCTCCCCTTGCCCTTTATTCAAAGGAAGGGAAAACAATTCCTTGTGATAAACCTCTAATTTTTCCACAATCTTATCTTCATTTCCCCTGTATGCATCTGGTTCATCAATCATTTCATAAATCACATCAAAAACCGGAGTTTTCAAAGAACGCCTTAATGAAACAATAGACCCTTTTTTAAATACATTATAAATTGCATCCGCCCTTTCCTCCCTGATGTGTTTCTCCACCTTATAAAACGCCTTAAATACGCTGAAAAGCATCTTCCCCACAGTACTCTTTCCCGTACTATTCTCGCCCGCAATCACCGTAACCCCATCCAATTCAATCCGCGCCCGTCCAATTTTCCCCACATTTTCCAGCTCAATCCTCATCCAATCCTCCATAACCTCCTTATACCACAAAGAATTTATATCATAAGGAATTTATGCCACAATAACCACCTTCCAACACCTAAAACTATCCACGGGAAGAATGCCCCTCTGGGCATTCTTCCGTGTGAAGAGCGGTTCGCAACGCAAATTTGCGTTGCGAACCCTAGAAGTTCTTGGCGAAACAGCCACTGCTGTGAGCCTTAGAACTTCTCTTCACACTAATGACCAGAACGGATTCCCCTCCCTGGCCGCAAATACCGCGATCTGCGGGAATTCTCTCTCGATATATTCTATCATATAAGGCACAAATATTTTCTCCAGCCCATAATGCCCCGCATCGATGATCGCCAGTCCCTGGGCCACCGCGTCCAATCCTTCATGATGGTCGATGTCTCCGGTAATCAGCACTTCCGCCCCGGCCTCCACTGCCGGACGTATCATGGATTTGCCCGATCCCGGCGATACAGCGGCGCATTCCACCGCCATATCCCTTTCCCCATATACCTTCACGCTCTCCAAATGAAATACATCCTTTACATAAGAGGCGCATTCTTCCAATGTCATGACCTGGGGCAGCTTCCCGTATCTGCCGATTCCCTCTTTGGCGATCTCATCCTCGTAAGTAATGCTCAACACCTGTCGCTCTTTCAGCCGGATCTCATCCGCTGCCGCGTCCGCCATTCCCATAACATCAAAATTTGTATGCATCGCATAATAGCTGATATCGTTTCCTATCAGCTTCACCAGACGCCTTCCGATAAAGTCATCCGTATTGATCTTTTTCATGGAAGAAAAAATAAGCGGATGATGGGTGAGGAGCATATCGGCTCCTTTTCTCACAGCCTCTTCCACGACCGCATCCGTAGCATCCAAAGCGATGCATATTTTTCCCACTTCCTTATCCCGGCGTCCTGCCAGCAATCCCACATTATCCCAATTTTCTGCGAACACCGGGGCGCATAACTGTTCCAGGCTTTTTATCACTGTGCCGCATTCCACACTTTTTTTACTTTCCATACGAATGCCCATGCCTTTCCACTATTTACCGGTAACAGGAAAGCGCCGCCTCGACTCCCCGTATCCTGTCTGCGATCTCTTCCTGCCGTCCTTCCGTTTCCCTGCCGTTTTCGCGGAGATTTTCCATGATCTGCATACAAAGACTGTATTCCCTCCGCAGGTAATCCTCCAGTACGGGATCTTTCTTTTTCAACAACACCGGCCCATATTTATCTTCTATTTTCCGCCATCCGGCGTCTTCCGGTTCTCCGCCCTGCTCCGGCTCCGCGCTGTCCGCCTCTTCCCGCCGTCCGCCGTCCTTTTTTTCCCAATCCTCTTGCACAGAAAATACCGGCAGCGCCTTTATGACCGGATAATATTTCCCTTCTTCCAAAACCATCTTTTCATCCGCGACAGCATATCCTTCTTTCCGCAGATATTCTCTTACCATCGCTATTTCCGACTGCGGCTGCAGGATGACCTCCCTCATTTGCCGGATCTTTTCCTTCCCCTCTTCCATGATCCGTTTGATCAGTCTGCCTCCCATGCCCCCACAAATCAATGTATCCGCCTCGCCTGTGCCGAGGGCCGCCACCCCGTCGGACAGCCTGGTTTCTATGTAGTCCGACAAGCCAAATTCTCCCACATGTTCCCCGGCTGCCCGCAGCGGCCCTTCGTTCACATCCATCGCAATCACTCTGGCGCTGATTCCCTTTTGGATCAAATAAATAGATACAAAACCATGGTCGCATCCTACGTCGCATACCATATTGCCTTCCGTTACCATTCCCGCTACTGCCAGCAGCCTTTTGGAAAGTTTTACGGCCTTATGTCCTTCTCCCATCAGTCCAGATAATCCTTTAATTTCCGGCTTCTGCTTGGATGGCGGAGCTTGCGCAGCGCCTTCGCTTCGATCTGGCGGATGCGCTCGCGGGTTACGTTGAATTCTTTTCCCACTTCTTCCAAAGTCCTCGCGCGCCCGTCATCCAGGCCAAAACGAAGCCTGAGTACTTTCTGCTCCCGTTCCGTCAATGTTCCCAACACCTCTACCAACTGCTCTTTTAACAAGGTAAAAGCGGCCGCATCCGCCGGCACCGGTACATTATCGTCCTGTATAAAATCTCCAAGATGGCTGTCCTCTTCTTCGCCAATCGGTGTCTCCAGAGAAACCGGCTCCTGGGAAATCTTTAATATTTCCCGCACTCTGTCCACAGGCATATTCATCTCTTCCGCAATTTCTTCCGGGGTAGGTTCTCTCCCAAGCTCCTGAAGAAGCTGTCTGCTGACACGGATCAATTTATTAATCGTCTCCACCATATGCACCGGAATACGGATCGTCCTCGCCTGATCCGCAATCGCCCTCGTAATCGCCTGGCGGATCCACCAGGTCGCATAAGTGGAAAACTTATAGCCCTTCCGGTAATCGAATTTTTCCACGGCTTTAATAAGGCCAAGGTTCCCCTCCTGAATCAAATCGAGGAAAAGCATACCCCTGCCCACATATCTTTTCGCGATGCTGACAACAAGACGCAGATTGGCTTCCGCAAGGCGCTTTTTCGCATCTTCGTCCCCCATCTCCATCTTTTTCGCCAGTTCGATTTCTTCCTCCGCGCTGAGGAGGGGAACCTTTCCGATCTCTTTCAGATACATTCTGACCGGATCTTCGATGCTGATGCCGTCCGGCACGGACAAGTCGATGTTCTCCACATCCACCTCATCCTCTTCCGTCAGGATGATTTCCTCGTCATCCACATCGTCCTCCTCCGTGATACGGAGTACATCCACGTTATTCTGTTCTAATGTTTCCAATATCCTATCAAACTGTTCCTCTTCCAACGTCATGTCTGTGAAGAAGTCGCTGATCTCCTGATATTCCAAAACATTCTTCTTCTTTTTCGCAGCGTTCAGAAGCTCTTTCAACCGCTCCTCAAACTTTGCTTGTGTGTTTTCATCCATTTTTTGGTTCCATCCTTCCTCATGTAGTCATAGTATGATCATTCATCCAGAGAAATATGCGTTTTGCTAAGTTCTTCCAGCGCTTTTTTTCCTGCAATTACCTTATTCAGAGCATCCATATCTGCTCCCATTCTCCCGGAATAATATTCATAGCTGTTTCTCTTTACCGTATATATAATATCGTGGAGAGCTTTTTCCCGCTCTTTTTTTGTTTCCAGCTCCTCCAGCTTCGTATTAAAAAGGGCCGCTACTTCGCGTTGTTCCTCCTCATCTTCAAACATGCTGACCAGCGCCGCCGGACTGAACTCTCCTTTTGAAAGCCCCTCAAACAGCTTGTCCGCCACCTTTCGGTACAGTTCATCCGTAAAATCCCCGGCATTGATATATTTCTTTATCTTAGGATATATCCCCGGTTCGTCCGTTATCCATGTGATCAGCAGCCGCTGGGCCTTTTTCCGGTTTTCCTCCGGCGTGTTTTTCTTCTCCGCCAGCCCCGATTTCGGGCGTATGACAGGACTCGCCAGCCCGGTCTGCGCCGCATAAGACGCCACCAGCTTTCGCAGGTTTTCAAAGCCTATGTGATACTTATCAGCCACCGCCTCAAGATAATTTTCACGCTCCACCTCTTCCGAAAATCCGCAAAGCTTTTTGGCGATCTCCCGGTGGAACCTTGTCTTGGACTCCGGGTCTTTCAGATCATACTCCCGTTCCAGCATCCGCAGTTCGAAGAAAAAGCTGTTTTCAGCGCCCTCTATCCTCTTCACGAACTCCTCCGCCCCCAGATTCTTCACAAATTCATCCGGGTCTTTATAGGGTTCCATATTAATGACTTTTCCGCTCAACCCCGCTTCTTTCAATATACCGATCGCCCGCAGGGCGGCATTTGTTCCCGCCCCGTCGCTGTCATAGGCAAGCAGCACTTCTTTTACATATCTTTTGATCAGATTCGCCTGTCCTATAGTAAATGCCGTTCCAAGCGACGCCGCCGCCTGTGTAAATCCCGCCTGGTGCATGGCAATCACATCCATATATCCTTCGCAGAGGATGATATGGCTCTGCCTTGACGTCCTTGCAAAATTTAAGCCGTACAAATTGCGGCTTTTATCAAAAATCATCGTTTCCGGAGAATTCAGGTATTTGGGCTTGCCGTCGCCCATCACCCGCCCCCCGAAGCCAATAACGCGATGATTGATATCCTGAATGGGAAATATAACCCTGTTCCAGAACTTGTCATGAAGCCCGTATTTTTCATCGAATACCGCCACTCCCGCTTCCTGTATCAGATCGTCCCCGTATCCTTTGGAACGAAGATATTGCACCAAATCGCTGCTGGACACCGCCGCATAGCCGAGGCCGAACTTTTTCATCGTCTCTTCGCCAAGCCCCCGGTCCGCCAAATAACGGTATCCCTTCTCCCCCCGGCCGGACCGGAGCTGGTAATAGAAATACCTGGCGGCTTCTTTATTGATTTCCAACAGCCTGTTTTTACGGCTCTCCTTCTTTTTCACTTCCTCGGAATACTCGATCTCAGGCAGATTCACCCCCGCCCTGTCCGCCAGCAGCTTCACCGCCTCCCGAAACGTATAATTTTCATATTCCATAATAAACGTAAAAACATTCCCGCCGGCCCCGCAGCCAAAGCAATAATACATCTGCTTGCCGCCCGAGACCGAAAAAGACGGTGATTTTTCATTATGGAAAGGGCACAATCCAAAATGATTCGCCCCTTTCTTCTGCAGCCTGACATAACCGGAAATCACATCCACAATATCATTTTTCATCCGTACTTCTTCTACAATCTCATCCGGATAATACATCCCATCCCCCTCTGTCATTTTCTCCTAATAGTGCCAAGACTTCGGTATAAACAGTTCTTCATATTGTGCAATGGCAAATCTGTCCGTCATGGCACCGACATAATCGCACACAATAATCTCCGGCGCCTCTCCGAATTTATCCATTCTTTCTTTCAAATGTTCCGGCAGTTTCCCCAAATGCCCGAAATAATATTCATAAAGCGATTTCATCAGCGTCTCCGCCTTCTCCTCTTCCTTTTTCGCCGCCTTATTCTGATATACCCGTTCAAACATAAAACTTCTCAACTTCCGCATCGCCCCTTCCACTTCAGGAGACATGCAGATCTCGTTCTTTTCATAACTGTAAGTCACCAGATCATGAATAAAATGATCCAGCCTTTCCCCCGTAGTAAAACCAATCACTTCCGCGATCTCTTTCGGCACATCGGATTCTTTTAAAATTCCGCCCCGCACGGCATCGTCCATATCGTGATGGATATAGGCGATCTTATCCGAATAACGCACAATCTTTCCCTCCAAGGTAGAAGGCGTTCCCTTTGTCTGATGATTCCGTATTCCGTCCCTGGCCTCCTGTGTCAGATTCAGCCCCTGCCCGTTTTTTTCCAGCACATCCACCGTCCGCACGCTTTGTTCGCTGTGGCAGAATCCATAAGGGCATACTTCGTTTAACGCCCTTTCCCCTGCATGGCCGAACGGCGTATGGCCCAGATCATGTCCAAGGGCGATCGCCTCCACCAGATCTTCGTTCAACCTGAGCGCCTTTGCAATCGTTCTGGCATTCTGGGAAACTTCCAATGTATGCGTCAGCCTCGTCCGATAATGGTCGCCCTCAGGAGTCAGGAAAACCTGCGTCTTGTCCTTCAATCTGCGAAACGACTTGCTATGTAATATCCTGTCCCGGTCTCTTTGATAAACCGGACGGATATCGCATTGTTCTTCCTCCCTGGACCGTCCTCTGGAATTCATGCTCAAAGAAGCATACGGGCTCAGATACTTCTTCTCCCACTGTTCCAGCTTTTCACGAATCAACATTCCCAAAGCCGAACCTCCTTCCTTACATTTACAATATTCTGCGTTCAGTCGGAAAATCCTTTTTTTATTTCAAAGTTCTTAAATTTCCGGCCATTTTAAACTCTTTTTCCTTTTCTAACGGCATATATTATAAATAAACTCGGCATTTTTATCCATCGCTTCATAAGCCGTCTTAAACGGCGACATCTGGAATACATGCCACATTCCCTCAAAAATATCCATCCTTACCGGCACGTTCGCCTTGATCATCTTTTTATGAAGCATGATGGAGTCCTCTAAAAGCACCTCATTGCTCCCCACCTGGATATATGTGGAAGGAAAATCCACAAAATTCCCGAAGATGGGAGAGATGAGAGGATTCTCCAATTCCTGCCCTTCCGCATAGTTGTGAACCATTTGACCAATATATTCCGCGTCCAGCACCGGATCCACTTCCTTCTTTGTCTGATAAGACTTCCCTGACGCCGTGAGATCGGTCCACGGCGACATTAACAGAAGTCCTCTCGGCAGCAGCCTGTTTTCGCTCTTTAATTTATGCACAAGAGCCAGCGCCAGATTTCCTCCCGCCGAATCTCCCGCCACCATGACGTCCCTCGCTCCATAACCAAGCAGCATCAAATAATTCCATGCCTTCATCGCATCCTCCAAAGCAGCCGGATACGGATGCTCCGGCGCAAGGCGGTAATCAAAACAAAGCACATCCATGGAAGTAGACATGGCCAGTTTTGTTGTCAGCGTCCTCGCATATAGACTGCTCCCCGTAGAGTATCCTCCTCCATGGCAGTAAAGAATCACATATTTTTTCATATGCGCTCTGTTCACCGAGATCCATTCCGCATAGATATCCTCAATCACCAATTCACGAACCAGCATATCCCGGCTGTTCCCAAGAAGAGCCCCGAAATGATCCTGTGATTGCCTGTGTTTCTCAATATCCGTATTCTCCACAACGCTGTGCACCCTTTTTATCAGATTCATCAAATTCATATTTCTTTTTTCCGTCATCGCCATAAGAGCAGCTCCGTCCTTTCCGTATCTGTAAACTGTTTCCGCAAAAGTTGAATTTATCAGGCGGGGGCGCAGAGGAAGAGGAAAGCCGGAAGGAGGGAAGGGGGGAACCGGGCGGGGCAGCTGCGGGCAGGGCGGGCGGAAGCGGGGCAATGGTTTCGTCTGCTGCTCCGGGAAATGGATTTTCTAAATATTCCGGGAAGTTATAACAGCCGGACGCAACCGACCGCGATTCGCCATCCGGGCTCACTGCGGTCTTTTGGTGACATCCATGTCACCAAATTGCTGATTGTTCAACGGAGTATTAAGAAAATCTCATTTCCCTGCGCA
>OFHO01002653.1_pt1 | contig 10610 bp, 8 predicted proteins | sample 1521531 | NCBI WGS metagenome assembly OFHO01 (sample SAMEA3504124, study PRJEB24116) | mouse gut metagenome | biome: mouse gut; feature: mouse-associated habitat; material: faeces | place: Denmark | collected 2011
AAACATGCTGGACTTTTCACTGTTTTTTGGATGAATCGTGGGGCGGCGTCAACCGAAGCTCAAATCATGAGGCAAATTCCGCCATTGCGTTTTTGTAAGTCTCCAGGTCCGCCGCCCATTCCGGATCGGCCCAATCCGTTTTCAGCTGGGGCCGGGCGGTCTGGAGAATCTGGGCAAAGTAGCGGCTGAATCGCTCCGCCCCCAGTGCGTCCAGATGGTGGGCATCGTAGAACAGGCTCTCATTCAAGCCAATATCGGCGTAGTCCAAATTAAAGTCGTGGAAGGGCACACCGTATTTGGCGGCAGTGGCCTCCACTGTATTCAGCATCGCCTTCTCCTCCAGCTCCAGGTTCGAGGGACTCTTTACCAGCCACAGTTCCACCCCCTCATCCTGACACAGTTTGATGATCTCTTCTAGCCAGAATTGATTTTTGTCCAGCAGGGGCGTTTTACCGGTAATCCCGCCTGCATCGGGCTTGGGGAAGGAGTCCTCTTTGGGGGGCAGCATGACAAACCCCTTATAGGGGTCCCGGGCCCGGGCGCGGTCAAAGGTAAAGTCCGATTTTTTCAGGTCGTTCCAGCGGCTGTGGTACTTCATAAAGTTGAACAGGCAGGAAAGCCGGCCCTCCAGGTCGGGGGCGGACTGCGACGACAGTCTGACCTTGTTCCAGGACAGAGGGATATCGTCCATATAGGAGTAGGTGACCCCGTCGTCCTTCTCCCCAACGTAATATTCCTTGTCGCCGAAGGCCATCCGGCATTCCACCACGACAAGAGCGGGGGACTGGGTCTTAAACGCCTCTTTGATATAGGTGTAGGTGGCCCAGAGGGGCTGCTGCTGGGTGGCAAAGACGTAGCTTTTAATTCCGGTCTCCGCCCAGATCTCCAGCGGACTAAACGCGGCATAGGCGTGACTGGGTCCGAAGAACATCACCTCAAACTGATTCTCCTTCTCGTTGTAAAATCCGCTGACCTTGTTGGTCATATCCCAGGGCGGGGCCAGGGATTTTCGCTCCAGCACCCGGTTCAGGGGAAGCAGGCACAGCCCCAGCAGAACCAGAAATATCAGGGTCTTGCCCAAAAATTTCAATTTATCATTCATGGTATACCTCAAAACGCAAAGTAGATGAACGCCGCTTCGGAGTAGCCTGGCCCGTAGACTCCGAAGACCAGAATAACCAGCGTCAGCCCCAGATAGAGGCACCACCGTACCGGCCAGACCAGCCCGGAGACCAGAGCAATCCCGTCCCCCTTCTCGTCGGCCAGATCAAAGAGAAACAGCACAAGCAGGGCACCTGCCAGAAAAACCGCCTCAACAACCCCGGGATTCAAAGCGGCTAAAGCAGTCCGGCAATACTGGAGCGGCTCCCCAATTCCCCAGAGCGAATGGCGGAGGATATATGCCGCCTCTTCTATACTTCCGGCCCGGAAAAACACCCATAGGGCGCTGACCACCAGAAAGGTCATTCCACATTGCAGAACCCGGACGGGCAGACCCCACGTCCTGCCGGAGCGGCGGAAGAGAAATTCCACGTTCATCACCAGCGCATGGAGCAGGCCCCACACCACAAAGGACCAGTCCGCCCCATGCCACAGACCGCTGAGGGTGAAGGTGAGCAGCACAAACAGGCACTTCCTGGCCGCTCCCCGCCGGTTGCCCCCCAGAGGGATGTATACATACTCCCGAAACCAGCTGGTCAGGGAGATGTGCCACCGCTTCCAAAACTCGGTGACCGAGCAGGCAAAATAGGGCCGCTTGAAGTTGGCCATCAGCTCTATGCCCATCATTCTAGCACAGCCCCGGGCAATGTCGGAGTAACCGCCGAAATCGCAGTAAATTTGAATGGCAAAGGCACAAGTAGCCAGCACCAGCGCACCGCCCTCGTAGCTGCCCGGATTTTTGTACACCGGGTCTACAATCAGCAGAGCCAGCTGATCCGCAACCACCATTTTCTTGAAGAAACCCCAGGCCATCCGTTTGGCCCCGAGCGAGGCGTTTTGATATGTGAACCGGTGTTCCTCCTTCAGCTGGGGCAGAAGGCTGGAGGCTTTTTCAATGGGACCGGCCACCAACTGGGGAAAGAAGGAGACAAACAGGGCAAAGGTGACAAAATCCCGCTCCGGCTTCAGCCTGCCTTTGTAGATGTCCAGGGTGTAGCTGAGAGTCTGGAAGGTATAAAAGGAGATGCCCACCGGCAGGATGATGTCCAGCGCCGGGGCAGAGAAGGGGATGGAGAGCGCACGGCACAGGGCGGTAAGACTTTCGCCGAAAAAATTCAGGTATTTGAAGAAAAACAGCAGCCCTAAATTCATGGTCAGACTTACCGCCAGCAGCCACCCCTTCCGTTGGGGCCATCGCACCATCCCCAACCCGCAGAAGTAATCCACCAGGGTGGAAAACAGGATGAGGACGATGAATTCCGGCTTCCAGCACATGTAAAAATAGCAGCTGGCGGCAAGCAGCAGATATTTTCGGAATCGGAAGGGCAGGGCATAGTAGAGGAGAAAAACACAGGGGAAGAAAATCAGGAAGGGCAGGGAGTTAAACAGCATAAGCGCCTCCAAGTTGCACAGTAGGATTGGGAACCAGTATATCACAAGGCCGAACGGAAGAAAAGACAAGTTTTTGTCAATCTTTGCTTCGCCGCTGTTTTTCTTGCCCAACGGTGTAAAAGCTGGTATACTATAGCATTGATATTTTATAACTGAGGGAGACTTCCGCCATGAAAAAACTGATGGTGATCGACGGTAATTCCATTGTCAACCGCGCCTTCTACGGGGTCAGCCAGAATCTGACGACTCGGGAGGGCCAGCCCACCAACGCGATTTTCGGATTTTTGAACATTATGAACAAGCTGCTGGATGAGGTCTCCCCCGAGGCGCTGTGCGTCACCTTCGACCGCTCCGCCCCCACCTTCCGCCACTTGGCCTTTGCGGAATACAAGGCCAACCGCAAGGGGATGCCCGAAGAGCTGGCCAGTCAGATGCCTTTGCTGAAAGATGTGCTGTCCGCTTTGAATATCCCCATGTACGAGCTGGACGGCTGGGAGGCAGACGATCTGCTGGGCACCATCGCCCGGCTGGACGAGCAGGCCGGGTGGGAGACGGTGGTGGTGACCGGGGATAAAGACTCCCTCCAGCTGGTAACGGATGCAACCACCGTCAAGCTGGTTTCCACCCGTATGGGCCGCACCACCACACGGGACATGACTCCGGAGGCATTTTACGAGGAGTACGGCTTTGCCCCCAAACACATCGTCGACCTGAAGGCCCTTATGGGAGACTCCTCTGACAACTATCCCGGCGTTAAGGGGGTGGGAGAGAAAACCGCCATGGCCCTAATCCAGCTTTACCATACGGTGGAACACCTGTACAGCCACATGCCCGATCTCTGTTCCGCCCCGGACATCCCCGCGAAACCCGGTCTGATCAAAAAACTGGAGGAGGGCCGGGAGAGCGCCAGACAGTCCTATGAGCTGGCGGTAATCCGCACCGACGCCCCCATCGACTTCAAGCCGGAGGACAACCTGCGCAAAGAACCGGACAACAACCGGCTCTATCAGCTTTTCCTCAGTCTGGAGTTTTCCAAACTCATCGACAAATACCACCTCACCGCCCCCCAGGGGGAGGTAACAGCCGGTTCGGACACCCCTAGGGCCCTGGAGGGCGGCTGCTATCTGGAGACGGAGATCACCCCAGAGCACGCCCGGGGTCTGCTGGAGCTGTGGAGGACCAAGGAGGTGGTGCATATTGTCACCCTCCCATCCCTTGACGCGGTCTGCGTGGAGTGTCACCTGAACGACGATTCCTGGAACGCCAGCCTGCTTCGGGCGGACAGGCTGGAAAATTATAACGAAATCGTCCAGACGCTCTTCTCCGACCCCGCCATCAAAAAGGCGGCCCACGGGATCAAAAATCTGTGCCGGACCCTGCTGGCCGAGGGGATTACACCCGCTGGCTTCGTGTTCGACACCGAGGTGGCCGCTTACCTTCTGGCCCCCGCCGACGGCAGCTACGAGCTTGAAAAGCTGGGCCTGACCTACTACAGCCAGCAATTCCCCAAGGCTGACCTTTACCTGGAGGAGGGGGCCTTCGGCCCTCTGTCCGACCCGGAGCCCCCCGCCCAGGCCATGATGCGCCACAGCCTCCTGATTGACGATCTGCGTGAGACCCTCACCGTCCGGCTCAAGGAGCTGGGGATGTGGGAGCTCTATGAAACGGTGGATCTGCCCCTGTGCCCCGTGCTGGCAGAGATGGAGACAGAAGGGTTCCTCATCGACCGGGGTGCTCTGGCCGAGTTCGGCAACATGCTGTCCGGGCGGATCAACGAGGTCCAAAAGAGCATTTACGCTTTGGCGGAAGAAGACACCTTTAACATCAACTCAACCCAGCAGCTGGGCCGCATCCTCTTTGAAAAGCTGGGCCTGCCTCCGGTGAAGAAAACCAAAACGGGCTACTCCACCAACGCCGACGTGCTGGAAAAGCTCCGAGGCGAGCACCCCATTATCGACAGCATTCTGGAGTACCGCCAGCTGACCAAGCTGAAATCCACCTATGTGGACGGACTTGGCAAGGTGATCGGACCCGACGGGCGCATCCACACCTCCTTTCAGAACACTGTCACCGCCACGGGGCGGCTCAGCTCCACCGAGCCCAATCTGCAAAATATCCCCATCCGCACCGAACTGGGGGCGGAACTGCGGAAGATGTTTGCCGCCCCAGCGGGCAAGGTGCTGGTGGACGCCGACTACTCCCAAATCGAACTGCGCCTGCTGGCCCACATGGCCGGGGACCCAGCCATGATCGACGGCTTCAACTCCGGCGAGGACATCCACACCATCACCGCCTCTCAGGTCTTCGGCGTCCCGGTGGAGGAAGTCACGCCCCAGATGCGCCGGTCCGCCAAGGCGGTAAACTTCGGCATTGTATACGGAATCTCCCCCTTCTCCCTGTCTCAGGACATTGGGATCACCGTTCAGGAGGCCAAGGAGTATATGGACAAATACTTTGCCCACTACTCCGGCGTCCGGGCCTATATGGACGGGGTGGTAGAACAGGCCAAACAGTCTGGAGCAGTCGCCACCCTTTGGGGCCGGAGGCGCTGGATCCCCGAAATCAAGTCCTCCAATTTTAACACACGGTCCTTTGGGGAACGGGTGGCTCTCAACGCTCCCATCCAGGGCACCGCTGCCGACATGATCAAGCTGGCTATGATTCAGGTCCGGGACCGTCTCCAGGCAGAGGGTCTCGCGGGAAAACTGGTTCTCCAAGTCCACGACGAGCTGATTGTAGAATGTCCCGAACAGGAAGCTGAGGCCGTCTGCAAGCTGGTGGCGGAGACAATGGAGGGTGCAGCCGCGTTGAGCGTCCCCCTTCTGGCCGAGACCCACGCAGGGAAAACCTGGGCGGAGGCGCACTAAACCTGGTTCGCAAGCCGGCGGCGCCTTTTCAAGGGAAATCCAGCCATCAAGAAAGGAGTCTTTCTATGTATTACGAAATTGTTCCCATGGACCGCAGCCACATCCCCCAGATCGCCGCCCTGGAAAAGGAGTGCTTCTCCGACCCCTGGAGCGAAACGCTGCTGGAGGACGCACTTTTCGACCCCCAAGCCAGCTTCATCGTGGCCGAGGACGGGGAGGAAGGAAATATTTTGGGCTATGCCGGCCTCCATGCGGTGCTGGACGAGGGCTACATTGATAATATCGCTGTGGCCCCCGACGCCCGGCGGCACGGGGTTGCCTCCGCCCTGCTGGACGTGTTCTGCCGCTTTGGCGCGGTCAACTTGGCCTTTCTCACCCTGGAGGTGCGGAAATCTAACACCGCCGCCATTGGGCTGTATGAAAAATTCGGTTTTCAGTGGGCGGGTCTGCGCCCTGGCTATTACCAGCGCCCCCGAGAGGATGCGGTTATCATGACCCGAGCGTTTCCAAAGGAGGAAAGCCTATGAACATCCTTGCAATTGAGTCCTCTTGCGACGACACCGCCGCCGCTGTTGTCCGCAACGGGCGGACGGTGCTGTCCAACTGCGTATCCTCCCAAATCGAAATGCACACCATTTACGGCGGTGTTGTGCCCGAAATCGCCTCCCGGAAACATGTAGAGGTGATCTCTGCTCTGACCGAACAGGCGGTTGCCGATGCGGGGCTGACCAAAATGGAGCTGGATGCCATCGCCGTCACCTACGCTCCCGGCCTCATCGGGGCGGTGCTGGTGGGGGTGAACTTTGCCAAAGGGGCGGCTCTGGCCCTGGACCGCCCCCTCATCCCGGTCCACCACGTCCGGGGGCACATCGCCGCCAACTACATCACCCACCCCGATCTGGAGCCGCCCTTTGTCTGCCTGTGTGTCTCCGGGGGGACCACCGCCATTGTGGATGTGCAGTCCTACACGGAGATGTCCATTTTGGGCAGCACGCGGGACGATGCCGCTGGAGAGTGTTTTGACAAAGTGGCCCGGGTACTGGGCATCGGCTACCCTGGGGGAGGCCCTATGGACAAATTGGCCCAGGGCGGAGATGACCAAGAATATGTTCTGCCGGTGGCCCATGTGTCCGGGGCCGAACTGGATCTGTCCTTCTCCGGGCTGAAAACTGCCAGCCTCAACCTCATTCACAACGCCCAGCAGAAGGGGGAGCCGCTAAATCTGCCTGACTTTGCGGCCAGTTTTGGACGGGCGGTAAGCGATTGCCTCATTCCCCGGGTGATGTCCGCCGCCCAGCGGGCGGGCTATGGAAAAATCGCTGTGGCCGGAGGGGTTGCCGCAAACAGCCGCATTCGCGCTGATTTACAGTCCGCCTGCGGCAGGAGCGGTGATCAGCTCTTTCTCCCGGAACTGAAGTATTGCGGGGACAACGCCGCTATGATCGGCTGTCAAGGTTTTTATGAGTTTCAGGCCGGCCGCACCGCCGGCTGGGACCTAAACGCCTACGCAACCCGGGATATTTCTCTTGGATAACGATACCGTAAACGGACTACAGGCCGCTTCTGCCGGTTCATCCACCTGTTTTCTGTATGGCACTGCCACCGGGCGCCGGTATGCTGATTGTCTGTTAAAAATGCGTTATGTTACCTAGTTTTATTCTGTCCAGGATGGAAGAGACCCTATTTTTGTGGAGGGCTCCCCGCCTTTCCACACGCCTCAGCGGTTTTTCCACAGGGGGTGTTGAAAAACCTGTGGAAAATGTTTAAAACTTTTCCCAGGCGCTTTTATAGACTGACGTTATGTAAATATCAACCTTGTTTCGGAAAATCATTTCTCCAAACGTGGTTTTTCCTCTTGACACTGCCCGTGTACCATGTTATAATTCGAAATGCACAAAAAAGCAGGTACGGTTCCCCGTCCTCACCCCCGGCACGTTAAGCCAAAGGGTTAACATGGAAGTACACCGCCGAAGATTCGGCGCTGTTTTGCTGTGATGTGGGGGCCTTACCGGCAGCCCACATTTTATTTTGTCTGGAGGTGCTTTCCCATCGCTAACACAGGTCATCAAACCAATGAAGAGATCCGCGACAAAGAGGTCCGGCTGATCTCAGAGTCCGGCGAACAGCTGGGTATTATGTCCTCTCAAGAGGCTCTGCGTCTGGCTGAGGAGCGCAGCTTGGATCTGGTCAAGATCTCACCCAGTGCCGTCCCCCCCGTGTGCAAGCTCATGGACTACGGCAAGTACCGGTTCGAGCAGACCAAGCGCGAGAAGGAAGCCCGCAAGAACCAGCGGGTGGTGGAAATTAAGGAGATTCGCATGTCTCCCAGCATCGACGTGAACGACTTCAATGTGAAGCTGCGCAACGCTTTGAAGTTCCTGTCGGAGGGCAACCGGTGCAAGGTCACCGTCCGCTTCCGCGGCCGTGAGATGGCCCACACCAATATCGGCCAGGAATTGCTGCTCAAATTTGCGGAAGAGTGCGGCGAGAGCGCCGTCATGGACAAGTCTCCCAAATTGGAGGGACGGCATATGTCCATCTTCCTGTCTCCCAAGCCCGCCAAGGACGCGAAAAAGTAAGAAAAGGAGTTTAAACTGTTATGGCGAACAAAATTAAGATCAAGACTCACAGCGGCGCCAAAAAGCGTTTCTCCCTCACCAAGACCGGCAAGGTCAAGCGCGCCATGACCAAAAAGCGCCATCTGCTCAACGGTCACGGCAAGACCACCAAGCTGAAGCGGGCTCTTCGCGGCACCACCTATGCCGACAAGACCAACGAAGCGGCCATCAAGCGCATGATCCTTTACAAGTAAGACAGAGGGAGGGAACGAATAATGGCAAGAGTGAAAGGCGCGATGATGACGCGCAAGAGAAGAAATAAAATTCTGAAAATGGCCAAGGGCTATTGGGGCTCCAAGTCCAAGCACTTTAAGATGGCCAACCAGGCCGTGATGAAGTCGGGTGTATACGCCTATACCGGCCGCAAGCTGAAAAAGCGCGATTTCCGCCAGCTGTGGATTACTCGAATCAACGCCGCCTGCAAAATGAACGGCATGAACTATTCCACTTTCATGAACGGACTGAAGAAGTCTGGCATTGTCATCAATCGCAAGATGCTGGCTGAGCTGGCTGTAAACGATAAAGCCGCCTTTACCCAGCTTACTCAGACCGCCAAAGCGGCTCTGGCTTAATTATGGGCGTCTCCCAGTGGGAGACGCTTTTTTTATTTGCCATGCCGCCGCCGCTCTGCCAGGGTCTGTTTGTTCAGGGACTCTGCCGGAAGAAATTTTAAAAATTTACCAAAAATATATTCCAAACCACACTGCTCTATGGTATAATACTTCCAATCTGCCAACGGCAGATAAAAAGGAAAGGAGATACATGCAATGAGAAAATCTCGCAAAAAACTGTTCTCCGCTATCGCCGCCGCCACAGTGCTGTCCCTGATGTCCACCATGGGCAGTATGGCCTGCACCACACTCTTCGTCGGCAGCGCCCTGACCGAGGACGGCAACCCTATTGTAGCCCGCAGTGAGGACTACACCAACAGCCGCGCGAAAATGTTCTACATCAGCCAGGCCGGAACCTACCAGGCTGGGGAAACGTACATCGGCTGCGAAGGCTATGGCGCCTTCGAGTGGACTTGGACCCACGACAGCTACCGTTTCATCGCCTTCAAGGCCGACAACGAATTTGACCCCGACGGGAAATGCCCCGAATGCGGTGTAGCCGGCCACCCCTCCTATACAGAGTCCGGCACCAATGAGAAGGGCGTCACCGTAAGCGCCACCGAAACCCTGTACGGCAACGAAAATGTTACCAAGGAGGGCGTGGACCCCCTGCGCCAAACCAAGGTAGACGGCAAGGTAGGTATTGAAGAGAGCGATATCCCCACCGTTCTGCTGGCCGAGGCCGCTACTGCCCGTGAGGGGGTAGAACTCCTGCTGGATATTTATGATAACTATGGCTGCTACTACGCCTCCGGTCTGTTTATCGCCGACCAGAATGAAATCTGGTACATTGAAAATTGCTCCGGCACCCAGTATGTGGCTCTGAAACTGCCCGCCGACATTATGTTTCTGGAACCCAACATCTCGGTCATCGGCCTGATTGACCTGGACGACACGGATAATGTCATCGCCTCTCAGCGGCTCATTGAGGTAGCCAAACAGGCCGGAACCTATGTGGGTGACGAGGCAGAAAACACCATCGACTTCCGTGCCTCCTATGCTCGTCTGGCTGCCAGCAGCAAGAACCGGCTCTCCAATGGCCTGAATTTTGTCAACGGAGCGTACAACTACGATGAGGAAGCCCTTCTGGCGGACAGCACCAAATTCACCATCTCCAATGTGAAGGATGGCAAGATCGTCCCTCTGTACACCAACATCAAGGCTGACCGGAAGTTCACCCCTGACGATGTGGCAAATTACTTTAAAGTGGACGGCATCGCCAACACCGGCAACACAGACACCGCTTTCTTCCAAATCGATTCCTCAAAGTCCCTGGAACTGGGCACGGTGGAGTGGACCTCCATGAGCCACGGTGCTTACAACGTATTTATCCCCAACTACCCCATGCTCATGGACCAGACGTATGCCGGTTACCGCGCCGCTGTGGGCGAAGCCCAGAAAAATGTCGCTGAGAAGCCGGAAAGCGGCCTGTACTACCGCGCTCCCGACCGTGACGGCAACCTCACCGGCTACACCGTTCTCCCCAAAAACTGGGAAACATCGTTCTACTGGTGCTTCGACGGTCTGTCCAACTACATTCTCTTCTCCGGCAATGATGACGGGGCCGTCAGTCAAGAGGCCATTGAGTATGTAGAAGCCAAATTTGCCGTTCTCCAGCAGGAAATTTACAGCGAGTTCGATAAGCTGAACACCTCCCTGGCGGGGATGACCGTCCCCTCTGACAGCGCCCGAGCTGCGGTTACTGATTACAACGAGAGAATGTCCGAAAAAGCCCACAAGCTGGCCCTGGAGCTGATTGCTTATGTGCAGGCCGACGTAGCCGCCTCCAAGGCCCCCGAAACTCCTGTGGAGCCGGAGACTCCCGTGGAGCCGGAGACCCCTGTGGAACCGGAAACCCCTGTGGAACCGGAGACCCCCGTCACTCCCCCCAGTTCCACCGGAAGCTATACGGTCCAGAAGGGCGACTCCTGGAGCCGGATCTGCATCAACTTTTACGGCAG
>OFHO01002654.1_pt1 | contig 10604 bp, 7 predicted proteins | sample 1521531 | NCBI WGS metagenome assembly OFHO01 (sample SAMEA3504124, study PRJEB24116) | mouse gut metagenome | biome: mouse gut; feature: mouse-associated habitat; material: faeces | place: Denmark | collected 2011
TGACAATGTGTCCATCGGTCAGGGGGACGGTTGGATAATGCTTTTAAGAGCGTTAGTCAGCCATCGGTCATGGGGGCTGAACCACACTTTCTAGGACATGTGCCAAGTTTTGTCTCAGAGTCAATTTATCTGCGTCCTTGACCAGAAGCCACTATGTGCAGACAAGCAGGCCATCCTACAGCCACCAGGTCTAATTTCTTACAAGTATGCCACAGGTCTTTTCCAGGGTCCCAATCTCTGAGTAAGAACTTCTTTGGCAATACCTTTGTTCTCAGTCACATCTAGGAGTCCCATAGCTGGGGATAACATTAGGGCAGTCTCAAGAGCATCCAAGGCCATCTAAGATTGTTCTTTTTTTTTTTATATATACGAAGGGCTGTTTATCTCTTTAACTCAGCAAAACCTGGAATCCACAATCTGCAAAAGCCCGCAGTGCCCAGGAACTTTTTAGCTTGTTTTGCACTGGTCGGTGGAGGAGTATGAAACACAGTCTCTTTTTCTAGCTGCTTCAACAGGTAGGCCACCGGACTCTTCTAAGGACTCAGCTTCTGTATTAGCACCCCTTTTGTTATCTCTTAAACACATTGATCTTTAGCCAAAAGCTTTCGTTTGTTGCCAGGTACTATCTAAGTTTTCTAATTTTCCTGACTTTTGTGGCCAGCATTTCATTTTTCTTATCTTTTTGTCTCACAGCACAGCTCTGATTCTGACTCTGGTCTCTGTCTTTGTCAGCCTCATGTTTCCTTAACTCTTCTTCTTGTCTGACTCTTATTTACTGGTTCTTCCTCTAAATATTTCTCATTCAGAGTATCTCTCTCATTTCAGACCTCTCTAATCTCCTTCATCTCTATTTTCACTTCTCTTTACTGTTAACCTCTCTATTTGCCACTGTCATCTATCTCTCCTGAGTCTGCTGAAGCTTTGCTCTTAGCTCACTTCTTTGCAGACCTCTATCCTTCCTTCGTTTCTCCTCCTCTGCACTTTCTTATCGACTTACGCTAACTTTCTTACCGACTTACCCTGTCCTTCTCTTAACTTCTGTAACTTCCTGTTACCTTGGTCAGATTGTTGGGACTTTCTAGTCCCACAGAGACGAGACCCCCATCAGAGCCTGGCAGTTAGACTCACAGGTGCTCCTTACCTTGGACAGAAGCCCCAAGTGGGCGGATGCCTCCCTCACTGGAACTTGGAACAGACTCACTGCCAGCAACTCAGGGTGGTGCCACCTTCTGAGAAGAGGGAACTTTAGAGCAGAGACGGGAGTGCAGCTCTCACAGCTGGCTGCAACCGGCACTTATCTTAAAGTGAAAGCAGTTTTTCTGTTAACAAGAGACGGGATGGGAGGGACAGGGGAATGAGAAGCTGCCTGGGAACCTGCAGCGCTCTTGGCCGGCTACTCGAACAGCCTCCTCTTCTTTTTTTCTTCAGCAGCCACAACATCCAGGCCACTGACTTCTCAGGGACCACTCCTCATTTGCTCCGGATTTCCGAGCTCATTTTTCCCTAGGCTCCAGGTCCATGGGCGGGACCACTGTGACCCGCTGGCTGCTCTCTGGAGTTGGAGTGGGAGGCAGGGCAGCTGAGGATCTGAAAGGAAGTGGTCAGCATAGGGATCTGACAGGATTCTTAGGCTTATTTCAGAAGGCATAACTTAAAAACAGTCGTCAGTCATCAGTCCAAGTCCGAACACAAAGAGACACAAAAGACACACACAGAAACCGTTTTTCAGGCAACCACTATAGAATCACAGTACCACAGAAATGACAAACACAAGCAAGACCAATACAGGGCATCTTACATGCGATTTCCAGAGAAGCTTACTGTCACTATGACCAACCCAAATGGACCTGTCTCCATGGGAAGGCCCCAGAACCTGAGACCGGCCTAAAACCAAACCAAGATAATCAGTCAACTCCTTGGGACCAAGACCAGACCTGAAACCAGACAAACCAAAAACAAAACAGAATCAGAAGGTGGTCCAATGGAGGACACACAAGTGAACAAGACACACAGACACACAGACATACAGACAGGGAGGGATCCCACTTTATCTCCGACGTACAGTGTCTGTGTCTCATGACAAAAACCACAAACAAAAACAAGATAGCAACAGAGAAAAAGAAGACACCAGTATCTCTAAGCACACTCGTCCACGCCTGGACTTGTACAACCAGCCAAGCCAAACGCTATTTCCTGACGGGGTCGGATTCCACATCGACTCCCTTCCTCCTGAAAAACAATTTGCCTGACGGCGGCGATTAGTGACAAGTCAAAAGCACCCTTAGGTGGCCAGCCTACTCCAAACGTTGGCCACTCGGAGGCGCAAAAGGTCTGCCACGGACCCTTTCTGACCTCCACCGACTGGTTGTGGGCTCTGACCCGCACCTCCTTCCAATGCTCCAGAGTCAGAGAAAGGGGAGTGGACACAGATTGTCCCATTTCTAGAAAAACAGTAGTCACAACAAGAGCGGACACGAGACTAAGACAAAAAAGAAACCAGAAGAATCAGATGGCCTCTCTAAGGCCGGCCGATTGAGACCCTCTGCACGAGGTGGGACTCGAACCCACGATCCCGTGACCAGACGCGAGGTGGGACTCGAACCCACGGTCTCGCAACAAGGTGCGAGGTGGGACTCAAACCCACGATCTCGCAACAAAACGCGAGGTGGGACTCGAACCCACGATCTCGCAACTGGGCACGAGGTGGGACTCAAACCCACGATCTCGCAACCCCAAATGGTCTCTTGGCCTCCAAAGGGGTCCACCAGGCGTCCCTGGTCCTCCCCTGTTCCTCCTGGGACGTCTCCCAGGGCGAACGGACGGTGGACACCTGGACACGTCTATCCTTATCCACCCCGCGTTCCCTCTCGGAGCGCGGTCTCACTGAGCGTCCGCAAAACCGAAACTGCGATCGCACCAAACTTAGAAACAGAACACAGACACCAGACCAAGACAGAACAAAGAATCTTACCTTTAAGTGGGTCTAGGACCTCTGGGTGGTCGCGCTGATCCCGGACGAGCCCCCAAATGAAAGACCCCCGAAGGGAGACCCTCACTCAAGCCTCGGGACAGCCGCGGACCCAAGAAGACACTGAGACCGAACTCAAAATGTTGAGGGCAAGATTTAATAAAGCAACAGCAAGAAAGCACATAGACCAGAGCTCTGGGGTCGAAACTCATGCACCTAGTATGGTGTAGAGGAGAATCGACCTCGAGCCAAATTTTTCACAGGCTTATATAGGAAAAACTCAAGGGGGGAGAGCGGGGCAGGGAAAGTACAAGTTTGCATAACTAAGGGGTTCTGCCAAGGGACAAGGGGTTCTGCCAAGGGAATTCTACGTAACTAAGGGGTCATGTCCTATTATTTGGCAATGTACCCGGTTCATTCTGAGGTTGTTCCAGGAGGCCCTTATCTCAAAAATGTTCTTGGAACAGTCTTTAGTTGGGAGGGTTCGAACTCTAGGGTGAGGAGTTCAGGAATGCATTCTGGGGTGAAGAGTTCAGGAGTGTTCCGGGAACAATCTCTAGATGGGAGGGGTCGGGCTCTGGGGTGAAGAAGAGTTCAGTAAAAATTTTTATTCTTCATTCCCCACTTCTTTTAGGAGATAGCTCTAATCTTAGAGCGAGTTTTCAACCTCCTGAAGGACCCGATATTGTTGCCTTAGTACCATAACCTGTACTGCATTTATCCTTTCTCTAATAAAAGCTACTAACTTATTAAGGATGCAGGGGCCAAAAGTAAGCAAAAGCATAAGTGTAATTAAAGGTCCTGCTATGGTGGAGAGGAGAGTGGTGAGCCAAGGGGACTTATTAAACCAGCTTTCGAACCATCCTTGTTGGCTTTCTCTTTCTCTTTTACGTATATCTAGGCGTTCTCTAAGTTTGGCCATAGAATCTTTGATTACTCCTGAATGGTCAACATAAAAACAACATTCTTCTTTTAGGGCAGCACAGAGTCCTCCTTCTTTAAGGAATAATAAGTCTAATCCCCTTCTATTCTGTAGCACCACTTCGGACAGGGAAGTTAAAGATTCTTCTAATTTGGTTATAGACTGTTCTATAGTTCTAAGATCAACATCCATAGCTGCACGTAGTTCTTCATAGTATTGGGGGGTCTTAATTAAGGCAGCGGTTCCTGTACCTACTCCAGCTGCTACTCCCAATCCTAATAGAACTGCCAAAGTTAAGGTAACGGGTTCTCTTCTCCAGCGGACCCGATGCTCAAATTTGTCTAAAAAGGAGCTATCATCATGATACAGGAGTCTAGGAATAAGCTGAACCAAAATGCAGAAATCTTTGGAACTATTAAAAACAGACATAGACACACAAGGAGTGAGACCGGTATTGCAAGCCCACACTGTGTCTAGGGGAGGTACCAAATACTGACCACTTTTGCTAGACTGGATGTTCTGGGTCTGATTACAGAGGTGCCCTTTATCCTGAGGTACCCGGCCCAGACAAAGCCCTCTTCCTGAAACTGCTGCTAGAGTCAACTTTCTGTTTTCTCCCCAAAGGCATTGAGAATGATCTGAAGTAATATTATAAGTCCTGATCTGAGCTATTCCTTCATAATAAGGGGGGCTAGAGGCATAGCATAACCAGCATGATTGAGTCATATTAGGGTTAGTTCTATTCAGAACTAAAAAAGCTCCTTGGACTAGACTGACCAGACGGTCCTCTGTTCCTAGGGGCGGTGGGGAAGCCAAGGTAGGCTTTATGAGGAGAGTATTAGTTCCTAGGGAGGGTACCACTGTGTTGGGCTGTGGAGTTGGTGGAGCTGGTACAGTCGGGACCTTTGGGGGAGCCAGTACGACTGGGGGGCCCTGTTCTATAAGGACCTTGTTGGGCCCTACGAGTGTCACTGCCGGGTCTCTCACTGTCAGTCTGATCGTGAAAATGAACCCAGGATCTCTTAGTGGAATGTATACTCGCCAACCCCACCTATTTCCTTTAAGCCAACTTAGACGGTGTTGTTTCCCTTTCTCGGTGAACTTTATAAGTAGGGGGTTGCAGTATTTACCTTTGCATGGTCCTGGGGGGCTGTTTTTAAAAGCGCACCCATTCTCTGGATATTTATAGGGGTTTCTTTCTCCTTGGTTTGACTTATCATAGCCACTACCTCGTTTTACCGTGATTAGGTCCCAGTCAGAGGAGGGCTTCCAGTAAGCTTCCCCTGTCGTTTCACATGTCCATTTACCACAAAAGTAATCTGATGCCCCTCCACATTCTCGTTGAAGCCTTTTGCTCTGACCCTGACCAGGGCAAACATAAAATTGTGCAGCTCTAAGATTAGCTCGGTAGAACTGCCCCGAACATCCATACGAGTTCCCTATCCCGCCCGGGACACACCGCTGTTCAGAGGGTGGGTTGCTAAGATCAGTATGATCGGGGAGGTCCCAATTGGGGGATCCTGCCGCTAACTTACAGATGTCAGGTGTGAGATCAGGCCACCAAGTCCAGAGGGGATGGACTGCAGTGGTTGCCCATACAATGTTTCCCTTTTCATTAAGCACCTCCCAGGACTGTTGAATTGGAGCATGAGGGTTAAGGTTCCCTAGGTCTAGAGTGGCGCCTGCGACGCAGACGAAGCTTAAGAGGATTGTCAGTGGCTGCCACTGTCCAATTGTCTTCGTGGTTTTCTTCATCTTGACTGGCGGCCCTCTTGACGTGGGAGGCGTGGATCCAGGAGGCAATCCCGTCAACTTTTACCGCAGTAGGGGTTGTCAGTAACACCAAATAGGGTCCCTTCCACCGTGGCTCAAGGCTGCCGGTTCGATGCCGCCTGACCAAGACTTTGTCTCCAACTCGGAACCCGTGGGGTACTGCGGTGGTCCCTGGGGTATAGGCTGCTTTCAGTTGGTCCCAAATCTGGGTCCTAATCACTTCTAGGGCCTTTAAATGAATAAGCAAAGAGGAGGGTAAGACAGGGTCAGAGTCGGAAACCAATGTTCCACCAGCTTCCATTAAGGGGGGAGGTCCTCCATACAGAACTTCAAAAGGAGTGAGCCCGAAACGTCCAGGGGTGTTTCGGGCTCGGAAGAGCGCAAGAGGAAGGAGAGCCACCCAGTCTTTTCCGCCGGTCTCAATGGCTAATTTAGTCAAGGTCTCTTTTAAGGTCCTATTCATCCTCTCTACCTGTCCTGAGCTTTGAGGGCGGTAAGCACAGTGTAATTTCCAATCGATGCCCAACTGAGTGGCCAAGCCCTGACTTACCTGGGCAACAAAGGCTGGTCCATTGTCGGACCCGATTACCTTAGGGATTCCAAATCTTGGCAGGATTTCTTCAAGGATCTTCTTGGCCACAATCTGGGCAGTCTCTGTTTTAGTGGGAAATGCCTCGACCCATCCTGAAAAGGTGTCTACAAATACTAACAGATACTTGTTACCATACATTCCAGGTTTAACTTCAGTAAAATCTACCTCCCAATACACTCCAGGACGGTCTCCCCGTTGTCTCTTTCCAGGTTCTCTGTAGGCTTTAGTTGCATTAGTGAATGCACATGGTTTGCAGGAGTCTATAATCTTTTGAGCCACTGACTTCAGGTTGGGGACTTGGTATCGGGAATTTTTAATTAGTCTCATCATTTTTTCAACTCCCAGGTGGGTGAATTGGTGTAGTCCTTTCACAAATTTTATTCCTTCTTCGGGAGTCAATTCTATTTTCCCTTCAAAAAAGTATGGGAGGGGATCACTGGTCCACAATAGCTCTTTTATGTTATACCTCTCATCCTCAGGGCTTTTGGGCGGATCACCTTTTTCAGTTAAGATCATGGCCCCTTGAGCAACTTGTTTTGCCACTGAGTCTGCCATTCGGTTGCCCTTGGCCACCAAGTCTTCTCCTCTTTGGTGGCCGGGGCAGTGGATGATGGCTACCTTCTTAGGTGCATGTATGGCTTCCAACAGGGCCAGAATTTCTTCTTTGTTTTTAATGTCTTTACCAGCCGAAGTCAATAGCCCTCGCTGCCTGTAGATGGCCCCATGGATGTGTGCGGTAGCAAAAGCATAGCGGCTGTCAGTGTAGATGTTAACGATCTTACCTTTAGCCTCTCGGAGGGCTTGTATAAGCGCTATAAGTTCAGCCTTTTGTGCCGACGTTCCTTCAGGCAAAGCGCTTGCCCAAATTACCTTTTTCCCGTCCACCACCGCAGCTCCAGCCTTTCGCTTCCCCTCTATCAGGAAACTGCTGCCGTCCGTATACCAACTGGGAGCTCCAGGCCAGGGTTGGTCAGTCAGGTCACTTCTGGTCCCAGTTTCTTCAGCGAGGATGTCCATACATTGATGTACTGGGACGGAATCATTTGTTAGAGGGAGAAGGGTAGCTGGGTTGAGGATGGCAGGGGGCGCAAAGGTTACACGCTCATTTAGCAGCAGGCTCTGATAGTGTGTCATTCGGGCATTTGTCATCCATCTGTCAGGTGGCTGCCGCACGATACTTTCCAAGGCATGAGGGGCTACAACAGTCACCTGTTGTCCCATTGTCAATTTGTCAGCATCTTTGATCAGCAGGGCCACTGCTGCAATAGCTTTCAGACATGTGGGCCATCCACTAGCAACAGGATCTAATTTTTTTGACAAATAGGCTACAGGTCTCTTCCAGGGTCCCAGTGCTTGTGTCAACACTCCCCTGGCTACACCCGCTCTCTCGTCCACATATAGGACGAAAGGCTTAGTCAAGTCTGGTAATGCTAGCGCGGGGGCAGTCATTAGAGACGACTTGATAGCCTCAAAAGCTCTTTGGTGTTCTTCTTTCCACTCGAAAGGAACCCCTTCCTTAGTCAAAGGATATAGAGGTGCTGCTAGGGTTGCAAAGCCTGGAATCCAGAGTCTACAAAAGCCAGCAGTCCCCAGAAACTCACGTACCTGCCGTGGGGTGGTTGGCGATGGGATCATCATAACAGTCTTCTTCCGGGCTTCTGTGAGCCATCTTTTACCCCCTCGGAGGGTATACCCCAGGTAGGTTACCTCAGTTTGACAGATTTGTGCCTTTTTAGCCGAAACTCGATACCCCAAGTCACTCAGTTCTGTGAGGAGCCTCTCAGTTCCCTGGTGACACAGCTCCTTCGAGGCCGCCGCGACCAAGAGATCATCCACATACTGTAGTAGGGTAAGCTGAGGGTTTCGAGCGCGAAAAGGCGCGAGATCCCGATGGAGGGCCTCGTCAAACAGGGTGGGGGAATTTTTGAACCCCTGTGGTAGCCTAGTCCAGGTTAGTTGACCAGTCTGTCCGCCCTCTGGGTCCCTCCATTCAAAGGCAAACAGGAGCTGACTCTTAGGGTGCAAACGCAGGCAAAAGAAGGCATCTTTTAAGTCCAGGACTGTATACCATGTTCTCTCAGGTGGGAGAGAGCTTAATAAATTGTACGGGTTCGGGACTGTGGGGTGAATGTCCAGGACCCTTTTGTTAACTTCCCGGAGGTCTTGCACCGGGCGATAGTCATTGGTCCCTGGTTTTCGAACCGGCAGAAGTGGTGTATTCCAGGGGGACTGACAGGCCACTAAAACTCCTTGGTCTAGCAACCTCTGGATATGAGGCCGGATGCCCTCCCTAGCTTCCTTGCTCATGGGGTATTGTCTTACCGAGATGGGGGTGGCATCAGCTTTAAGTTCTACCACAACCGGAGGCACTTGTTTAGCCAACCCCATTCCTGCTTGTTCTGCCCAGACATTGGGGAACGCAGTTAGCCAACCTGAAGAGACTGCATTTTTGGGTTGCTCTTCATGCAACCGATACTCTTCCTCTGTGTTGAGGACAAGGCAGGCAACGGGGGCTTTTCCCCAGCTTACTTGTGGGCCTTCTGAAGTAAATTGGACTTGAGCCTTTAGTTTGGTTAGCAGATCGCGCCCCAAGAGGGGAGCAGGACACTCAGGTATCACCAGGAAGGAGTGGGTCACTATGTTCTTGTTTATCTGTAGGGCTCGTTCGGTCGTCCAGGGGTAAAATTTACTACCAGTGGCTCCAATCACCATGGTCTTTTTAGAGCCTAGCTTGCCTAGGGGGCTAGTGAGTACTGAATGCTCTGCTCCGGTGTCTATCAGGAAGTTGACGGGGGTCCCCTCCACGGACAAAGTTACCCTAGGCTCAGGGAGGGGGTCTGAGCCCCGACTTCCCTAATCATCTTCTAGGGTCAGGACCTTGGATCGCTCCCGTTTTTTAGGGCAATCTCTAGCCCAGTGTCCTTTCTCTTTGCAATAGGCGCATTGGTCTTTTTCCAGTGGTATCTTTCTGCCACCTGGCGGTTTCACTGCCCTGTTGCCCAGGAGCCCTATTTTACCTTTTCCTGACTGTCTATCATTTACAACTGCGGCCAAAATTTTACTCAAATTTCTCTCCTGACGGCGATCCCGTCTATTTTCCCTCTCCTCCATTTCTTTCTTCTCTCTCTCCTGCCTCTCTTCTTCTGTTTCCCTCTTATGATAGACTTTCTCTGCTTCTTTTACTAAATCTTGGAGCGTATGATCTTGGAGCCCCTCCAGCCTTTGCAGCTTTTTCTTAATGTCGGGAGCGGACTGACCAATGAAGGCCATGGCTACAGCGGCTCTCTGCCCCTCTGACAAGGGGTCAAAAGGGGTGTACCTCCTATATGCCTCCATGAGACGCTCAAGGAAGACTGAGGGTGGTTCAGTCTGCCCCTGCAAGACCTCTCTTACCTTAGCCAAATTGGTGGGCCGTCTAGCGGCTCCTCTGAGACCTGCCACTAGAGTCCGGCGATAGACAAGGAGGCGTCCCCTACCTTCCGCGGTGTTGTAGTCCCAGTTGGGGCGGTTCAAGGGGAAAGCCTCGTCCACGAGGTTAGGGAGGGCAGTGGGTGTGCCGTCCTCTCCCAGAACATTTTTTCTCGCCTCCATCAGGATTCTTTCTCTTTCTTCTGTGGTAAAAAGAACCTGCAAAAGCTGCTGACAATCATCCCAAGTGGGTTGATGGGAGAACATAAGTGACTCAAGGAGCCCAGTAAGCCCAGAGGGGTTCTCTGAGAAGGGAGGGTGGTTAGTTTTCCAATTATATAAATCAGAAGAGGAAAAAGGCCAGTACTGTAAAGGAATGAGATCATTAGGTCCTGGTGCTGGCCCTCCCACATGTGCTCTGAGTGGCAAGGCAACTGTTGAGTCTGGCCCCCCTTCCTCCCCGGGGCTTCGGCCTCGGCGACTCCGAGTCCCCCCCCGCCGGTCCCTGAGCCCCTCTCGCTATTGGTCCCTGTGGTGGGGCGGCTGCAGGTGGCTGCTGGGGCAGGGGGTAAGGGGGAGGTTGGGAGTCCATCCAGAGGAGGTCGTCAATCTCTGGATAGATCTTGGGGGGTGCTGATGGGCCGGACTTTCCGGCTGCATCAGACTGGGCAACCGCTACCGTCAGCTTCGAAGAGTTTGGGGTCCAAGGCTTGACCCATGGAGGTGGGAATTGGACGAGATTCTGCCAGGTCACAATGTAGGGGATCTGATCAGGGTGACCCCCTTCCTCCTGAAAAACAATTCGCCTGACGGCGGCGATTAGTGACAAGTCAAAAGCACCTTCTGGTGGCCAGCCCACTCCAAACGTCGGCCACTCGGAGGCGCAAAAGGTCTGCCACGGACCCTTTCTGACCTCCACCGACTGGTTGTGGGCTCTGACC
>OFHO01002677.1_pt1 | contig 10515 bp, 10 predicted proteins | sample 1521531 | NCBI WGS metagenome assembly OFHO01 (sample SAMEA3504124, study PRJEB24116) | mouse gut metagenome | biome: mouse gut; feature: mouse-associated habitat; material: faeces | place: Denmark | collected 2011
GCCTGTGGCTACTAGAAATTCCGAAAGGCGGAGCTGCGTAGCTGCGGCTCTTTATGTGCATACAATCCCAATATGGGAGTATAAAAATGAAATGAATGAATTATGACGCATCATAATTTATGTATAGTCTGCAATAACGCGTCACATCAGCGGATGCCGAGTATGCTGTCGATGAGAACAAGTTCTTCGTCTGTGAAGTTGATGTTGTCGACTGCGCGTAGATTATCGGCAAGCTGTGAAACAGAACTTGCACCGACTATTACAGACGTGATGCGAGTGTCGGCAAGCAGCCACGCCACAGCCATCTGCGCCATTGTCTGTCCGCGCCCGACTGCTATCTCTGCAAGACGCCTCACGCGGTCGAGCACTTCGGTTGTGAGACGCGCCGACGGCAAAGTGCGCTGCTCTGACGCCCTGCTTCCCGCAGGCACACCTGCAAGGTAGCGGTCGGTAAGAATACCTTGCGCAAGAGGCGAGAATGCTATAAAGCCCGTACCGGCATCGGCGGCACCCTGAAGCTCGCCCCCTCGCACACGGTCGCGGTCAAGCATGTTTATGCGACCTTGATACAGCAGGCAGTGCACATCCCGCTTGGCAAGATAGCGGTAGGCAGCCGCTGCTTCGGCAGCCGGCCAGTTGGACAGCCCTACATAAAGGGCTTTGCCCGAGCGCACAGCACCGACAAGCGCCTGGAGGGTTTCCTCAGCCGGGGTGTCGGGGTCGAACCGGTGGCTATAGAACAGGTCTACATATTCGAGACGCATGCGGCGCAGGCTCTCGTCGAGCGACGTCAATAGGTATTTGCGAGACCCGCCCACCCCGTAAGGTCCCGGCCACATATCATAGCCCGCCTTTGTGGATATAAACATTTCATGACGGTATGGACGCATATCCGCCGCAATGATGCGGCCGAAAGTCTCCTCTGCCGAACCATATGCCGGTCCGTAGTTGTTGGCCAGATCGAAATGCGTCACCCCATGGTCGAATGCATAGCGCACCATATCGCGGCTGCGCGCAAATGGAGCCGTGTCGCCGAAGTTCTACCACAGGCCGAGACTTACGGCCGGAAGCGATATGCCACTGCGTCCGCAACGGCGGTAGCTCATCCCGCTTTCATAGCGCGCGGGCGACGCCGAATACACTTCATTTATCATAGTTTTGTCGGGCTATTTGTCTTGTTTGCGCAAATTTAGCTCATATAGAATGCCTACGGCATGCATGAGTCATAAATTACGTTAAAGATTCAGTCCCCGCAACGAAAAATAGCTAAAATTAACATTCGCCGTTTAACGTTTTGTTGTTATAGTAGTAATTTTGTGCGTGAAATGCGCAGGAGTGCGCACACATTATCGTCAAGCCTAATAAAAAGCAACTACATAATACTCAACTTCTACACTTATGAGTGACACCGTAAACATCCGTGAACTCAACGCCCTTGTGGCCTCTAAGGCCGATTTTATCAACATGGTGACGCACGGCATGGACAAAACCATCGTCGGGCAGAAACACCTCGTGGAAAGCCTCCTGATAGCGCTTCTGAGCAACGGCCACGTGCTGCTTGAAGGCGTGCCCGGCCTTGCCAAGACACTCGCCATAAAAACACTCGCACAGCTTATCGACGCCCGCTACAGCCGCATACAGTTCACTCCCGACCTGCTTCCTGCCGATGTCATGGGCACGATGATATACAGCGTAAAAAACGAGCAGTTCCAGATTAAGAAAGGCCCCATTTTCGCCAATTTCGTGCTTGCCGACGAAATCAACCGCGCCCCAGCCAAGGTGCAGAGCGCCCTGCTCGAAGCCATGCAGGAACGCCAGGTGACGATAGGCGACACCACCTTCCCTCTCGACGAACCTTTCATGGTGATGGCCACCCAGAACCCCATAGAACAGGAAGGCACATACCCGCTGCCTGAAGCACAGGTGGACCGCTTCCTTATGAAAGTGGTCATAGGCTATCCCAGCAAAGAGGAGGAAAAGATAATCATACGCCAGAACATCGCCGGCACACGCACGACCGTGCAGCCGTTGCTCAAGCCGGAAGAAGTGATAGAGGCCCAGAAAGTCGTGGAACAGATATACGTGGACGAAAAAATCGAACGCTATATTGTTGACATCGTGTTCGCGACACGTTTCCCGGCCGATTACGGCCTCGGCGACCTGACCGGTATAATATCCTTCGGAGCATCGCCGCGTGCGTCCATTTCGCTCGCTCGCGCGGCACGCGCCTACGCATTCCTGCACCAGCGCGGATATGTGATTCCGGAAGACGTGATAGCCGTCAGCCACGACGTACTTCGCCACCGCATCGGCGTCACCTACGAAGCCGAGGCGAACAACATAACCACCGACGAGATTATCACTGAGATTCTTGACAAGGTGCAAGTGCCATAACCCGCAACCATCCTCCACCCCATGGACGCCAAAGACCTGATAAAGAAAGTCCGCAAAATCGAAATCAAGACCCGCGGCCTGTCGCAGAACATCTTTGCCGGCGAGTATCATTCGGCATTCAAAGGCCGCGGCATGATGTTCTCGGAGGTGCGCGAGTACCAATACGGCGACGACATCCGCGACATCGACTGGAACGTGACCGCCCGCCACAATCATCCTTATATAAAGGTGTATGAGGAGGAGCGTGAGCTCACAGTGATGCTGCTCGTCGACGTGTCGGGCAGCCGCTACTTCGGCGCCGAGGGACAGGAAAAACGGGAAATGATAGCAGAAATAGCAGCAACCATAGCTTTTTCTGCGTCTCAGAACAACGACAAGATAGGCGCTCTTTTCTTTTCCGACAAAATCGAGAAATTTATTCCGCCACAGAAAGGGAAAAAACATATCCTGCTTATAATCCGCGAATTGCTCGATTTCAAGCCGGAAAGCCGCGGCACCGACATCGGCGCTGCTGTGCGCTATTTTGCTGACGCGATGAAAAAGCGGTGCACAACTTTCCTCATATCCGACTTCATCGACGAGCACGACTACTCCAAGCCTCTCGCCGTAGCCCGCAACCGCCACGACGTCATAGCCCTGCAAGTCTACGACAAGCGCGACACCCAGATGCCCGACGTGGGTCTGATGCGCGTGCTCGACCTCGAGACAGGTTCATCACGCTGGATTGACACTTCAAGTTCACGCGTGCGTAAAGCCTACGGGCGCTGGTGGTACGACCGCCAGCAACGCATGGCCGAGACGCTGCGCAGCCGTCGCATCGACTTCGCCAGCGTGGCCACCGACGAGGACTATGTCCGCGCCCTGATGGGGCTATTCAAGAACCGCGGTCCGAGATAACGATACATAGAGATAGTATGAGACTTATTAAAATCATATTTACGGCAGCCGTGGCACTCGCGGCCACAATAGCCTCGGCACAGGGTCTGAAAGTGACCGCAGAGCTTGACTCTACCGTCATGACTCAAGGCTACTGCACCGACCTGCGCGTACGCGTGCTCGGAACGGCCGACGCACATACTGTGGACTGGCCTAAAGAGGGCGGACAGCTTGCCGGAGTGGACGTGGCCAAAATCAGCGCCGACACAGCCGACCTCGGCAACGGACGGCGCGAAACCACATATACGCTTACCCTGCAGCCATTCGACCCCGACACCGTGACGCTGCCGCCGCTGCGTGTGGCCTGCGGAACCGACACTGCAGAAACACGTGCGCTCGTGCTTAAAGTGCTTCCTGTCGAACTGGACTCTCTCACCACCATCCATCCCATGGAAGGCCCAGTGGCATATCCTGCAAAATGGTACGACTGGGTTCCGCAATGGGTGAGCGATTACTGGCCATGGATAATCATTGCGATAGGACTTATAGCCGCAGCGGTCGCAGCATGGATATATTTCCGCCGCGGAGGCACGGTGATGGTGCGCCGCAAACGCATAGTCCCACCATACGAACTGGCTATGCACCGTCTCGGACAGCTTCGCGAACGACGTCTCGCCGAGAGCGGCCACGAAAAAGAGTACTACACAGAGCTCACCGACATCCTGCGCCAGTATCTTGAAGGGCGTTTCGGCATAAACGCTATGGAGATGACCTCCACTGAAATCGTGCGTTCGCTCCGTGCCAACGAGACCACCCGCATGAGCGCAGACCGAATGCGTTCCGTGCTCGAAGTGGCCGATTTCGTGAAGTTTGCAAAAATGCGTCCGCTGCCCGACGACAATGTAAAATCCTACAATGCCGCAGTGGCTTTTGTGGAAGACACACGCCCTGCTCCTGAACCCGACACGGAGAACGGAGAAAACAAAACTGAAAAAGCAAAATAAGCCATGCAATTAGCCCATCCCCAATATCTGTGGCTATTCATAGCCTACGTACCGCTTATCATATGGTACGTAATGAAGCAGCACAACGCGCGACCATACATGGCCATGTCCACGACAGCACCATTCGCCAAGCTGCCTGCGTCATGGAGGCAGTATATGCGCCATCTGCTTTTCGCTCTCAGACTCGCAGCCGTGGGATGCCTCATAATAGTGCTTGCAAGACCTCAGCTCAAGGATAACTGGCGCACCACACACACCGAGGGCACAGACATCATGATAGCCCTGGACATATCGTCGAGTATGCTCGCGCGGGACTTCAACCCCGACCGCCTCGAGGCCGCCAAATCCGTGGCGGCAAAATTCGTGAGCGGCCGCGAAGACGACAACATCGGCGTCGTCGTATTCGCCGGAGAAAGCCTGACGGGGGTGCCCATGACAGTAGACCGGTCGCAGCTGCTCGGCTACATCAACTCCATCAACATGAACATGCTTGAGGACGGAACAGCCATCGGCGACGGCATAGCCACTTCGCTCAACCGCCTTAAGGAAGGCAAAGCAAAGAGCAAAAGTATAATTCTGCTGACCGACGGCAGCAACAACACCGGAGTAGTCACGCCTCTCGACGCCACACGCGTGGCCCAGGAACTCGGCGTTAAAATCTACACTATCGGCATCGGCACCAACGGCGAGGCTCCGTCTCCCATGCTCAACGAGTTTGGCCGTATGGTATTCGCACCACAGAAAGTGGTAATTGACGAAGCGACACTTCGCACAGTTGCAGAAAGCACGGGCGGTAAATATTTCCGTGCCACAGGCAACAAGGTCCTCCAGCAAGTGTTCGACGAGATAGACGCCCTTGAGAAAACACAGATGGACGTGCGTCACTTCTCCCACACGGAAGACAATTATATGCTTTGGGCATGGCTCGCTTTCGCCTTTGTCGCCCTCGAACTGCTGCTGCGGTACACTGTGGTGCGTACAATGCCGTGACGCCACCGCCTACAAACGATTAACATACATACCATCATATGTTTGACTTCGCAAATCCTCATCTTCTATATCTGCTGCTCACATGCGTGGCCGTAGCCGGGCTGTACGTCTTGGCTCGCGCGGCACGGCGCCGCAAACTCCGCCGCTTCGGACGCCCCGATGTGGTGGAAGCACTCATGCCGGAAGCATCGCGATACAAGCCAGCAATAAAAATAGTATTGGAGGTGCTCGCTCTTGCCGCCCTCGTCATAGTGCTTGCCCGTCCGCGTGCCGGCCAAAAGGAGCAGGAAGCGAGAGTCGACGGAATAGAAGTGATGATAGCCTTCGACGTCAGCAACTCCATGCTCGCCTCGTCGAGCGACGACCCAGCCGGAATATCGCGCCTTGACCGTTCGCGTCTCGTGCTCGAGAAGCTCATCGACCGACTCCACAACGACAAGGTGGGATTGGTGATTTTTGCAGGCGACGCAAAGACACAGCTTCCGCTTACCACCGACTTTTATTCGGCAAAGATGTATCTCAACGAGCTACAGCCGGGGATGATAGCGAATCAGGGCACTGATATTTCAATGGCTATAGACATGGCCATGAATGGTTTTTCTGCCGACGAGGACACCCACAAGGCCATCATACTCATCACCGACAGCGAAGACCATGAAGGCGAAGCTATCGAAACTGCCAAACTTGCCAAAGAAAACGGCATACAGGTGAATGTCGTAGGAGTCGGCTCCGCAAAAGGCGCCCCCATACCCATGTCCGGACGTTCGGGCGACTATCTGCGCGACATGCAGGGCAATGTTGTCACCACCACCATCAACGAGGAACTCGGCAAGCAACTCGCCGAGGCTGCCGGAGGAGTTTATGTCAACGCAGCGGCATCATCTGCCCTGGAAGACCTTGAAAGCAAACTCGACTCTTTGGAAAAATCGGAATTTAACCGCATAAGCTACACCGCCGGGGCCGAGCAGTTCCCCACATTCGCATGGCTTGCGCTCATTCTGCTTGTAGTCGATGTGCTTGTGCTCGAACGCAAAATCGGATGGCTCACACACATTAATTTCTTCACCAAAACGGACAAGAAATGAAAAAGACATTTGTGACACTGCTGATAGCTCTCTCCGCTTCTGCACACGGCTACGCGCAGACATCGTCTGAGGCCGTGAGCAAAGCAGAGCGCAATACCATACGCCAGGGAAACGAGTATTTCGAGAAAGGCAACTACGCCAAAGCCCTCGAAGCATACGAAACGGCACTACGCCTCAACACTACGTCGCAGGTGGCCACCTACAACAAGGCCCTGGCCCTACTCAATATGGCCTCGGAAGATACCAAAGGAAGCGAAAACGACCCACGCATGCAGGCCATGCAACTGTTTGAACAAGTAGGAGCGGCCTGCGCAAAGACCGACAGTTCTCTTGCCGAAAAAGCTTTCTACAACCTCGGCAACATGGCATACAACGACGAGGACTACGCCAAGAGTATAGAGCGCTACAAACAGGCGTTGCGCTTAAACCCCGGCAACAACCTTACCCGCCAGAACCTTCGTCTCGCACAATTGAAGCAGCAACAACAGCAAGACAAGGATAAAGATAAGGACAAAGACAAGCAGGAACAGGAACAGCAGCAACAACAGAACCAGCAGGAACAGCAGAATCAGGAGCAACAGCAGCAGGAACAACAACAGCAGCAACAGCCCATGACTCAGAGCGCAGAGCAGATACTGCAGGCCATGCAGAATAAAGAAAACGCTACCCGACGCAAACAAAAAGAACCCGCACAACCCGGCCGGCGCACCACCGACAAACCCTGGTAAAGACACGCACAGCATTTCTTATGACGACATACAGATTGCGCATCGCATTACTCAGCATCCTGACGGCTTTATTCGCCTTGGGCGCAGCCGCTCAGGCATCCTTCAAAGTGATTCCGCCCGGCAACGTGGTGGAAGGACGCAAATTCAGCCTTACCTTCCGCCTTACCAATGCCGACGCCAACGCTCCCAAAGCTCCGCAGCTCGATGGCTGCACACTACTCTACGGACCTTCGGTTTCGACCATGCAAAGTACGGAAATCGTCAACGGACGTATGAGTTCTACCTCAAGCGTGGACTACTCATTCATCTATTCGGCCGACAAGGCCGGCACCGTAAAAGTGCCGGCTGTAAGCGTGAACGCCGGTGGGAACAGCGTGAGCAGCCAGCCTGTATCTTTCAAGATTCTCCCTCCCGACCGCAACCATCCACAAAGCCAACGTCCGCAGGGACGTCCGATGCATGGAGAAGCCGATGTAGCGGAAGCATCGCAGCGAATATCGCCCGACGACCTGCTGATAAGAATATCTTTCAACAAAACACGTGTCTACGAGCAGGAAGCCGTCATAGCCACCATAAAGGTGTATACGACAAACGACATCGCACAGATAATGCCCAAAAAGCAACCGGTGTTCGAAGGATTCCTGTCTGAGGAACTGCCGGTGACCCTCCAGCCTGAAACCGAGCATTACAACGGGCGCAACTACACTACGGCCGTGTTAAAGCGCTGCCTGCTTTATCCACAGAAGTCTGGAAAACTCACAGTAAGCTCCGGACAATACGATGTTGTGGTGCGCACCTACGAAACTGTAAACATGGGTTATTTCGTGACACGACGACCCGTACAGCAGACAGTCACCACCAACAGCAATCAGGCAGTTCTTACCGTTGAGGCATTGCCCGAGCCTCGCCCGGCAGGATTTGACGGAGCCGTGGGCAGCTTCAGCGTATCAACCGAACTCAATCCTGAAGCACTCCGCACGAACGAGGCTGCCACATACTCCTATATAGTGCGTGGCACCGGCAACATCAAATACCTATCCACACCTGACATTGACTTCCCGGTAGGCATGGACCGGTACACACCCAAAACCGACATCGATGCTGCCGTCAGCGGCTCCGACATGACCGGCACGTTCCGTGTAGACTACACCATAGTGCCGCAGGAGCCTGGAAAATTCACTATCCCCGCCCGTCCGTTCATATACTTCAGCCCGTCTGAAGGCAAGTATGTGACATTGGAAACAAAAGCCTACGACGTAAACGTAGCCCGCGGAGCGGCAACATCCGTGGCAGGAGTCGAACAGCGTGCCATTGACAACACAATCACCGACATACGCCACATACACCAATCGCCGTTGACAACACCGCATCGCGGCGCCATGGCCTTCCACTCTCCGCTTTACTGGGCCGCCTACGTCCTCGTAGTCATTCTTCTCGTAGGTGCAATATTCTCCTACCGCCGCACCCTGCGGCTTCGCGCCGATATTGGCGGACGACGCCTTGCAAGAGCCAACCGAGTGGCGCTTAAACGCCTGCGCTCCGCACGCAGTTTCATGAGCAACGGCAGGAATGATGAGTTCTATCAGGAGCTCTCACGCGCTATGTGGGGATATGTAAGCGACAAATTGGGGATAGCCCCCTCACAACTGCTGCGCGACAATATAGCTTCTCGCCTGCACGAATACGGAGCCGACGACGAATCGACACAGCGCGTAATAGACGTGCTTGACGAATGCGAGCAGGCACGCTTCACGCCCGACCATTCAGCGGCCGAAGTGTCAGCGCTTTACGATCGTGCGGCATCGGCAATAAAAGATCTTGAAGGTGTAAAAAGAAAATCATGATGAAAAAAGCATTATGTATATCGGCAGCCATGCTGCTGGCTTCCGTAGCTGCAACATCGGCAACACTCTCCCAACAGGCGGATTCGGCCTATATGACCGAAGATTATGCCACAGCCGCCGACCTCTACAAGCGTTCGCTTGCAGAAGAAGCTACGACACCCGACACATACTATAATTTAGGAAACGCTTACTGGCGCAATGGCGAGGCCGGCAATGCAATCATAAGCTACGAACGCGCCCTGCGGCTCGACCCGTCGCATGAAGACGCACGCACCAACCTGCAATTCGTCCGCACCAAAATACAGGATCTGCCGGAAGACGACAGCGCGTTCCTTAGCAATCTGCATGACAGCATAACCTCATGGATGACCCCGAACGCATGGGCCTGGACTGCATTTGTGCTGTTCCTTGCCGTGGCCGGAATGGTCGCTCTATACATATTCTCGTCCGGCGTGATGCTGCGCAAAACAGGTTTTTTCGGAGGAATAGTATTGCTATGTCTGTGTCTTTATTCCATAATCGTGGCAGCGCAGACAGCCTCGGCACACCATCGCCACGACGAAGCTGTGGTAGTCGTACCCACTACCCTTCTCAGCTCCACCCCCAAAGCATCGCAAGGTTCTGCCGACAAAGTAGTGGCAATACACGAAGGCACGAAAGTGCAGGTAGTGGACAGCGTGATGGTTCCGGGAGTTGAAGGCGCAGAACAATGGTACGACGTTAAAATCAACAACAGCACACGCGCGTGGCTGCGGGCCAAGGATGTGCGCCGTATCTGAGAAATCAGTCGGACGACGATGTTTTTAAACATACTATTTTTTTAGCGCCATAACTTGACATTTTAAAAATAAGATAGTAACTTTACCAACATCAAAACAACGCAATAATCCATAAAACTCTTCGAATTATGCCTAAGACTATCACCTTCAACGAACTGCGCCGCCTCAAGGACAGTTTGCCCGACGGCTCGATGCACAAAATAGCCGACAAGCTCAACACCACTGTACAGACCGTGCGCAACTACTTCGGCGGCGTCAACTACGACTTTGGCAAAAATTGCGGTGTGCACATCGAACCGGGCCCCGACGGAGGCATTGTAGTGCTCGACGACCCTACTATCTACGACATGGCCATAGCCATTCTTAAAGAACAGGAGAACGAATAATCGCCGACGGCACATTGAACCATCAAGAGAGTGACGCCTGAAGGTGTGCCGGCCAGCCGGCTCCGCGGCGCTCACTCTCTTTCGGCTGACATACACACATGACACGATACATCACCGTAGCCATACACACGTTCGACAGGGCTCTCGCATTGCGTTCGCTGCTTGAAAGCGAAGGCATAGAAGTGATGCTTCAGAACGTGAACCTCACCGACCCTGCCGTGGCCTCGGGAGTACGCGTGCGCATACATGAGTCTGATCTACCGCTCGCTCTGCGCATAATTGAAAACACCGACGTTTTCAGTTCGGCTGATGCTGCCAGATGCGAAGAAACTCATTCCATAATCGTACCAACCGATTTCAGCGACTACTCGCTGCGTGCCGCCGCAGTGGCCGGGCGTCTCGCGGCAGCCCACGGAGCATCGCTGCGGC
>OFHO01002692.1_pt1 | contig 10461 bp, 10 predicted proteins | sample 1521531 | NCBI WGS metagenome assembly OFHO01 (sample SAMEA3504124, study PRJEB24116) | mouse gut metagenome | biome: mouse gut; feature: mouse-associated habitat; material: faeces | place: Denmark | collected 2011
TGGCCCCCCACTGCTCCAGGATCTCCGTATAGTTGCGGCCCAGGCGGTCGATGCTCTTGACCACCAGTACGTCCCCCGGCCGCAGGCGCTGGACCAGGCCCAGGTACAGCTCCCGCTGAAAGTCCTTCCCCGACTGCTTTTCAATGATGATGTTCTCCTCCGCCACGCCGAAGTCCCGCATGGCGATGAGCTGGCGCGCCTCGTTCTGCTCGTGGGTGGATACCCGCACGTAGCCGTAGGTGTTGTTCGTCATAATCCGGCCCCTTTCCACAAAATCTGGTGTCTCTCATTGTACCGTTTTGCGGGAAAGGGGGGCGGACTGGAAATTTAGGAATGTCTCTTCTTTTTCAGCAGCATCAGGGCCAGGAGGCTGACTGCGCAGTACCCGGCGACGGCAATGGCGGACGCCTCCACGCCGAATTCTCCGCCTGTGAGCAGAAAATTCCTGGTGTTCAAGACATAGGTCATGACCGAATACGGGTCAGGCGCTTCGCCGATGCTGAGGATGCCGCCGATCATGAGGATGTTCCACAGCGCGTGGACCAGGCCGCTGTTCCAGACAGAGCCCCCTTCCAGCGCGATCAGGGAGAACATGATCCCCACCATCGTTCCGGCGGAGAGCACCAGGAGACAGCTTACGGGCGAGAAATCCATGCCAATGATATGGACGGCCCCGAACAGGACAGAGGGCAGGAGAACTGCGGCAGTGGGCCCCCATTTTGCCTTAATCAAGTGGAGGATGACCCCTCTGAAGACGATCTCCTCTACAAATCCTGCGGCGATGCCGGTAAAAAACACGCCGGCACAGATGGCCGCGAACATCTCGCCCCCGGTCATCTCCGATCTCACAAATCCGCCCGGCAGGAGCAGGTAAATGCCCGTGACGGCCGCGGGCAAAAGGACCGCAGTCACGATCCATTTCCCGTCGATGCGCAGCCGCGTGAGCCCCACGCTCTCCACACTCTGATGCAGGACCTTTTCCACGAAGAGGCGCGTCAGGAAGAGCGCGATGGTCAAATAGAGCGCCCCCGCCGCCATATTGCAGATGCCCGCAGGGATGTTCAGCCCATCCAGTCCCATCCCGGCGGCGGAAGCGAGAACTTGCGAGACGATCAAGAGGAACACGGCTCCCGCCGAGCCCCCCAGCACCTTTTTTACACCCATCGATCCAGCCTCCTTTCTAAAGCTACCCCCTATCCTACCATCGGCCCCGGAGCCCGTCAACGCACTTTCCGAAATCTTCAGACATTCTTAAAAATTTTCCTTGCATTTTTCCCCGCTTTATGATATCCTATTTGGGCGTTAAAAGGGCGGTCCTCTGTCAAGGGGCGGACTGGATTCCTGTCTGTCCAGGAAAAATTGTTAAGAACGCCTATAAATAGGAGGAAAAATCCATGGATCTCATCAAAGAACTGACCAAATCCCAGCTCAAGGAGATGCCCGCCGTCCAGGTCGGCGACACCGTCAAGGTGCATGTAAAGGTCAAGGAGGGCGCCCGCGAGCGCATCCAGGTCTTCGAGGGCACCGTCATCGCCAAGAAGCACGGCGGCATTGAGGAGAGCTTTACCGTCCGCCGCATCTCCTACGGCATTGGTGTGGAGAAGGTCTTCCCCCTCCACGCCCCCTCTGTCGAGAAGGTTGAGGTTGTCCGTAAGGGTAAGGTGCGCCGCGCCAAGCTGTACTACCTGCGCAGCCGCGTGGGCAAGGCCGCCAAGGTCAAGGAATTGCTGTGATTCAAAAAAGGAGCGGCTCTGCCGCTCCTTTTTGCTACACTCCCAACAGAACTTTCTGCACTAACCCCAGCAACAGCAGATGGGCGGGATAGAAGATGTACCACAGGTACTTATCCCCCGGAAACGTGCGTCCTTTTTTGCCGTTGTAGAAGAAGGTGAACGCCACCCCCAGCAGAGGGCCCACTGCGTTGACGCAAAGCACATGAAACCAACGATCGGTAAACAGCTGTTCTGAGAAGAGCATCCAGACCAGCCTATACCGGGACAGCGGCATGAGAACCAGCCACAATAGGGCCTTTTTTCGGATGGGCCAATTTTCGGTCCAGTAAAAGACCAGAATAAACAGAATATACTTTCCGCCACCTTCCGTCAGGTTAAGCGCCTGAGCGGCAATTGCAACACTGACCGCCATCAGTTCCCCCAGCCCAGCCCGTTTGTCGCTGCCCCAGTCCATGAGGCGGAGGGTAAGCAACCCTAACAGCAGGGTAAACAGGATGTTCCCATGGAATCCAAACAGGAGATAGTACGGGTACTCCGCCAGACAGGCAAAGACAAACAGACGCAGTGCATACCGTTTACAATTTCGGGTGTGCCGGTAGCCGTTGGCGATGGAAAACAAAAAGATGGGCGCGGCGATACGTCCAATGTAGTCGGTACATCGCTGGATCACAAGGAGAAATGGGACTGTGTCTGCGGCGTTCGGGAAAAGAACCATTTGCAGGGTCATGGTCAGGGGCCAGACATAGGTAAGGTGGTCCCACAGCATCGACACCAGCGCCGCGAGTTTTAAGGCAAAAAAGCTCATCTGCAATCAACTTCCTCTCAATCAAGATGCAGAGAGTATAACAGATCGTTCTTACAAAAAACTGACATTTTTCTTGCAAATCTCTGACATTTTAGGAGGTCTCTATGAATATCCAATGGTATCCCGGCCACATGACCAAGACCCGGCGGCAGATTGAGGCCGACCTGAAATTGGTAGACATTGTGGTAGAGATTATTGACGCACGTATTCCTGCCCCCAGCCGCAACCCAGACATCGATGCCATCTGCGGCCCAAAGCCCCGCCTGATCGTCCTCAACCGGGCAGACCAGTCCGACCCGGCGCAGAACAAAGCCTGGACCGCTTATTTTAAGGCACAGGGACACTCCGTTTTGGAGACCGACGCCCGCACCGGCCGGGGGGTAAAGCAGTTTTCGTCCGTCATTCAAAACGTTCTCAAGGACCAGATTGCCAAGTGGCGGGAGAAAGGACAGGTGGGCCGCCCTGTCCGCGCCATGGTGGTGGGGGTGCCCAACGTAGGCAAATCCACCTTCATTAACAAGGTGGCAAAGAAGAAGTCCGCCAAAGCCGGCGACCGCCCCGGCGTCACCCGGGGGAAGCAGTGGGTCAATGTAGACCAGAGCCTGGACCTGCTGGACACCCCCGGTATTCTCTGGCCCAAGTTCGAGGACGAAACTACCGGTATGAATCTGGCTTTTACCGGAGCTGTGAAAGACGAAATTATGGATGTGGAGACCTTGGGCTGTCACTTTATGGCTCTGCTGGGAGAACGCTACCCACAGGCTTTAGCCGACGGCTACAAACTCGCCCAAGTTCCCGCCCGGGATGCGGAGGAAAATGATGTGGCCTACGGCTACCGTCTCTTGGGGGCCTGCGCCGCCAAAAGGGGTATGCGCATCTCTGGCGGTGAGCTGGACACCGAACGTATGGCCCGAGTCCTTTTGGACGAATACCGGGGCGGTAAGCTGGGACGGTTTACCCTGGAGGTTCCGCCCGCTTTCTGGAAGGAGAGCTGATTATGGATTTCTGGCAGTATGAAAAAGAAGCAATGTCGAAAGGCTATGCTGCCGTCTGCGGGTGTGACGAGGCAGGAGCAGGACCGCTGGCCGGGCCAGTGTACGCGGCGGCGGTGATTCTTCCCTTTGGAGAGAATATACCCGGTCTGGACGACTCCAAAAAGCTGACCGAGAAAAAGCGGGAAACTCTGTTTCCCATGATTCAAGACCTGGCGTTGGCTTGGTCGATAGCCTGGATAGAGGCCAAGGAGATCGACGAAACGGATATCCTCAGCGCGAGGATGCGCGCCATGCAGCTGGCCATGGACGGCCTGGAGCGAAAGCCAGACTTTGCGCTCATTGACGGCAATCGGGATAAGGGCCAGTCCGCCGCCATCACCACCCCCCACCGCTGTCTGGTCAAAGGAGACAGCCTGTCCGCCTCTATCGCGGCGGCCTCCATTCTCGCCAAGGTGAGCCGGGACCGGTTTATGGTGAAGATGGCAGAGCAATATCCCAACTATCGCTTTGATCAGCACAAGGGTTACGGCACAAAGCTCCATTATGAACTTTTGCGCACTTACGGCCCCTCTCCCATTCACCGCCGGACCTTTTTGAAAAACCTGTGAGCGGACAGGAAAGCCGTCTTCGGGGCCGCTGGGGCGAGGAACAGGCCGCGGAATATTTGCGGCAAAAAGGGTTTCGGCTGGTTGCCGCCAATTGGCAATGCCGGTTTGGAGAGATCGACCTAATTGCCGAGGATGGAAACTTCCTCTGCTTTGTGGAGGTCAAGCTGCGCAAAAGCGCCGCCTACGGTTCCGCCGGAGCCTTTGTGGGCCAACGCAAACAGCAAAAACTGCGCACCGCCGCCCAGCTCTATCTGGCCTGGCACCCAACCAAGCTCCAGCCCCGCTTTGACGTAATTGAGCTGTACGCCCCCCAGGGCATGGCCACGGTTAGGCCGAAAATTTTTCACCTGGAAAATGCTTTTTAGAAATACCGCCCCGCAAAGCCTGTGAAAAAGCCTTGACCTCTACACAAAAAACTGGCATAATAGGAATCAACGCTAAAACGTAAGGAAGGATCGAAATGCGGTATATCAGTACCCGTGACATCACCAGCCAGTATTCCGCCGCCCAGGCCATTACCCAGGGTTTGGCCCAGGATGGCGGCCTGCTGACTCCCTATTACATCCCTAAACTGCCCGGCAAGGCGTTGGAAGACATTAAGGCTATGGCCTACCAGCAGCGGGCAGTATACATCATGAAGATGTTTTTGGAAGAGTTTTCCGTCAAGGAACTCACTGACTTCGCCAACGCCGCTTACGGCCCGGACAAGTTTGACTCCCCGGCGGTTGCCCCCGTCCATACTGTAGACGGGAATACCCACTGCCTGGAGCTGTGGCATGGGCCTACCTGCGCCTTTAAAGACATGGCTTTGCAAATGCTGCCCCACCTGCTGTCCGCCTCACTTGTAAAAACAGAGGAAGAAAAAACTGCCTGTATTCTAGTTGCCACTTCCGGCGACACAGGAAAAGGTGCGCTGGAGGGTTTTAAAGATGTTCCCCGCACAAAAATTCTAGTATTTTATCCCAAGGACGGGGTCTCTCAGGTACAGGAACTGCAAATGGTCACTCAGGAGGGGGGCAATGTGGGGGTTGCCGCTGTGGTGGGCAACTTTGACGACGCGCAGACCGGCGTGAAAAAGCTGTTTTCCGATCCGGCCGTCCGTAAGGAACTAGCCGGTCAGGGATACTTCTTCTCCTCTGCCAACTCCATCAATTGGGGACGTGTTCTGCCCCAGCTGGTCTACTATATCTCCGCTTACTGCGACCTGATTCGGGATGAAAAAACCCCCCCGGACCAGCCGGTAAACATCTGTGTACCTACCGGGAATTTCGGTAATATTCTGGCTGCATATTACGCTCTGGAGATGGGACTGCCCATCAACCAGCTGATTTGCGCCTCCAACCGCAACAATGTGCTGACGGACTTCCTGCACACCGGCACATATGACCGCAACCGCACCTTCTACAATACCATGTCCCCCTCTATGGATATCCTGATCTCCTCCAATCTGGAGCGGCTGCTGTTTGCCCTTACCGGCGACCCCGCCGAGGTAAAGGGCTATATGGAACAGCTTGCCGGCACAGGCCGGTATCAGGTCAGCGAGAAGCTCCGGGAGAAACTGAAAAAATACTTCAAGGGCTATTCCTGCGACGACCATACTACACGGCAAACCATCCGCGCCATGTACAATAAGCATGGCTACCTCATCGACACCCACACCGCAGTGGCCTTCTCTGCTCTGGAACAGTACCGAAACGAGACCGGCGACCAGGCTCCCGCAATTGTGGCCTCCACCGCCAGTCCCTTTAAGTTCTGCTCCAGCGTGCTGGAAGCTCTGGGCGAGACAAACATTGCCTCCGGACTGGACGCCCTGGATCAGCTCTCCGCCAAAACGGGTCAGCCCGCCCCCGCCCCTCTGGCCGGACTGCGCGGCAAGGAAATCCGCTTTACCCAGGTTGTGGAAAAAGACCGGATGGTGGACGCAGTGCGTTCTCTGCTGGGGTGAGCCCATGGCCCTGTATGCCATTGGAGACACCCATCTCTCCCTGGGCTCGGACAAGCCCATGGCTGGACCGGCTACGTAGACAAACTGCGGGAGGGATTTAAGCTGGTCTCCCCGGAGGACACCGTTGTGGTCTGCGGCGATGTGTCCTGGGGGATGAGCCTGGAGGAAGCTAAACCGGATTTTTCGTTCCTCAACGCTCTGCCGGGAGCACGCAAGCTGCTGCTCAAGGGCAACCACGACTACTGGTGGACCACCGCCAGCAAAATGCAGGCCTTTTTTGCAGAAAACGGCTTTTCTACCCTGGATATTCTCCACAACAACTGCCATTTTTATGAGGAAACCGCCCTGTGCGGCACCAGGGGATGGTTCTATGAGGAGGACCGGGGGGAGCACAGCGCCAAAATCTTCAACCGGGAACTGATCCGGCTGGAAGCCTCCTTAAAAGCCGCGGGGGAACGAAACAAGCTGTGCTTTCTCCACTACCCACCCCTCTATCAGGGATACCGATGCCAAGAGATTATCAACCTGCTGGAACAATATCAGGTGCAGACCTGCTGTTACGGCCACCTCCACGGCGGAAGCCACCGGCTGGCTGTTACCGGACGGCAAGGCGAAGTGGAATACCGCCTCATTGCTGCCGACTATGTAGGGTTCCGTCCGGTGCGGATCTTGTAGGGCCCTCCATTCCAAAGTCAGAAATGTACCGTCTCTGTATGTATCCAAGCGCAGTAAAATACCCTGATTCCGGACCGGCTCAAAATAGAACCGGAAAATTTCAGAGAAATTTCAAAATTAGACTGTTCAAATGCCCGTATATCTGATAGAATATCGTGGCGAAAGTAAAACGGCCCCGCCGCCGGGACACTGGGACGGGACCAACAGGAGGAAATTAACAAATGAAGGTCACCAGTGTTGAGAAAAAGGAAAAAAGCACCGTCGAGCTTACCATCCAGGTGGAGGCCGACCAGTTTGAGGCCGCCGTGCAGAAAGTCTATTTGAAGACCCGCGGCCGGATCAATGTGCCCGGCTTCCGCAAGGGCAAGGCCCCCCGGAAGATCATTGAGGGCATGTACGGCGCCAGCGTCTTCTATGAGGACGCTATCAACGAATCCTACCCCGACGCCTACGAAGCGGCGGTGAAGGAACAGGGACTGGATGACGTAGGCTATCCCAAAATGGAAGTGGTAGAAGTTGGCCCGGAGGGCTATACCTTCAAGGCGCTGGTCTCCGTCCGGCCCGAGGCCAAGCTGGGCGAGTATAAGGGCATTACTGCCCCCAAGGAGGAGCCAAAGGTTACCGAAAAGGACATCGACGAAGAACTAAAGCCTTACATCGACCGTGCTACCCGTCTGGTCAGCGTTACGCGCAAAGCCAAAAAGGGCGACACCGCCGTGATCGACTTCGAGGGCTTTGACAACGGCACCCCCTTTGAGGGCGGCAAAGGCGAGAACTACGACCTGAAGCTGGGTTCGGGTATGTTTGTCCCCGGCTTTGAAGAACAGGTCATCGGCATGAAGGCCGGCGAGGAAAAGGATCTGGACATCACCTTCCCGGAAGACTATCACGCCGACCTGGCCGGAAAGGCCGTGGTCTTCCATGTGAAGGTCAACGAGGTTAAAGAAGCGCAGTCTCCCGATGTGGATGACGAGTTTGCCAAGGACGTATCTGAGTTTGAAACTCTGGCCGATTTCCGCAAGGATTTGGGCGAAAAGCTGATGCAGCGCAAGACCGCTCAAGCCAAGGAAGATTTTGAGAATGCGGTAATCGAGCAGCTGGTCGAGGGGATGGAGTGCGAAATTCCCGACGGCATGGTGGAGGTCCAGACCGACCGACTGATGGAAGACTATGCTATGCGCCTGCAAAACCAGGGCCTTCGGATGGAGGACTACATGTCTATGATGGGCATGAACGCAGAAATGATGCGCGCTTCCGCCAAGCCATCCGCTCTGAAACAGGTCCAGGTGGAGCTGGCTCTCACCGCCGTGGTTAAGGCGGAGGGCATCGAGATCAGCGAAGAGGAGTACGCAGCTGAGGTAACCCGGCTGGCTGAGCAGTACAATATGCCCGAGGACCGGATTAAAGCCATCATTCCCGCCGAGGGACTGAAAAAGGATCTGGCCCTGAAAAAGGCCAGTGAGCTTGTCATTTCCTCCGCAGTGGCCGGCAAGCCCAAGAAGAAGGCTGCCACAAAGAAGGCCGCCAAAAAGGACGACGAGGGTGAGGGCGAGGAGAAGCCCAAGCGTAGCCGTGCGAAAAAGAAGACGGAAGAGCCCGCTGAGGAGTAAAATTCCAAACGTCCCGGGGCGGTCTGTACCGTCCCGGGCGTAATCGCGTGTTCACACTCTCTCCGTCTGGGGCGTGAACACACCTCTGTCAAGATCAAAAGGAATGAATTGCCGTTCCAATGGGTATACTCTGGTATCCCAAATGAAAAGGAGTACAATTATGAGCTTAGTTCCCTATGTAGTAGAACAGACCAACCGGGGCGAACGGTCTTATGACATCTTCTCTCGCCTGCTCAACGACCGAATCGTAATGCTGTCGGAGGAAGTCAACGACACCACCGCCTCCCTCATCGTGGCCCAGCTGTTGTACCTGGAGGCTCAGGACCCGGATAAGGACATTCAGTTCTACATTAACAGTCCTGGCGGCTCTGTCACCGCTGGTATGGCCATTTACGACACGATGCAGTATATCAAATGCGATGTGTCTACCATCTGCATCGGCATGGCCGCCTCTATGGGCGCGTTCCTGCTGTCCTCCGGTGCAAAGGGTAAGCGGCTGGCCCTGCCCAATGCTGAGATTATGATTCATCAGCCCTCCGCCGGTACCCAGGGTCAGATTACCGATATGGCGATCCACCTGCGCCGGCTGGAGATCATCAAGACTCGGATGAACCGTATCCTGTCCGAGAATACCGGCAAACCCATTGAGACCGTCACCGCTGATTGTGAGCGCGACAACTTTATGACCGCTCAAGAGGCTATGGAGTACGGCCTTGTGGACAAGGTGCTGGATCGGCGGTAAAATTCCGTAAACGAGGTGTATCCATGGCAATTAACGACGAGAGAAAAATACGCTGTTCCTTCTGCGGCAAGCATCAGGATCAGGTACGGCGGATTATCGCCGGCCCTGGCGTTTATATCTGCGATGAGTGCGTGGGCCTTTGTATGGAGGCCATGGGAGCGGAAAACTTCTTAGTTGAGGAAAAGGAACAGTTTTTGGGCGAAATTCCTGACGCGATCCCTACGCCAAAAGAAATCCACGCTGTGTTAGATCAGTATATCATCGGCCAGGAGAAAGCTAAGGTGGCGCTGTCCGTCGCGGTGTACAACCACTACAAACGTATTTACTTCGGCGGGGCGGAGGATGTAGAACTGCAAAAGAGCAACATCCTGTTGATGGGCCCCACCGGCTGCGGCAAAACTCTGTTCGCTCAGACGCTGGCCCGAGTGCTGAAAGTTCCCTTTGCCATTGCGGACGCCACTACCCTTACCGAGGCGGGCTATGTAGGCGACGACGTGGAAAATATTCTTCTGCGCTTGGTTCAGGCTGCCGACTACGACATTGAACTAGCCGAACGAGGCATTATCTATATTGATGAGATGGATAAAATTGCCCGGAAGAGCGAAAATGTGTCCATCACCCGCGATGTCTCCGGCGAGGGCGTTCAGCAAGCTCTGCTGAAAATCGTGGAGGGCACCGTTGCCAACGTTCCCCCTCAGGGCGGGCGCAAGCATCCTCACCAGGAGTTTATTCAAATTGATACCCATAACATTCTGTTCATCTGCGGCGGTGCTTTCGACGGCATCGACAAAATCATTGAACGCCGTTTGGATAAACGCTCCCTAGGCTTCGGCGCTGAGATCAAAAGCAAAAATGAGAAAAATGTGGGCGAACTGATGAGCGAGCTCCAGCCGCAGGATCTGCTTAAGTTTGGTATTATTCCAGAACTGGTGGGCCGTCTGCCGGTGGTCACCACCCTGGAATCGCTGAATCGAGACCATATGGTACGCATCTTGACTGAGCCTAAAAACGCCCTAGTCAAGCAGTATCAGACCCTCCTTGCATACGACGAGGTAGAGCTCGAGTTCACCCCGGAGGCACTGGAGGAAGTTGCCGGCCGGGCGGTGGCCCGAGAGATCGGGGCACGCGGCCTGCGTGCTATTCTGGAAGAAGTCATGAACCAGATCATGTACGACATCCCCTCCGACCCCACTATCGTCAAGGTAACCATCACCGATGAGTGTGTCAAAAACGGCGCACCACCCCAGCTGACCCAAAATCCCAACCGCACCCAGCGGCCCAAGCTGGGAAAAGCGACTGTCCAACAGGTGGAGCGCCCCGGCCATCGGAATCGCGACCACGGCTGGGC
>OFHO01002697.1_pt1 | contig 10431 bp, 10 predicted proteins | sample 1521531 | NCBI WGS metagenome assembly OFHO01 (sample SAMEA3504124, study PRJEB24116) | mouse gut metagenome | biome: mouse gut; feature: mouse-associated habitat; material: faeces | place: Denmark | collected 2011
AGGTTTGACTGAATATAATGCAGACAGCACACTAGGGTGTATCTTTTAAATTGAGTATAACGGATAAGTATAAAATATACAGAATTAAGTGATAAATTAAGATAAAAATACTTAATAAGTTGGAGAAATTTAGTAAATGATAAGCTATAATTTGGGCAAGAAGTTAAGAACAGGAGGAGATAGAAATGGTAAGTATGAAGCTTGGTTATGCGCCCACAAGAAGGAGCATTTTCAGTGCGCCGGACGCGATCAAGTACCGAGGTTTGACCGCGGACAGATTAAGGGAACTGGGAATTGATTTTGTTGACATTGATGATATCAATGAAGAGGGACTTCTGTACGATGACAATGATGTGAAGAAGATTGCGGCAAAGTTCAAGAGCGAGGGCGTTGACGGGTTATTCCTGCCCCACTGTAACTTTGGAACAGAATATGTCTGTGCCAGACTTGCGAAGGAGTTGAATGTACCGGTGCTTCTCTGGGGGCCGTTGGATGAACGGCCGGATGAGAATGGAGTCCGGTTAAGGGATACCCAGTGCGGGCTCTTTGCGACCGGAAAAGTATTGAGAAGGTTTCAGGTGCCCTTCACCTATATGACGAACTGCAGGCTGGATGATCCGGTGTTCGAGAGAGGGCTTCGTGATTTTCTTGCGGTATGCAATGTGGTGAAGACCTTTAGAAGTATCCGTATTCTCCAGATTTCCACACGTCCCTTTGACTTCTGGACTACTATGTGCAACGAAGGGGAATTGCTTGAGAAGTTTCAGATTCAGCTCGCCCCAATTCCAATGGCGGAGCTGACCGAGAAGATTAGAGCTGTGAAGGCAGAGGATTTGAGGCTTAAAGAGATGATTTCTTATATCCATGAAACGATGGAGATTGAGATCAAGGATAACGAGGTGGAGAATGTGGCGGCGCTTGCGGTCGCGATGGAGGAGCTGGCCAGCCAATATGGGTGCCAGGCAGCAGCTATCCAGTGTTGGAATGCCCTGCAGACCGAGATTGGGATTATGCCTTGCGCGGCAAATGCAATCCTGAATGAGAAGGGAATCCCAGTGGTCTGCGAGACGGATATCCATGGGGCGGTGACAGCGCTTCTGGCAGAGGCGGCAGGTATGGGGGAAACCAGAACCTTTTTCGCAGACTGGACGATCCGCCATCCGGATATCCCGAATGGCGAATTGCTGCAGCACTGTGGGCCATGGCCTATGTCTGTGGCACAGCAGAAGCCGAGGCTTACGTATCCATTGGCATTTGACCATCCGGGCAGCCTGACTGCAGAAGCAAAACATGGCGATGTGACACTCTGCCGGTTTGACGGAGATAATGGTGAATACTCCTTGCTCCTTGGAAGGGCCAAGGGCGTAGACGGACCTAAGGGGATGGGAACCTATCTCTGGGTAGAGGTGGAAAATATCAAACGTCTGGAGGCCAAGATTGTAGAGGGGCCTTATATCCATCATTGTGTGGGAATCCATAAGGATATTGTTCCGGTTTTATATGAGGCATGTAAGTATATCGGTGTGAAACCGGATCTCTACGACCCGATTGAAGAAGAGGTGAAGGCTTATCTGAGAGGCGAGTGATTGGCTGCGGCAGACAGATGGCCGGGATATCAATGGACTGGCTAAGATAGGGGGTTCGTAATGCATGCCCCTTGCGGGGCAGGTGGACTTAGGTATGGAAACAGGAAATAGGAAAGGAAGGCTGCAATGAATTTAAAAGCATTATCGTATAAATTACGCCAGGATACCGTAGACCTGATTCGGGCAGGAAAGGCGGGACATATCGGCGGGGATATGAGTGTGATGGAGATCCTGACAGAATTATATTTTGACCAGATGAATATCAGTCCCGAGAATATGGATTCACCGGACAGGGACTATTTTGTAATGAGCAAGGGACATTCCGTAGAAGCGTATTATTCCGTGCTGGCGGAGAAGGGCTTCTTCCCAAAGGAAGAATTACATAAAACCTTCAGCAAATTCGGTTCCCGGTTTATCGGGCATCCCAATAACAAGCTGCCGGGAATTGAGATGAATTCAGGTTCTCTTGGCCATGGGCTTCCGGTCTGCGTGGGGATGGCGAAGGCAGGGAAGATGGACGGGCGAAATTGCCGTGTCTATACTGTGATGGGCGACGGTGAGCTGGCAGAAGGTTCTGTATGGGAGGGAGTCATGGCGGCCAGCCACTATAAGCTTGATAATCTCTGTGCGGTGGTAGACCGTAACCGTCTGCAGATTTCCGGGGGGACCGAAGAGGTGATGGCCCACGGCGACTTACATGGGAGGTTCAGAAGCTTCGGGTGGCATGTGATTGATGTAAAGGATGGAAATGACGTGGAGGAGCTTCACGCCGCATTTGAAGAAGCAAAGGCGGTAAAGGGAAAGCCCTCGGTCCTAATTGCAAATACAGTAAAGGGAAAAGGTTCTCCGGTCATGGAAAATAAGGTGTACTGGCATCATAAGGTTCCGTTGGATGAAGAGTATGCACAGATTATGAAGGATCTGAAAGCAAGAGAGGAGGCATTGGCATAATGGGAAAGACAGCGAATAAACAGGTGATTTGTGAAGTGCTGATGGAGGCTGCAAAAGAGGATCGAAGTATTGTGGCGTTATGCAGCGATTCGAGAGGAAGCGGTTCCTTTACGCCGTTTGCCGATACCTATCCGGAGCAGTTCGTAGAGACCGGGATTGCGGAGCAGAATCTGGTCAGTATTGCGGCAGGGCTTGCAAAATGCGGGAAGAAGGCCTATGCCGTATCTCCGGCATGTTTCCTGTCGGCCAGAAGTTATGAGCAGTGCAAGGTGGACGTGGCATATTCTGATACCAATGTCAAATTAATCGGTATTAGCGGCGGCGTCAGCTACGGCGCATTGGGCATGAGTCATCATTCAGCGCAGGATATCGCAGCTATGAGCGCTATTCCGAATATGAGGGTGTATCTGCCAAGCGACCATCTGCAGACAAAGAAGCTTACAGAGGCCTTGCTTGCGGATGAAAGCCCTGCCTATATCCGTGTAGGGAGAAATGCGGTAGACCCGGTTTATGATGAATATGAAGAAGCAGGTAAGGAGATTCCGTTTGAGCTTAACCGGGCTACGGTTGTAGTCGATAGGGCAAGGACAGGAAGTGTGGATGCAGCCGTGATTGCATGCGGCGAGATGGTAAAACCGGCGAAGGACGCCGCAAAGCTTCTGGCAGAGGATGGCATCTCTATCACGGTCGTAGATATGTACTGTGTAAAACCGCTGGATCGGGAAACGATCATCCGAGAGGCCGGGAAGGCAAAAGCTGTTGTGACCGTAGAGGAACACGCCCCGTTTGGCGGATTAGGCGCTATGGTCGCACAGGTAGTCGGTGAGCATTGCCCGAAGAAGGTAGTGAACATGTCGCTGCCGGATGCACCGGTGATTACGGGTACATCCAGTGAGGTGTTTGGCTACTATGGGTTGGATGCGGAAGGGATTGCAAAGAAGGTACGTGAGGCGCTTGCCTGATTTTTTGCAGAGCCAAAGGCCCGGATATAAGCAACGGCGTCTTTGGATAAGGATTATGGAGAAAGTCATATGGGTGATGAGAATATGAATAAGAAGTACTTGATTGGCATTGATCAGAGTACACAGGGAACGAAAGCGCTGCTGTTTGATGAAAACGGGAAGATGGTTCGCAGGGAAGATCTTCCCCACCGACAGATTGTAAATGAAGAGGGATGGGTGTCCCATGACCCGGAAGAAATCTATCAGAATACGCTGCGTGTGGTAAAGCAGCTTCTTATCAATCCCCAAGAGGGCGGGCTTAGGATCAATCCGGAGCAGATTGCCGGCGTCGGAATCAGTAACCAGCGGGAGACAGCCTTAATCTGGGATAGGCAGACGAAAAAACCGCTGGCAGACGCTGTGGTATGGCAGTGCTCCCGCTCACAGGCAATCTGTGATAGGATTGAAGAATCCGGTGATGGAGCGGTCATTGAACGGAAGACGGGGCTTACACTGTCGCCGTATTTTCCGGCATCGAAGCTTGCATGGCTGATTGAGAATGTAGAAGGAGCAGGGCAGAAGGCGCTAGAAGGAGCGCTTGGAATGGGAACCGTTGATACATGGCTGATTTATCGGCTCACGGGCGGTACTTCTTATAAGACAGAGTATTCCAATGCATCACGGACACAGCTTTTTGATATCTACAGGCTTAGGTGGGATGAAGAGCTATGCAGGATATTCGGGCTGTCACCGGAGTATTTACCGGAAGTGTGCGATTCGGACAGTTGCTTTGGAATGACGGATTTTGAAGGGCTCCTGCCTAAGGCTGTGCCGATCCATGGTGTGATGGGAGATTCCAATGCGGCTCTGTTCGGGCAGGGATGCATACGGCCGGGAATGATCAAGGCGACTTACGGGACAGGCTCTTCGATTATGATGAATACGGGAGCGACGCCGATCAGCAGTAAGAGCGGCGTTGTGACTTCGCTGGCATGGAAGCTTAATGGGGAAATCAATTATGTATTAGAGGGAAATATTAATTATACAGGAGCGGTCATTACGTGGCTTAAAGATGAAGTCCAGATGATCGACAGCCCAAATGAAACAGAAAGCTTATGCCGGTCGGCGAGACAGGATGATTCCTTGTATTTGATACCTGCATTCACCGGGCTAGGGGCGCCTTACTGGAACAGCCAGGCGAAGGGACTTTTGTGCGGTATTACAAGAACTACAGGGCGGGAAGAAATTGTGCGCGCTGCGGTAGAGAGTATTGCATATCAGATTATGGATATTGTGGAGACATTTTGCAAAGATACGGGAGATACTGTGACGGAACTCAGGGTAGACGGCGGCCTGTCGAAAAACAGCTATCTGATGCAGTTCCAAAGTGATTTGCTGAATACAAGGGTAAGCGTATCGCAGGCGGAAGAAATGTCCGGGATAGGGGCGGCATATGTGGCGGGGATTGCGCTTGGCCTCTACGATAAAAGGGTCATGGAGGAAATTGGCAGAAGTATTTATGAACCGAAAATGGAGCCTGAACTAAAAGTAAAAAAAGCAAGGGCTGGAAAGAGGCCGTTAAGATGATTTTATAATAATATCTCTTGACTTTAAGTGTACTTCAGGTTGTATGATAAAACTACCAATGAAAACAGATGCAAGGAGGAGTTTCACAATGAGCAAAGTATTGGTAGCATATTTCAGTGCAAGCGGAGTGACTGCGCAAGTGGCAGAGCGACTGGCAAAGGAGACAGGGGCGGACTTGTTTGAAATTGAACCGGAGATTCCATATACGGACGAAGATCTTGACTGGCAGGATAAGGGAAGCAGGAGTTCTGTGGAAATGAGCGACAGAGGATGCCGTCCTGCAATCCGCTCTAAGGTAGGGGATATGAATCAGTATCAAGTGGTATTTATCGGATTCCCGGTGTGGTGGTACAGGGAACCGTCTATTATTGATACTTTTATGGAAGCCTATGATTTTACGGGAAAGACGGTGATACCGTTTGCTACATCCGGCGGAAGCCCAATGGGAGAAGCCGGGAAAAATATGCAGGCTTTAGCGCCAGGGGCAAAAGTGGTGGACGGGAAACGTTTTGCGGCGAATGCTTTGTGTAAAACCCTTTCAGTGTGGGCGTCAGAGTGGATATAAGTAAAAAATGTCATTGCTGTTTTGAGAAAGGGCAAAACCTGGTGAATGGTTTTGCCCTTGATTAATTCAGATAGATTCATAGATTCTGCGAGTTTAAAGGTTAGTCACGGGGACGGATATCAAACTCAGGGTTGATGGCATAGAAGTTTTTGCTGTCTAAGTGATCCTGGACGATTCTTAAAGATTCACCGAAACGCTGATAGTGGACGATTTCACGTTCCCTCAGGAAACGGATGGGTTCACAGACCTCTGGGTCTTTTACGAGGCGCAGGATATTGTCGTAGGTGGTTCTTGCTTTTTGTTCTGCCGCCATATCCTCGTGTATATCCGTAATCGGGTCGCCCTTGGACTGAAAGTAAGTTGCAGTCCAAGGCGCGCCGCTTGCCGCCTGGGGCCAGAGGGCAAGGGTGTGGTCTACATAGTATTTATCGAATCCGGACTTCTCCAGTTCTTCCGGCGTCAGGTTGCGTGTAAGCTGATGGACGATGGCACATATCATCTCCATGTGGGCCAGTTCTTCCGTACCGATATCCGTCAGTATCCCAGTCACTTCCTTATAAGGCATCGTATACCGCTGTGACAGATACCGCATCGAAGCTGCAAGCTCTCCATCAGGTCCACCAAACTGAGTAATAATAACCTGCGCAATCTTAGGATTTGTCTGTGTAATTTTTACCGGGTGCTGTAATCGTTTCTCATAATTCCACATATACTAGCATCCTCCTTCCTGCCAGGGCCATGGCTCGTTGATCCAGCACCAGTATTCTGCCGGGGTGCAGGCTGTGTCAAGGGTCAGCGGGCCAAAATACTTGGCGTACTCCTTGAGCGCCTGCACCCGCTGTTTCTTAAATTCCTCGAAATACTCTAATGCGTCTTCATTGCATGGATGCGTATCCAGAAACAGTTTGACATCGTCAACTGCAAAACTGACCACGTTAATCCATTCTAATAATTCACTTCGGTTCGGTCTGCTCTCTGTCATCTGCAACAACCTCCCATCCCAATTCCTCTGAACGGTTTATCCAATTCCTCGAAAATAGTCCCCTTATGAAATCCTTTTTCTGCTTCGTAGAGATTCCGCCACTCCTGCCATGGAACGTAAGCCATAGCGAGGGGCATTCCATTCAGCTCGTCATACTCGGCATTGTCGTCACAGCATGAAGGCTCCGGGATAAGCTGAGCGGCCGACTGGCAGGACGGTGCGGGCTGCGGTATCGGAACCGGGGTAGGCGCAGGTCTTCCACAGCCGTTCCGCCGCATGTAATCCGATGTGTTATAGCGATAATTCGGCATATGTGTTGCTCCTTTCATAGAACGTTTGCAATAACAGTGTATGGGAAATTCAGAAAGTGGTGCGTGTTTTCCTTCGTTTGCAGGTTGTTTTTAGAGCGGTATCTGAGTATAATAGATACGATGGGAGTGTAAATATATGGCAAAGAATCAAAGAGTAAGAAAGCAGAAGACAGGGAAAACAAGGGACAGGGAGAAAAAGAGGGGGAATATGATTCGCTTCTTCGACTTCAACCTGCTTACTGTATTGATTTTTCTGATTTGTTTTGGATTGGTTATGCTTTACAGTACGACTGCATACAGCGCTTTAGTCGAACATGAGGACAGTATGTACTATTTTAAAAGGCAGCTATTTTTCTATGGTGTCGGATTTGTCGGTATGTATGTTGTCGAGAAGATTGATTACCATGTTTATATCAAATGGGCGAATATGATTTACTTCTTTTCTATCTTTATGATGGCTCTGGTGCAGACGCCGCTTGGAAAAGAAGTCAAAGGAGCAAGGAGATGGATTCGGCTGCCTTTCGGCCAGCAGCTTCAGCCGGCGGAGATTGCCAAGATTGCCGTGATTCTGTTTATCCCTGTGCTCATCTGTAATCTGGGAAAGGATATCAAGACATGGAAGGGAATCCGGAAGGTGCTTCTGTGGGGCGGCTTTTCGGCGGCATGCGTCTTGTTTCTTACGGACAACCTGAGTACGGCAATCATCGTGATGGGGATTACCTGTATCATGATATTTGTTGTACATCCTAAAACCAAGCCCTTTGTAATCCTTGCGGTGCTGGGAATTGCAGGTGCGATTGCGGGGGCTAAGGTATTAGGGACGATGCTTGAAACCAGCAAGAATTTCCGTTTGCGCAGAATCCTGGTGTGGCTCAATCCAGAGGGACATGCCGAGGAGGGGGGATATCAGGTCTTACAGGGATTATATGCCGTGGGGTCCGGAGGTTTCTTTGGAAAAGGTCTTGGGAACAGTGCGCAGAAAATGATTATGCCGGAGGTTCAGAATGATATGATTCTTTCCATAGTCTGTGAGGAACTAGGCGTTTTCGGTGTGATTATTGTGCTGGTATTGTTTGGGTTATTGCTGTACAGGCTAATGTTTGTAGCGCAGAATGCACCGGACATGTACGGCTCTCTGGTGGTGACGGGAATCTTTGCTCATGTGGCCCTCCAAGTGGTGCTGAACATTGCTGTTGTGACGAACCTGATACCTACGACGGGAATTACGCTGCCGTTCATCAGTTATGGCGGGACGTCCAGTTTGTTTCTAATGGTAGAGATGGGAATTGCTCTGGGAGTGTCCGGGAGAATAAAAATCAGCGAATAAAATACTTTCTTTTCCGGCATAAATATGGTATGATCCCATCTTTAACACTTGCAAAAGTCTAAAGAGGCGCTATCCCTTGATTTTACTAGGATTGCGCCTCTTTAGCTTTGATTATGGATGTTGTATGGAAAGACTATTTTGAAATTTTTTTGATCTTTTTATTTAGTTCTTTCGGTTGATAGTATTTTTTATCCAGACCAAGCCCCCAAATTGCATTTAGGGCTGTGCATACCTTAGAATTGTCGTAGGTTGACATGTAACACATATCTTCTATATTGGCTACTTCCATGTTCTTTAAGGTTTCAATGATATTTTCAATAGAAAAGTGTGTTCCATATCGGTTTAATTTTGTTTCTAACAGCCGGTATATCAGAAGCGATGTATAACAGATCATAAAATGTGCAACAATCCGCCGGGGCTTCTGATGGTATACAGGGCGCGCAGAAAGATTTGTCTTCGTGATCCGGAAGCAGTCTTCAATCTTATACCTGTTCGAGCTGATCCCAATTACGGTTTTTACATCGTCATCAAGATTTGTCGCTACCGCATAAAAACCATCATATTTTTCTTCTTTGTCTATAACAGCCTGATCTATTTCGTATGAATCTGTAACAGTCTCCCCACTTTTCGTACAAGAAGTTCTTTTGATGAAGCGCGTGACATCATGAGGCCCCTTTTTATAGGTATCGGGCTCCAGATTCTTAAGAAGTTTTTTTGCCCGTTCAATCTGTCGGTTCCGGATAAAACGCTGGTATTCCATCATTTTTCTGGAAAAAGTTACAATCACCTTTTGTTTTACGGTGGCTTTCGACTTTACTTTTACTGTTTTCCCGTTTTTCAGGTGCTTTTCTTCATAAAGCCCAAGATCGAATGCTTGATCGGCTTCAATGATCTTGTAAGCCTTGTCATTATATAAATCTTTATTTTCAGGATCCCGTTTATCGAAGGATTTCAAATCCTCAATTGTAACAGGTGTGTCAGAAGAAAGAAGCTTATAACCATAATCATTAAAAACAGCTTCTTTCAAATGGTCGGAAAGTTTCTTTACAGACTGGGTGACGATAAAAGCACGGCCGCCCATGGAATTAAAGTTCCTGATATTGAGCGAACCAAGGCCGGCATCTGCACAGTATATAAATTTCTTTTTCTGAAACATCTGTGAGAGCTTTTTTTCCAATGGGATAACGGTTGTCTGTTCATTGTCTGAGCCGGAAGTAATACACATGGACAGAGGGATGCCGTCCGTATCCATGAACAGCCCCATTTCAACAATGGGATTGGGGCGGTGTTCTTTGGATGGACCGTACTTACGCAGCCCCTTGATGGTTTCACCGGTCACTTCATCGACATAATCCTCGTCTTCCATTTCAGTCTCAAAATAATAATTCGTGCAGTCATAGAAACAGACAGAAGTATCCCTCTTAATAATGTTATTGCTTTTCTCGAAAAGATGGGAGATATATTCGTCATAATGATCTGCCATAAGATCCATGGTGCGCATGATATGCATGTAATCGAACTGAGGTTGTTCATAGTAATTTGCCATATGCTGCAGGGAGCTGAGTTTTGAATCCGGCGCAAGAATGCGGTCACAGGTAAGGAAACGGTTCACAAGGTTCGGGTCGAAGGTAATCTTTGAATCGGCTGTTAAGGAGTCAAAGAAAGAACCGATTTCCAGGCTGTGGTAAAGCTGTTGAAGAAAAAAGTAGCCAATATTAAGTTGTTTGCTGGAAGAAGCAAGCGAATCGGAAGCTTTAAGCTTTTCAGCAAAGTTGATCTTGAGTTCTAAAGAAATCTGATGATTAAGTTTAGCCTCCTCATTGAATTTGGCGACCTGCTCTTTGGCATAAGAAAGAGGGTCGTCGGTAATCTTTAGAAGATCAGAATGCCGACCGATCCGTGCAATATTTTTAGTAGTCGTTTTTTTCCCATTCCGGATACCGAGTTGAACGAAATAGGTAGGGTTTTTTGATTTCCTGTCATACCAAAGTTTCATAACACCATTATAGCATAGTTTCACGTGAAACACAACACCATACAACAAAATAATTTCAAAAATTTGACAAAAAAATGCAGGCTTTATAGGGACTGTAGCGATTTTATCTTTTTTTAAGTGTTAAAGATCCGTTCGCATGCTTGAAGGCGGCGAAGATTTTGGAAGTATTATGATGTATACGAGAC
>OFHO01002701.1_pt1 | contig 10404 bp, 10 predicted proteins | sample 1521531 | NCBI WGS metagenome assembly OFHO01 (sample SAMEA3504124, study PRJEB24116) | mouse gut metagenome | biome: mouse gut; feature: mouse-associated habitat; material: faeces | place: Denmark | collected 2011
TCCGCATCCTCTTCCAGGTGCTGCTGCCCATGGTGACGGGCCCCTATATCGGCGCCGCCGTCATTCGGCACGGCGGGGAAACCTATGAGGACCTGGGCGTCGTAAAGGAGGTGCCTACGCCGGAGATCTTCCTGGCCTCCGCCCTGACGCTGCTGCTGATCGCCGTCCCCGTCCTCCTGCTGCGGCGGCGGGAGCCCAGGCGCGTCCTGGCCAGGCGGACCCTCCGCCCCCTGCTGACCCCCTGGGGGGAGCGGCTGGACCGGGACCATCCCCTGCCGGAGTATCCCCGCCCCCAGCTCCGCCGGGACAGCTTCCTCAACCTCAACGGCCGCTGGCAGTACGCCATCCGCCCCGGGAAGGAGGGCGCGCCCGCCGTCTATGACGGCGAGATCATCGTCCCCTTCTCCCCGGAGTGCATCCTCTCCGGGGTCCAGAAGAAGGTCCTCCCGGAGGACCGGCTGTGGTACAGGCGGACCTTCACCCTCCCGGAGGGCTTCCGGAAGGACCGGGTCCTGCTCCACTTCGGCGCGGTGGACCAGTCCTGCCAGGTGTTCGTCAACGGCAGGCCCGCAGGCGGCCACGAGGGGGGCTATCTGCCCTTTACCTGCGACATTACGGACGCCCTGACCGGCGGGGAGAACGTCCTGGTCGTCTCCGCCGCCGACGCCACCTCCCGCTCCCGCCACGCCTACGGCAAGCAGAGCTTCACCCCCGGCGGCATCTGGTACACCCCTCAGAGCGGCATCTGGCAGACGGTATGGCTGGAATCCGTGCCGGAAAACTATGTAGAGAAGCTGACCATCACCCCGGACTACGACCACAGGCGGGTGCGCTTCGTCCTCCGGGCCAAGGACCCGGAGGGGGCCAACTTCGTGGTGCGCAGGGACGGCACGGTGATCGCCGAGGACTGGTACGACGCCTCCCGTGCCTATGAGGAATTCCCCATCACCGACGAAAATTTCCGCCCCTGGACCCCGGAGGACCCCTTCCTCTACGACGTGACCGTCACCTTGAAGGGCGGAGACGTGGTCCACAGCTACTTCGGCATGCGGAAGTTCGGCGTCGCGGAGGTGGACGGCAGGCAGGTCCTGGCCCTCAACGACAGGCCCATCTTTCTGTCCGGCGTCCTGGACCAGGGCTACTGGAGCGACGGCCTGTACACCCCCGCCAGCGACGAGGCCATGATCTTCGACATCCAGAAGGTGAAGGAATGCGGCTTCAACATGCTCCGCAAGCACATCAAGATCGAGCCCCTGCGGTGGTACTACCACTGCGACCGCCTGGGGATGGTGGTCTGGCAGGATCTGGTCAGCGGCGGCGGGCGGATGGACCCCATGATTACCCAGATCGCGCCCTTCCTGGGCATCCACCTCCGGGACGACAAGTACCACCGCTTCGGACGGGAGGAGGAGGCCGGCCGGGAACAGTTCCTCCGGGACCTGCGGGACACGGCGGACCTCCTCTGCAATACGCCCTCCCTGGCGGTCTGGACGCCCTTCAACGAGGGCTGGGGCCAGTTCGACAGCCTCCAGGCCGCCCAGCTGCTCTGGGACCTGGACCCCACCCGCCTGGTGGACCACGCCAGCGGCTGGCACGACCAGGGCGGCGGGGATTTCAAGAGCCGGCACGTCTACTTCCGGCCCGTGAAGCTCCGGCACGACAAGCGCCGCATCCTGGCCCTCACGGAATTCGGCGGCTACAGCCTGCCCTCGACGGGCCATACCGCCGGGGAAAAGCCCTTCGGCTACCGGATGTACAAGACGGAGGGGGAGCTGATGGACGCCCTCGCCCGGCTCTACGAGGCGGAGATCATCCCCGCGATGGAAAAGCAGCGGCTCTCCGCGGCGGTGTACACCCAGGTCAGCGACGTGGAGGACGAGGTCAACGGCCTGCTCACCTTCGACCGGAAGGTCTGCAAGGTAGACGAGGCCCGCTTGAAACGCATCAACGAGCGCCTGCGCTTCTGACTGTCAAAAAAGCCCTCCGCAGGAGTTTTCGCCGAAGGCGAAAATAAATTTTAATCACTTTTTCGGCGGCGTGTACGTCGAAAAAGTACTTTGCGGGCCGAACTCGGCCCGGTCCCCTTCCTCAAAAAAGTGGCACAGCCACTTTTTTGACACGCAGGAGCGCCTGCGCTTCTGACCCGCGCCTATGTAAGCGCCCACTGCACCAGCACCAGCAGCGCCACCCCGGGAATCCCCAGGACCCCGGCCACCAGCCCGTTGAAGAGGTTGAACCCCAGGCTGACCCCGGTATACCCGGCGGAGGCGTTCACCAGGAACAGCGCCGCCAGGCCCAGCAGGGCGTTGACCGCCGCCCGCAGGAATCCCTCCCTGGCGGCGGCGGCCCTGACCGTCAGGACCGCCGCGATTCCCGCCAGGAGCCAGAGCATCAGACCCATCCGGCCCTCCCCGCCGGCGCGCCCACGGCGGTGGCCGCGCACAGCTCCAGCTCCTTGATCTGCCGGACCAGATAGTTCATCCTGGCCTGGAGGGAGCGGATCTCGTAGATGCACGCTTCCGTCAGCTCCGGGTCGCTGGTGTAGTCGAAGGCGGTGTAAGCGTGGCTCAGGGCGCTCTTGGTTTCCTGCAGGCTTGTCTTTAATTCCAATAGGGCCGGCGCTTCCGCGCCCCTGGCGCGGATGGGGGAAATACGTTTCATGGAAGATCCCTCCTTGGTTTCCAATCTATGTCCAGTTTGGACAAATATTCCTGGATTTATAACGGCGCGAATGTTTCTTTCGAAAGGAGGACCCCTATGCACGAAGCGTATATGCGCCAGGCCCTGCTCCTGGCCCGGGAGGCGGCGGAGGCCGGGGAGGTGCCGGTGGGGTGCGTCGTGGTCCGGGAGGGCGCGGTGGTGGGCCGGGGCCGGACCCGCCGGGAGGAGAAGCGCAGCGCCCTCTCCCACGCCGAAACCGAGGCCATCCGGCAGGCCAACGCCGCCCTGGGCTCCTGGCGCCTGGAGGACTGCGCCCTCTACGTCACCCTGGAGCCCTGCCCCATGTGCGCCGGGGCCATCCTCAACGCCCGCATCCCCCGGGTGTACTACGGGGCCCGGGACAGCGCCATGGGGGCCTGCGGCGGGGTGCTGAACCTCTTCATGGAGGACTTCCCCCACACCCCCGCCCTGGTGGGGGGCATCCTGGAGGAGGAGTGCCGGGCCCTGCTGGCCGCGTTTTTCCAGAACCTGCGGAGACGGGCGGACCCGGCGATTGACAAACCGCCCCCCGGCACGTATAATGCCGGATAGGACGTCCAACCGGGCGGAAAAGGTAAAGGAGGCCCAAAGCGTGTATCAGATCGTACGCATCACGGACAAGGAGGGGGTCACCAAGGCGGACCCCGAATCCCAGGCCCACCAGGGCTGCATCGGCGAGGCCAAGATGGAGGACGGCTGCATGCTGATCCACTGCCGCTACAACAAGCGGAGGGAGCCCTGCGACCGCTATATCCGCACCAGCGTCGTCCAGGACTGGAAGCGGGACCGCACCACCGGGCGGGTGGTGCTCATCACCATGAACAGCGTCTACTACCTGGACCCCGTGCGGACGAACGGGTAAGTACATATCCCGTCACCCTTTTGTCACCAGTATGATACAAATTGTGGCTTGCTTCCGGTCAGCTCCGTGGTATACTAAGGAAGCAGAACAGGGCGGCCCCGCCGCCCACAGGAGGTAAGGATACGAATGAAGAAACTCACCGCGCTGCTGCTGGCGCTGACGCTGCTGCTGGCCCCCGCCTGCGGCGGAGAGAACAAGGACCAGGCCGAACCGGACCAGCCCGCCGTCCAGGACCCCGCGCCCCCGGCGGAGCCGGCCCCGCCGGAGGACCCCGAACCCGACCCGGAACCGGAGCCGGAACCGGAACCCGAACCCGAGCCCGAGCCCTATGAAATTCTGGACCCCACCGTCATGCCCGAGGGCGGGAGCCGGGACGGCGTGGCCTACGCGGCCTGGGACGGCATCGTGGAGCACCTGTTTTTCCACCCCCTCATCGCCTACCCGGAGCTGGCCTTTGACGGCGACGCCCAGGAGAAGGGCCTGGACGACTATATGGTGACGGTGGACGAGTTCAACAAGATTCTGGACAGCTGCTACGCCAACGATTACGTATTGGTGGACATCAGCAGCGTGTGGAGCGAGACGGCGGGCGAGGACGGAACCCCCGTCATGGTCCGCAACACCCTCTATCTCCCCGAGGGGAAGAAGCCCCTGATCCTGTCCTACGACGACACCAACTACTACCCCTACATGCTGGAAAACGGCTTTACCTACAAGCTGATTCTGGACGAGGACGGCAGGATCACCTCCTGGGGCCTGGACCCCCAGGGCGAAGAGGTGGTTTCCCGGGAGCTGGACGCCATTCCCGCCCTGGACAAGTTCGTGGAGGAGCACCCGGATTTCTCCCCCTTCGGGGCCAAGGCCAGCCTGAGCCTCACCGGCTATGAGGGCATCCTGGGCTACCGGACCCAGACCGACGGCACGGTGGAGTGGACCGACGAGCTGGAGGCCGCCCGCCAGGCCGAGCGGGAGGCGGTGAAGCCCATTATCGCCGAGCTCAAGCGCACCGGCTGGACCTTCGGCAGCCACACCTGGGGCCACGTCAACCTGGCAAAAAAATCCCTGAGCGTGATCCAGGAGGACACGGAGAAGTGGTTTGACGAGGTGGGGAGCCTGGTGGGGGAGACGCCCATCCTGTACTACCCCCACGGCGCCCGTCCCGACGGCGGCGACTGGACCCAGACCGGCCCCATCTTCCAGTATCTTCAGGAGAAGGGCTTCCGGGTATTCTGCTCCGTGGGCACGGAGAGTTTCAGCTATATCAAAAAGGACATCTGCGCGGTGATCTGCGACCGCCTCCATCCGGACGGCCTCACCCTCCGCTATTCCCGGAAGCGGTATTTGCAGTTCTACGACGCCAAGGACATCCTGGACCCCGTCCGCCCGGACTTCGGCGTGGATTGGGATTAAGAGCCTGTATTGATAGACGATGAACGCCGGAAGGATTAACCTTCCGGCGTTTTTGTGTGCCAAGAAAGATGCTCCGCATCTTTTTTGAGAAAGCGGATCGGGCCGAGTTCGGCCCGCAAAGTGTTTTTTTGACGTATAGTCGATGCGGTTGAGAATCGGTAAAAAGGAGGCGAGGAAAAACAGGGCGTGGCGAGGCGGAGGACGCAGGCGGGCTGTCGCCCGCCAAGGACGACAACGAAGTCCACGCCCTGCTTTGACCGCCAAACTTTACCGATTTTCAACTGCTTCGACTATACACGCCGGCGAAATCCAGCCTTGCGGATTTTGTAGGATGTTGATATAATAGAGCCGCCGGTTCTGCTCCGTCCCACTAAGGGGAAGGAGGTGAAGACCTGTGGACGAACTATATAAGTTCTTAATGTCCGTCGCAGCAAGCATAGTCGGCTACTATGCGAGCAAGTGGCTTGATTGGATGTTTAAGAACCGGTAAGCCCAAAGAACCCCCGGAGAGTCGCACCTCTCCGGGGGTTCGTTTGGTGAGTGCCTGTGGCGGCTTGTATAAGTTCTTGGCTGTGTTCATTATATCACAGCCAAGGTATACTATGCAAGATGAAAAAAAAATATCGAAAAAATAAAAGAATCTTTCGCGGAAGCAGAAGCGTGCCGGGAATACGGCGGCCTTCCGGCGTTTTCCTTGCCATCCGGGAACGGAGGTGCTATAATATCGCCGGAAAACAAGACTGTATGGAAAGAGAGCGATCCCAATCATGCCTTCCCTGGATTATATTTTCTGTGGATTTCTGGACACCCTGACGGCGCATCTGGTCCTGGCGGCCTATCTGCTGGCGGTGACGGACGAAAAAGCGGTGTGGCAGCGGCTGAAAAAGCTGCCATTCCTGCTCCCCTCTCCCCTCCTTGCGCTGCTGCTCACCATCGGACTGCAGATGGTCCCTGTATTGGGAATCCCCCGGTATTTCATCGGTTCCTCCGCCATTCTCATCATGTGTACGATATGGGTACGCTGGGCATGGCAATGGGGGGTCTGGAAATCTCTCGCCGCCACCTGTATGGCGGGAATTTTTCAGGTGGCCGTCTCCACCCTTTCTTTCTGGATACCGGATGAGGACACCCAATTTATGGCAGCGCTGGGGCTGTTTTTGGGCTCCGGCGCCGCCACCGCCCTGCTGCTTCACAGGCTGCGGTACGGGAAGTGGTTCCGCCTGCTGCTGGACAACGGGCCCGCGGCTTGGAAGACCGCCCTTCTTCTGTTCGCCCTGGAGGCCTCCATGGAAGTCCTTCTCACCCTGGCGGGAGGCATTCAGCCCCAATACCTGCCGTTTTACTATCTGCTTGCGCTGGTGCTGGTCGTCCTGATCGCGGCGCTGATTGTCCACATGGCCAAACAATTCGACGACGCCCGGAAAATACAGGCCCAGCGGGACGTCATCGCCCAGCAGCGGCTCTACGAGCAGGACCTGGAGGCGACCCGCCGGGAGGTGCGCGCCTTCCGCCACGACTACAAGAACCTTCTGGCCGGCCTGTCCCAGCAGGCGGGGGAAGGGGAGCTGGAGGGACTGCGCCGCACCCTGTCCGAGCTGGACGCCGGGTTTGACCGGCGGCTGGGGCAGAGAATCCAGGCCTCCGCCCAAATCGGAAACCTGCAGATTCCAGAGGTCAGGAGCCTCCTGCTGAGCAAGCTCACCGCCATGGGGGAGAAGGGGGTAGAGTGCCGTCTGGAGGCCCTTTATCCCGTGACGTCGGTCCATATGGACGTGTGGGACTATGTCCGGTGCCTGGGCATTCTGATCGACAACGCCCTGGAGGCCGCTTTGGATACGGAACGCCCCTGGGTGGAGATCGTACTGCTGGCCCAGGACGGGCGGGTCTTCCTTCGGGTATCCAACCCCTACGTGAACCGCGTCGACCCGGAAGGCATGTGGACGGAGGGCTGGTCCACCAAGGGGGCGGGCCGGGGGCTGGGCCTGCCCAGCTATCAGCGCATTCTGGAGGGCTGTCCCGGCGCATCCCCCTGCACCAGCTGGGACGGCGGCGTATTTGTACAGGAACTGACTGTGGGGGACAGGCTATGATCAGAATTTACCTTTGCGACGACGAGGACGCCATCCGCCACCAGATCCAGACCGCCCTGGAGTGGAAAATCTTTGTGGAAAACTATGATATGAAGGTCGTGTGCAGCGCGGCCAGCGCGCAGCAGCTGCTGGACGCGATGGAAAACGAAAAGCGCGGGATTTACTTTCTGGACGTGGAGCTGAAGGACGCGGACTGGGACGGCTTCCGCCTGGGGCAGGAGCTGCGGCGGCGGGACCCCCACGGCACCCTGGTCTACATCACCAGCTACGGCGACCTGGCCTGGCGCACCTTCCGGTACCATCTGGAGGCCTTCGACTACATCATCAAGGAGCCGGAGCAGATCGGCCCCGCCGCGTCGCGGTGCCTGGAGGAGATCCATACGCGGCTCCTGGCGGAGCGGCGGGACCCGGCGGAGGTGTTCACCCTGCGGACGGGGGACATGGTGCGCCACGTCCCCGTGGAGGAGATCCTCTTTTTTGAAACCGCCTCCACGCCGCACCACGTTCTGCTCCACACCGCCGGCAGCCGGATGGATTTCCTGGGCAGCCTCAATGAGCTGGAAAGCCAGATGGGGCCCCAGTTTATCCGCACCCACCGGGCCTACCTGGTGGCGGCGGACAAGATCGAGGCGGTGGACATAAAGCGCAGCAAGCTGTGGGTCGGGGGCCGGGAGTGCCTGCTCTCCCGCGCCGGAAAGGCCGCGCTGCGCAAAAGGACGGGAGAGGGCCAGTGAGCTCTCTCCCGCTTTTCACATTACAGGCAATATTTACAGCGGCGCACAGTCAGCCCCCGCTCACTCCTCATAATGGCCCCTGCATGACAAGATCACAAGGCTCTCACCCTCCATGGCATAGACCAGCCGGTTCTTATCGTCAATCCGTTTGCTCATACCGCCGGCATGGCGCAGCAGCTCCGCTTTGCCAATCCCCCGCACAGCTCCATCCCGCTGCAGCTCCTGAAGCAGCTTGTTTATCCGCTTCAACGTCTTTTTGTCCTCTGCCTGCCAGTAAAGATAGTCTGCCCAGGCTTCAGGCGAAAAGGTGATGTTATACGCCATCTTCCACCATCGCCTCCAGCTCATCCATCGTTTTCACGATGCCCTGTCCGGCTCGAACCTGGGCAAGCCCCCTCTCCAACTTTCCAAGGAAGGCCGCGTTCCGCGCCGCCTTCTCCAATTCGTTGTACCGCTCCGCGCTGATGATCACCACGTTCTTCTCGGCCTTCCTGGTGACAATCACCGTCTCGTCCTCATCCGTCACCTTGTCGCAGAAGTCCTTGAACCGGCTCCGGGCCGTAGTAAAGTTGACCGCTATCATACGATGCGCCCCCTTTCATAGCATGTACTGTATCCTGTACCGATTATTGTACCATATACAGCCGCGGAAATCAAGCCTTCCCAGCATCTTCAGCAGAGCCGCCCCATGCCGTTCCTTCCGGACGCTTACGCCTCTGATCCGCAAACAGGACTTTCTCTACCCGCTTCTCATTCATTTTCAGCGCCGTGATCTGATACCCCTGGTATGCAAAGGAATCTCCTTCTTCGGGCACGCGCCCCAGCTCGTTCATGATCCAACCATTTATAATTCCCGCCTGCGCTTTCTGATCCGCAGCCTCTATATGCAGCGCCGCAAACACCTCGCCAACGTCCGCGCTGCCGGCAACCACATATTCCGTCTCCGATTTTTTCTCAATCTCCGCGCTGACCTCGTCGTATTCGTCCCAAATCTCGCCCACAAGCTCCTCCAAAATATCCTCCAGCGTGATGATGCCTGCCGTTCCGCCGTACTCGTCCAGAACGACCGCGATATGCACCTTCCGGCTCTGCAGCTCCTTTAATAGCGCGCCGATCTTTTTATTCTGCGGCACAAACAAGGCCGGCCGGATGATTTCCGCTATTTCCTTATCTTTATGATATACATAACGGTAGAAATCCTTTTGATAGATAATCCCGACAATATGGTCTATGGAGCCCTCAAACACGGGAAGCCGTGAGTACGCCGTGTCCGCAAACACGCCGGCAATTTCCTCTTTCGCGGCTTCCGTTGAAACAGCGGTGATATCCACTCTCGGCGTCACGATCCCGCCCGCCTCCTGTTCCGTAAACTCCAGCGCGCTTCGGATCAGCATATCCTCCTGCTCGTCAATCCCTCCGCCCTGCTTTGCCTCCTCTACGATGGACAGCAGCTCTTCTTCCGTGATGCCGCCCTCATCCGTCGATTGAATGAGCGCGGACAACAGCTTTTTCCACTGCCCAAACAGGAAGTTGAAGGGCGTCAGCAATCCCATAAGCGCGCTCAAAAACGGCGCGGAGAACATGGCGAACCTCTCCGGCGATTCCTTTGCAATGCTTTTGGGCGTCACTTCTCCGAAAATCAGGACAACGATGGTGGTCACCGCCGTGGATACGCTGGGTCCGGCCTCGTCCCCCAGCCATTTTACGAACAGCACCGTCGCCAGGGACGCGCTTGCAATGTTTACAATATTATTGCCGATCAGGATCGTTGACAGCAGGCTGTCGTAATCCTCGGACAGCCGCATGACCAGGCGGGCCCTCTTATTTCCCTTTTCCGCCATATTCTTCATGCGGATTCTGTTCAGCGACGAGAACGCGGTTTCCGTCGCCGAAAAGTATGCAGACATCAGGATGCTTACAAGGATAATGACAATTGAAATTGTATGGTTTTCCATTTTTTACCTCTCATTTTTACTACGTCTATTTTATGAATTCCGTTTCCCGCCGGCCACTGTTTCTACCTGTTCATGGGCTTCCTCCCCCGCAAAAAACAATAAAAAGCACAGCTATATGCATCGACGCATATAACCATGCCTTTCGTTTCGGATAACATACTATAAAATTGGGAGTTCCGTCCGCCTCACTGTCTGAGCCGCCGTCCACTTTTTCCCCTCCATACCGGAATTTTAGGACAGTATAGCATATCCCTTGCCGAAAGGCAAGAGGGCTTTTTCTGACGGCGCGGCAAACGCGCAAACCATCGCCGCGCATGGGCAGGCAATCGGCCCATATGCGCGCCTCTCCATCTCCGCCTGCGGGGGACGCTTTCCGTTTTCCCTCGGAACCCCTGCTTTTCCGTGGAAATGCCCTATTGCATTCCTGCGGAAAAAGCTGTATAATATCGATAAGACAACAAAAAAGGCAGGCCGGAAGGGTGCGGGAACACCCGTCCGGCCCTATGCAGGAGAATACCCCTCTCCCACACAGCAGATATAACTGCGCCTGTTTTTCATTATACCCCCTTCTATCCGATTTATCAAGGGGGAGAATGCGGCTGTGCGCTTGTTGGCGGTGTAGGGAATTTGAAATCCCTGCGCCGCTTTTGTTG
>OFHO01002706.1_pt1 | contig 10389 bp, 5 predicted proteins | sample 1521531 | NCBI WGS metagenome assembly OFHO01 (sample SAMEA3504124, study PRJEB24116) | mouse gut metagenome | biome: mouse gut; feature: mouse-associated habitat; material: faeces | place: Denmark | collected 2011
GGCTGGCGGCCCTGCTGGGCCCCGCCGCCAACGACATCTGGGCCTCCACCTTCCACTCCGCCTGCGTGCGGATCCTACGCCGCCATATCGACAGGCTGGGCTATGACAACAGCTTCACCATCTACGACAGCGACGACCAGAAGACAGTGATGAAGGCGGTCATCAAGCGGCTGGAACTGGATTCGAAGATGTACAAGGAGCGGGCGCTGCTCAGTGCGGTCTCCTCGGCCAAGAACGAGCTGGTGAGCGTGAGCCAGTACGAGCTGGAGGCCGCCGGGGACTATGATTATATGAAGAAGATCTACGCAAAGGCCTACAGGGAGTACCAGGAGACCCTGCAGGCCAACAACGCGCTGGACTTTGACGACATCATCGTGAAGACGGTGGAGCTGTTCAAGAGCTGCCCGGAGGTGCTGGACTCCTATCAGGAGCGGTTCCAGTACATCATGGTGGACGAGTACCAGGACACCAACACGGCGCAGTTCGAGCTGGTTGGGGCATTGGCGAAAAAATACCGGAACCTGTGCGTGGTGGGGGACGACGACCAGAGCATCTACAAGTTCCGCGGGGCCAATATCCGCAACATCCTGGACTTCGAGGAGCATTTCCCGGAGGCGGTGACCATCAAGCTGGAGCAGAACTACCGTTCCACCCAGTCCATCCTGGATGCCGCCAATGCGGTGATAGGCAACAATGTGGGCAGGAAGGCCAAGGCCCTGTGGACCGCCAGGGAGGGCGGGGCCAAAGTGCGCCTGCGGCAGTTCGACACGGCTTACGAGGAGGCGGAGTTCATCGCCCGGGAAGTGACCAGGTGGGTGGCGGAGCAGGGCGCCAAGTACAGGGACTGCGCGGTGCTCTACCGCACCAACGCCCAGGCCCGTCTCCTGGAGGAGCGTATGATCATGGAGGGCGTGCCATATAATGTGGTAGGAGGTACGAACTTCTATTCCAGAATGGAGATAAAGGACATCCTGGCCTATCTGAAGACCATAGAGAGCGGCCGGGACGAGGTGGCCGTCAGACGCGTCCTCAACGTGCCCAGGCGGGGCATCGGCAACGCCACTTTGGAGAAGCTGGAGGACTATGCCCAGCTCCACGGCATCGGGTTCTACCAGGCCCTGGAGCAGGCGGACGAAATCATGAGCCTGGGCAAGGCCTCCGCCAAGATACGCCCCTTCGTGAGCCTGATTCAGGGGCTGCGCAGGGAGCGGGAGGAGAAGACCATCGCGGAGCTGATACAGGCCATCGTGGAGAAGATTGATTACGCAGGGTATCTCGCGGACTACGACGATGAGGGCGGCGATGACAGGATAGCCAATGTGGACGAACTGATCTCAAAGGCGGTGATTTACACGGAGAGCCATGAGGAGCCCACGCTGACGGAGTTTCTGGAGGAGGTGGCCCTGGTGGCGGACATCGACAATGTGGACGGGAATGACGACAGGGTGCTGCTGATGACCCTGCACTCCGCCAAGGGGCTGGAATTCCCCAATGTGTACCTGGCGGGGATGGAGGACGGTCTGTTCCCGGGATATCTGACCATCAATTCCGAGGATCCCACGGACCTGGAGGAGGAGCGGCGGCTGGCCTATGTGGGCATCACCAGGGCCATGGACGAGCTGACATTGACCTGCGCCAGGATGCGTATGGTCCGGGGGGAGACCCAGTACAATGGGGTGAGCCGCTTCGTGGGGGAGATTCCTCCGGAGCTTCTGGACAGCAATGGGGCCGGGCCCAGGCGCCGGATCCAGAAGCAGAAGGAAGAGGCGGACGCTTTCGTGATTCCGGATGAGGACGCCTTCCTGGAGCGGAGCAGAGAGCGGGCCCAGAGCGTTGGTGCCACAGGAATCGGGAATGGCGGCAGCGCCGGGGGCTCCCAGACGGCCTTTGGCCGCCCCAAGGCTATCATACGTCCCAAGACCACGCCCAAGGCGGATAAGCCCTATATCGCAAAGGGAATCGGCAGCCTGAACCAGTTGGCGGGCATATCAAAGGGAATCCATCAGGCCCCGGAGGCGCTTTCCTATGGGGTGGGAGACCGGGTGTCCCATGTAAAGTACGGGGAAGGGAGCGTGCTGAAAATCGACAGGGAGCCCAGGGACTACAAGGTGACAGTAGAGTTCGACAAGGCCGGGCAGAAAATCATGTACGCTTCTTTCGCAAAATTGAAAAGGTTATAGTATTTTTCCAAGGAATATGATATAATAGGTTTTGGGTAGTAGAAAATGCGGAGCAGTTTCCATGACAGGTTCCAGATAACAGAAAATGCGAAGCGGTTTCTATGACAGGTTCTGGGCAATAGAAAATAAAGGGCAGTCAATCTGCCGAGACGGAGGTAATCTTATGAACAAGCTTGAGAATTTGATTGATATCGCCAGGCTGAATGAGCTGCTTGGAAAGAAGGAAGAGGAGAAGAAGGAGTGGAACGTGGTGATATGCGTCCTGGCAGTGCTGGGTGCCATCGCGGCAGTGGCCGGTATCGCCTACGCGGTGTACCGCTACTTGAATCCCCGCTATCTGGATGACTTCGAGGATGAGTTCGAAGACGAGTTCGAGGATGAAGAGGACGACGAGGAAGCGGAAGACGACGAAGACTTCTTCGTAGACGAGGGAGAGAACTGAGCAGATGAAAAAAGGACAGGTATATGAAGCAACGGTGGAGCGGGTGGATTTTCCGTGCAAGGGCATTGCCAGTACCCAGGAGGGCCCCGTCACCGTCAAGAACAGCCTGCCCGGCCAGAAGATCAAGCTCATTGTCAGCAAAGTGAGAAACGGGAAGGCGGAGGGCCGTCTGCTGGAGGTGATGGAGAAGTCGCCTCTGGAGACAGCCAGTCCGTGTTCCCATTTTGGCTTATGCGGCGGCTGTGCGTATCTGTCCCTGCCCTATGAGGAGCAGCTCAGGGTCAAGGAGGGACAGGTGAAGCGTCTGCTGGATGCCTGCCTGGAGCGGCAGGAGAGCGGATGGCAGTGGGAGGGCATCAAGGCAAGCCCTGTGGCCTGCGGGTATCGCAACAAGATGGAATTCTCCTTCGGGGATGAGGAAAAGGACGGCCCGCTGACCCTGGGGATGCACAAGCGCGGCAGCTTCTATGATGTGGTGACCGTGGAGGACTGCCGGATCGTGGACGGGGATTTCCGGCTGATATTGAAGACGGCGCTGGAATACTTCACGGGATATCCGGCTCCGCGGAGGGTGACCTATTTCCACAGGATGCGCCATGAGGGGTATCTGAGGCATCTGCTGGTGCGCAAGGCCTCCCGGACAGGGGAGATCCTGGTGGCGCTGGTGACTACCTCTCAGAGCCCTTGGGGGGACTGTGGGGCCTCGGAGGGATCCGCGGCGGGGAACGGCGAAAGAGCCGCAGGCCGGGCGGAATCCATGGCAGGGGTTCCGGGGGAAGCGGAAGCTATGCCGCTGCAGAAAGAAGCCGGGGGAGAGGGATGCGGGGAAGCGGAGCGGCAGCTGATGGAGGGCTTCCTGGAAAAGCTGCTGGGCCTGGAACGCAATGGCGGCCTGGAGGGGAAGTTCGCGGGAATCCTCCATATCGTCAACGACTCCCAGGCGGATGTGGTGCGCAGCGACCGCACGGACATCCTCTACGGACAGGACTATTTTTATGAGGAGCTTTTAGGGCTCCGATTTAAAGTATCCGTTTTTTCGTTCTTCCAGACCAACTCCTACGGCGCGGAGGTGCTCTACGAGACGGCCCGGTCTTATATCGGGGAGCTGGGCAGCGGCGCTCCGGAGGGGGCGCCGGACAAGGTGGTGTACGACCTTTACAGCGGTACGGGGACGATCGCGCAGATGATGGCCCCGGCGGCAGGCAGGGTGATCGGCGTGGAGATCGTGGAGGAGGCCGTGCAGGCAGCCCGGAAGAACGCGGAGATGAACGGGCTTAGGAACTGCGAGTTCATTGCCGGGGACGTGCTGAAGGCGCTGGACGAGATTCCGGAGAAGCCTGATTTCATCATCCTGGATCCGCCCCGGGACGGGATTCACCCGAAGGCCCTGGGGAAAATCATTGCTTACGGTGTGGAGAGGATTGTATACATATCCTGCAAGCCCACCAGCCTGGTGCGGGACCTGGGGGTGTTCCTGGAGCGTGGGTATGTGGTGGAGCGGGCAGTGGCGGTGGATCAGTTCCCGTGGACGGGGAATGTAGAGGTGGTCACGCTTCTGGCCAGGCGGAAGGAATCCGCAGGAGGGGAAGCGGAGGGCATGGAGCGTCAGCCATAGCTGAAAGGATGATAAAAACAGCGGAATCCCACATCTCACAGGATTCCGCTGTTTGCGCATGGAGCATATGGGATTCGAACCCACGGCCTCAACAATGCGAATGTTGCGCGCTCCCAACTGCGCTAATGCCCCATGCATATTAGTATAGCACAAATCAGACAAAATGCAATAAAAATTTTTAGAAATTTTGCATTTGCCTGAATATGTAAGATTTGGAAACGGACGGGGAGGTATGGACATGGCAATCATAGGAATAGATCTGGGGACGACAAACAGCCTGGCGGCCTACTGGAGGGACGGCAGGCTGGAGCTGATTCCGGGTGAGGACGGGAATGTGCTGTTCCCCAGCGCGGTGGGGTATGTGGAAGGGGAAGGCTTCCTGGTGGGAGCGGTGGCAAAGGAGCGGCTGCTGACCCACCCCGACGACACGGTGGCTTCCTTCAAGTGCTTCATGGGCACGGCGAAGGAGTACAGCCTGGGCGGCAGGATGTATACCCCCATGGAGCTGTCGGCCATGGTGCTGGAGCGGCTGAGGCGGAACGCGCAGCGGGTGCTGCAGGAGGAGATTGAGGAGGCCATCGTCACCGTACCCGCCTACTTTAACGACAGGCAGAGAAGCGACACCAAGAAAGCGGCCCAGGTGGCTGGGCTTAAGGTGGAACGCCTGATCAACGAGCCCTCGGCGGCGGCTCTGGCCTACCGGATGGCTTCGGGTGAGGAGGACAGGACGCTGATCGTCTTCGACTTCGGAGGCGGGACGCTGGATCTGTCCTATGTGGAATGCTTTGACAATGTGATAGAGATTATCGCCGTGGCAGGGGACAACCATCTGGGCGGGGACGACATCGACAGAGCCATCCAGTCCTATTTCTGCAAAGAGAACGGACTGGTGGAGGAACGGCTCCCCCTGGAGGAGCTGGCGAGAATCCGGCATCTGGCGGAGCAGTCCAAATGCGCCCTGTCCTCCGCCGGGCAGGCAGACATGGAGCTGACCGTGGGAGGAAAGGCGTGCAGGGCGACGTTGACGGAGGACATCCTCTTTGAGCTGTGCATGCCCCTTTTCGGGAGGATGAAGGAGCTTTTCCTGCATCTTCTGGAGGACGCGGATTCCAGGGTTTCCCGGATAGACGACCTGGTCATGGTGGGCGGCTCCTCCAGGCTGGGGGTGGTGAGGCGGTTCCTGTCGGAGCTTCTGGGGAAAGAGCCCGTGGTGCTGGACGAGACAGACCGGGTGGTGGCTCTGGGGGCGGGGATCTACGCCGGGATCCGTAGGCGCGGGGAGGAGATCCGGGACATGCTGCTGACAGACGTGTGCCCATTCACCCTGGGGATAGGAGTCCGGAACAGGAGCGGGCAGGACAGGAATATCTTGAGCCCCATGATCGAGCGCAATTCCACGCTCCCTGCCTCCGTGAAGAACAGGTTCGTCACCACCGGCGATTACCAGAGGGAAATCCTGGTGAAGATCTACCAGGGGGAAGAATATTATGTGGACGACAATGTCTGTCTGGGGGAGGTAAACATAGAGGTGGCTCTGAAACCGGCGGGACAGGCTTGGGTGGACGTGCAGTTCACTTATGATATCAATGGGATTCTTCATGTGTCGGTGGAAAACGAGATGGGGGAGCGCAGACGGATTCTGCTGGCGAACCAGGCTCTGAGCCCGGAAGAGCTGGAGCGGTATGCAAAGGAGATGGAGAAGATCATGCTGCCGCCCATAGAGCAGCCGGAGAACCAGGAGACGCTGGCGCGGTTCCTGGCGTATTTCGAGGAAAGCACCGGAGAGCAGCGGGAGCGGATAGGATCCATGATCGGGAGCATCACCCGGGGGCTGTGCAGCGGCAGGAAGAAGACGGTTCGGAACGCCCAGGAGACCGCCAGAGCCTGGCTGGCCATGCTGGAGGAGAGCCGGGAGACAAAAGAGGAGAGGCTGTTCGACGGAAGAACCTCCTATGAGTGGTATGGGGAGGAAGACGAGTGTTGGGATGATGGGGAAACTGGCTGGGGAGGAGAAGGCTAAGGCGGCGGTGATGAGGAGTCGAACAACAGGAAGAGGATTGTGACAACAGGAAATAGCTGGGAAGATTGGGAAAAGGAGCATGAAAATGAGGAGTGACATTTGGGGGCTTTTGGGAATAAGCCCTACTGGTGACAGAAAGGCCATCCGCAGCGCTTATGCGGCTCAGTCCAGGCTGCACCACCCGGAGGAGGAGCCGGAATATTTTGTGGAGCTGAACCAGGCTTATAAGCAGGCGCTGGATTTTGCCCGGACAGCCGGAGCGGGGGATGCGGACGTAAATAGCAGAGAGGACGGAACTGGCCGGGAGAACAAGGGCAGCGCAGGGAACAGGGGAGACAGAGAAGACAGGAACAGCGCAGATGGCAGAAGGGTGGAAAGAAATAGAAAAGGGGAGGAAGACAGGAACGGAAGGTACAGAGAAGGCGCAGGGGATACCGGAGACAGAGACGACCAGGAAGACAAGGGCAGCAGTGAAAGTGTAAAAAGCTATGACACGGAATCTGGCAGGATACATAGCGGTGTGGAGAATAAAGAGAAGCAATCAGCCCAAATGCATGACAGCGCAGGGGATGAAAGGAAAGAGTCAGCCCAGATACGTGACAGTATAGGGGATGAGAAGAAAGAATCAGCCCAGATGCATGACGGTGCAGGGGATGAGAAGAAAGAATCAGCCCAAGTGCATGACAGTGCAGGAGATGAAGAGGAGAATGGAACCACCCATAAGCTGAACCGCGCGAAGTCCGAAGACCGACAGGAATCAGCCGCAGAGACAAATGACACAGGGAAAGATGACGGCGAGAAAGAGTCAGCCAAAGCGACGGGCGGCATTGTGGGAAGCGGAAGCCGACAGGAATCTACCGCAGAGACAAATAGCACCAGGAAAGATGACGGTGAGAAAGAATCAGCCAAAGTGATAGGCGGTATTGGGGGAAGCGGAAGTAGGCGGGAATCAGCCGCCTCGTCAGATAATAACGAAGAAGACGAAGATAAGCAGAAATCCACCCCAGCGACAGCAGGTTCCCCAGAAGAGCCGGCAGAAAGGGAATCCGCAAGTACAGATGCCAGAGAAAATGAGCTTTCCCTTTTAGAGCGCCTGGCCGATGCGCAGCAGAAGGCCATACAGCAAAGCATGGACACAGGTGCCCTGCATGAATTCATCGCCCTTTTTACAAATCCCAAACAGGCGAAAAACGCCGATGCCTGGAGACGCTTTTTCCTGTCGGAGACGTTCCTGGGGGAACAGTATGCGGAGGGATTCGCCAGGGGCCTGTACGCCTACCTCATGGAACAGGAAGTCTGCCCCCACGACAATCTCCCCATGGCTCTCCTCCAGGAGCTGGGCCATCGCCTACGCGCTGGTTCCCCACTTTGCCGGGGAAGAGTACAGGGAGGGCATGAAATATCCCAAGGAATGGTACAAGGTCTCGGTGGAGCAGACCTTCCCTGCCAGGAAACAGGTGGCGGAGATATTCAACAGGCAGGGCTGGGACTGCGACCTGAAATCCATGACCAGGCGCATGCTGAAGCAGCCCGCCAACAAGGTGCGCCACAATGCCTTTTCCGACTACCTGGATTTAAAGGAAATGGGGCGCCAGGGACAGCTCACAGAGGCGGAGAAGGAGACTTGGCAGCATATCCTGGGCTTAGGACAGGTGCATTACCTCTATGAGCGCAACGGCAAACAGCTGGGCAGCGCGGATTACGAGAGCCGCAGCGAATGCGGGGTGAAGCTCTATGTCCAGTGGCTGAAGGACGAAGGGCTGCCGGAATGTGTGCTGAAATTCCTGTACCAGAAGTTCGCCTTCCGGGAGCTGGAGCACAGCAGCACCAAGGGTCTGTACGGAGCCTTGAAGGAACAGGTGCTGAGACAGCTTCCCCAGGTGGAGGAGCTGCTCTTCGGCCAGGACGGACTGGAGCAGAAGGCTACGAAAGTATACCGCGTCTGTTCCCGGATCATCAATGACAATCAGAACAATTACGAGAAATCCATCTACGAGGAAACCCCTGAAATCCGGGAGCGGGTGGAGGCCCTGTTCGCCATGCCGGAGTGGAGGGAGCTGCAGGGGGACAGAGGGCTGTTCGATAAGCTCTGCGGGGGAGCGCAAAGGCTGGTGATGCCCCGCTCCCTGGCAGAGGGGCTGATCCGATACCTGCAGCAGGGGGATTTCCCGGAGCCCAGATGCACGGAGCTTTTGGAGAGTCTGCTGCGCTCCCTGGCCACAGCCCGGATGTGCAGGGAGATTGACTACCGTTTCCGGGTGCCTGTTCCGGACGTGGACATGGACGATCTGGAGGGGAATGGGGATTTCTGGCAGTATTATCTGATGCGGGGATTCGGCTTCCGCCACAGCCGGATCCGGGGAGCCTGGGAGGACGGATACCTGTATGAGATGGACGGGGAATGCTATCTTCCGGCCTATATCCGCTATCTCTACGCGCCCTCCCGGGTATGGCAGAGAGCCTTTACGGGATTTTGCCAGGAGACGGAGTCCATCCCGGAACCGGTGAGCGCGGTATGCGTCCTGCCGGACGGCAGGGTCTTGCGGGTGGAGTTCCATTATCACTATTGCCTGTATTTCCTGGAGGAAACGCCGGTGCTGGCCCCGATTCTGTCCTTTGCCCAACTGCATCGGTGGGCGCTGGAGCATCTGCAGACGGGGACGGATACCGGCCAGGATGCCGATGGACAGACAGAGGGACAGGTGCGGGACTTCTTCTTCCTGCTGGCGGTGACGGCCATTGAGGACTCGGAGCGGAGAGCGGCGGAGGAGCTGATCATGCAGTGGCTGGGGAAGCTTCCCCTGTATCCCCAGATCTGTCCTCTGCTGGCCAGGCTGCTGGCCGCGGACAATGACCGGCTGCCTGCGGGAACCAGGGCGGTTTATTATGAGGAACAGGAGCGGTTCTGCTTCCGGGCGGTGGTGTCCGGGGAGGGAATCCGCATCTATCGCCAGATGGAGTTCGGCTGGGAGGACAGGATCTTCAGAAGGGCGGAATTCGGCTGGAAGGAGGTTCCGCTGTCCATGGAAGCCCTGGGTCTGGGAAGGAGCCGGGTGCCTGCGCAGGCTCTTGTGGGGGTGTCTTCTGTAGAACTGCCACCTGTAGAGCTGTCTCCTGAGGGGGTGTCTCCTGTAGGACTGTCTTCTGAGGGATTGTCTCCTGTGGAGCTGCCCCCTGTAGGACTATCTTCTGAGGTGCTGTCTTCTGAGGTGCTGTCTTCTGAGGAGCTGTCTTCTGAGGAGCTGTCTTCTGAGGTGCTGTCTCCTGAAGGGCTGCCTTCTGTGGGGGCGCCCTCTGTGGGGGTGTCTTCTGCGGAGCTGGAAAACCTTGCGAGGGAGTCATTGCTTCTGCTGCGCCAGCCCAAGCCCGTGCCTTTGGCCGCGCAGAATCTGGAGGGGATGGACGTGCTGCAGAAGACCCAGGCGGTGTTGAAAGCCATGGGGTTCCCGGAAGGGGTGGAAGGGTATTGTGTGCTGCGCTATGGACAGGAGAGGGAGAGGCGCCATGACAAGGTATTCTACGGCGCACTGTCGCCTTTCGGCTTTCCAGTGGGCATCCATTCCCCGGAGTATGAGAGAAGCATGCGTTTCCACATGGATGTCTCCCGGACGAAGATCAAAGAGGGGAAGCGCTATGTAGGGCGTTTTGGATGGGGATTCAAATATTCGCATCAGTCGGACTTTTGGCCCCTGTGCGTCTACCAGGGGGACAGCGGCACGTATTACGCCGACGGCACCGTCAGGATGTACCGGGCGCAAAGCCTGGACAAGCTCCTTGCGGACTGGCTGAAGCCGGAGCTGGAGGGTGTCACGGAGGTGGAGGTCTACGGAGGGCTTCTCACGGTATCCAGGCTTGACCACAGGCTGGAATACTGCTATGGAGAGAAGGATTTTCAGGATTCTGTCCATGGAACGGGGCAGACAGTGGCGGATTTCTTCACCGTGTTTGGCGGATACCGGCTGTGGGAGACTTTTGCCCGGTGGATGGATGCCGCCCTGGGGAAGGGGCTGCCGGACTGGGTGAATGTCCTCACCATCGGCCAGGCTCTGGGAAAGGAAGAGGGGGAGGGAAGTGTGCTGTCCCTCACAGGGTGTTATGTGGAAGAGGTGAACCTGGATCTGCTGGAACTGCA
>OFHO01002716.1_pt1 | contig 10348 bp, 8 predicted proteins | sample 1521531 | NCBI WGS metagenome assembly OFHO01 (sample SAMEA3504124, study PRJEB24116) | mouse gut metagenome | biome: mouse gut; feature: mouse-associated habitat; material: faeces | place: Denmark | collected 2011
GTATTCGACTACGGGGAGAGGAAGTTTACCGTGGCCATCACCACTGCCCTGGAGATAGAGGTCTTCGACGAGAGCGGCAAGAAGCTGAAGAACCTCCCCGCCCCGGGCAAGCGGGACGACGAAGAGAAAGCGCCCGCGGCCTACGAGGAATTCAAGCAGATGAAGAAGCAGATGAAGGCTACGGTGAGCAGCCAGAAGATGCGTCTGGAGATGGCCCTGTCCACCGGCAGGCAGTGGACCGTGGAGGCCTGGCGGAGCCTGTTCGTGAAGAACCCCGTGATGCACCAGTTCGCCACCGGGCTGATCTGGGGCATCTACGAAGACGGAAAACTGGTAAATACCTTCCGCTACATGGAGGACGGCTCCTTCAACACAGAGGACGAAGACGAGTTCGAGCTGCCGGAAGGGCAGACGGATGCCGGACAGCAGACTGGAGGCCTGCAGGACGCAGCCGGGAGCAGGGAGGACGCGGGTGCCGGCGAAGCGGACGATAAGGCGGCCGCATCCGGCGGCAAATCCGGGGAAAGCGCCGTTCCTGTGCCCATGGTAGGAATCGTGCACCCCATCGAGCTGTCGGAGGACTCCCGCAGCGCCTGGAAAGAGCAGCTTGAGGACTATGAGATCCTCCAGCCCATCGAGCAGCTCGACAGGCCTGTGTACTACCGGACAGAGGAGGAGGGGGAGTCAAAGAGCCTGGAGCGCTTCGGCGGCTGCATCGTCAACGACCTGTCCCTGGGAGGCAAGCTCATGGCCCTTGGCTGGTATCGGGGCTCCGTCCAGGACGCGGGAGGCTTCTACAGCTATTACAGGGAGGACGGAGCGCTGGGGGTGGAGCTCCACTTCTCCGGCAGCTTCGTGGGAGGCCAGAACGACGACGTGACCGTCTACGAGGCCAGGTTCTACAATGCGGGAGGGACCGTCCTTGCCGGAAACGGGGGCGTCATGACAGGGAACAATGCCTCTCCCGGAGGCAGCGTGCCCGCGGGCATCAGACGGGGCAGCTATGTGTACGATGAGGCCGACGACAGCAATTCCTACTGCCTGAAAGAGATTCCTGAGCGTTACTTCAGCGAGATCGTGCTGCAGTTGGCCAAGGCCACAGCCTCCAGCAAGGAGAAGGACGCCGACTGGAAATCCCGGAAATAGGATTCCGCTTTCCGCCGGGGGGCGCATGGAATATGCCATGAACAGAGGAAAGGATGCCATGCATGATGAGGGCGGCTTATGACAGCCGCCCGTGTCCACATTACGGAGAGATATCGTGCGAAACTGCGCCTTGCCGATCTGGACTGTCGGACATATAATGGCTTAAGGGGGAGGGGAGCGCTGTATGCCGCGGGCATGCGCGGGCCCATGCCCACAGAAATAATCACAGAATCGAGAGAGAAGATGCACACAAGAAAACAAATGAAGACAGCCGCCAAAAAAGCGCTGAAACAGCACTATTTCCTGTTCCTGAAAGTTCTCCAGTTGCTCCAATTGTTGTTGTTCCTACTTGAGAAGCAGTAACCGTAAGGCTATTTCCTGTTCCTGCTGCTATGTCTGGCGGCATCCCTGCTGGCCGGAGAGCTGGTCATGTCCGGCGGATCCGGCAGGTCCGGCGGGGGCCTTGCGGAGGACATGACGCCCCAGACCCGGGTGACGTTCACGGACGCAATCGCCACCTCCTTCACGGAATTCGTGGTAGACGTGGCGGAGGGAAAGAAGGAAGACCGGGAACAGCGGATCCGGGAAAAGGAAGGGAGCTACGCAGAGGAAGCGGAGCGGGAGGGCGGAGAGATATTCGGCCGGAGCAGGGGTGTGTTCGCCTCTGTGGTGAACAAGCTGGCCTCCGGGGCCTATCTGATGACCCTGCTGGTGGGCCTGCGCTCCTTGGTGGGGACGGACGAGGCGGCTGTAGTCGTCCTGCTGCTGGGGGCGCTGGCCCTGCTGTGCCTGTTCCAGATATTCGTGGTAGGCGTGTGCCGGACGGTGGTCATACGGATGTTCCTGGAGGGGCGCTGCTATGAGAAGGTGCCGGGACAGCGGATCTGGTTCCTGCTGCGGGTGAAGAAATGGTGCCATGTGGCCGTGGCGAACTTCGTCACGGGCCTCTTCCTGTTCCTCTGGGGCCTGACCCTGATCGGCGGCGTGATCAAGGCCTATTCCTACCACCTGGTGCCCTATCTCCTGGCGGAGAACCCTTCCATGAAGACCCTGGACGCGATCTCCCTGTCCAGAAGGCTCATGGACGGCCATAAATGGGAATGCTTCGTGCTGGAGCTGTCCTTCCTGGGGTGGGATCTGCTGGGCATCCTGACGTTTGGCGTCTCCAACATCCTGTTCGCCACCCCCTACAAGACGGCCGTGATGGCAGAGTATTATGCCAGACTGCGCAGCCTGGGCATCCTGAACCGGGTGGAGGGCGCCGGGCTTTTGAACGACCGGTATCTGTTCGCGCACGCGGATAAATATACGCTGAAAACCGAATATGCGGACGTGGACAGGGAATGCGGGGCGCAATCGCCAAAGCTGCCGGAACTGAAGGGAATCTCCGGATTCCTGGCGGAAACCTTCGGCGTGGCCGTCGGACAGGGGAAGGAAATCCAGGCTCTGGAGGAGGAGCGCAGCCGCAGGTTCCTTCTGGAATACGACAGAAAGGCATTGGAGGGGCAGATCTACCCCACCAGGCTGCACCCGGTTCCGGAGAAGCGCAAGCGCAAGTGGGTGGTTAGTCTGAACTATCTCAGATGCTATTCCGTCTGGTCCGTGATCCTGATGTTCTTCGCCCTGTCCTTCGTGGGATGGCTCTGGGAGGTGGGGCTCCACCTGATCGCGGACGGGGCCTTCGTGAACCGGGGCGTGCTCCACGGGCCCTGGCTCCCCATCTACGGAACCGGCAGCGTCATGATGCTCCTGCTGCTGAACCGGTTCCGGCGAAAGCCCGTGCTGGAATTCCTCCTGGCCATAGCGCTGTGCGGCTGCGTGGAGTATTTCACCTCCGTGTACCTGGAATATGTCCATGGCGGCACCAGATGGTGGGACTACACGGGATACTTCCTGAACCTGCACGGCCGGATCTGCGCGGAGGGGCTGCTGGTCTTCGGCATCGGCGGCATGGCGATCGTATATGTGCTGGCCCCCTTCCTGGACGGGCTGCTGCGCCGTCTGCCCTCCGGACTGCTGATAGGGGTCGGAATCCTCCTGCTGTGCCTCTTTGCCGCAGACCAGGTATACTCCTCGGCACATCCCAATGAGGGGAAGGGCATCACGGACTATCAGAGCCGGATACAGATGCAGCCGCAGATACAGACCCAGATACAGATTCAGATACAGACCCGGGAGGTGAGGATAGTATGATAGCAGTCTGTTTATCGCCGCTCTACCTGTTGCTCTGCGCCTATGTATTCTACCGGCTGCAGACCTGGCTGGAGAGATGCCTGCCCTACCTGGCAAGGAAAAGGATACGCATCCCCATATGCGTCTTCTATCTGTGCGTGGCCTTCAGCATCCTGGCCGCGTTCCTGCTGGAGCCCTCGCCCGCCAAGCGGCTGCTCAAGCAGCTCAGCAATACCTGGCTGGGGGTGCTGCTCTACGCCCTGCTGGTGATTGCCGCAGCGGATCTGATCCGGCTGGCGCTGAGGCGGCTTTTCTTTCGGGAGGAATCCCGGCGGAAGCTTTCGGGAAAATCTTGCCGGAGGCTTCCGGCGAAGCCTCGCTGGATAGAGCTGCTGTTCTCCCGGGGCGGCCATGCGGCCATTGGAGCGGTCTGCATCCTCTGCATCTGCGTCTGCAGCCTGGCGGGAATCGTGAGCGCGGACAGAATCAGGGTGACAGAATATGAACTGTACGTGGACAAGGAGGCCCCGGGGATAGAGGAGCTGAAAATCGTGCTGGTGGCGGATCTCCACCTGGGATACAGCATAGGAATCCGCCACATGGAGCAGATGGTCAGCCTGATCAATGAGGAGGATGCCGACCTTGTAGTCATGGCCGGGGACATTTTCGACAATGAGTACGAGGCCCTGGAGGATCCGGAGGCCCTGGCGGAAATCCTGGGCGGGATTCGCAGCAGGTACGGAGTCTACGCCTGCTATGGCAATCACGACATCAAAGAAAAGGTGCTGGCAGGCTTCACCTTTGCCAGCGCCGGGGAGAAGGCCAGCGACCCCAGGATGGACGCTTTCCTGGAGGAGGCAGGCATCCGGCTGCTGCGGGAGGAGGGCGTGCTGATCGAGGATGCTTTCTACCTCTATGGCAGGCCGGACCACGGCAGGCCCGGCAGGGGCATCCGGGTGCGTAAGACCCCGGAGGAGATCGTGCGGGAGATGGACCTGAGCAAACCCGTCATCGTCATGGATCACCAGCCCAGGGAGCTTGAGGAACTGGCGGAGGCCGGGGTGGACATCGACCTCTGCGGCCACACCCACGACGGCCAGACCTTTCCCGGGAACCTGACGGCCCGGTTCTTCTGGGAGAATATCTGCGGCTATCTGCGCAAGGGCGATATGCACAACATCGTCACCTCCGGCGTGGGCGTGTTCGGCCCGGACATGCGGCTGGGCACCAGGAGCGAAATCTGCGCCATCACGGTGCGGTTTGGGCAGGGATCCGGAGGCGGTATCGGTGGCCCGACAGCTTGGCACTGAGGCCGGGCCGTGGGCTATGATTGCGGGAACACCTCTCCGATGGGGGCCTGGGTCTTACGATACCGGGAGGGCGTCATATGGTAGCAGGCCAGGAAGTTGCGGTTGAAGGTCTTCTGGCTCTCGAAGCCCGCGTCCTGCCAGATGGCGGTGATGCGCTGGTCCGTGGTCCGAAGCTGCCTGGCGGCATAGTCCAGCCGCAGGCGGTTCACGTACTCGTAGAAGCCGCAGCGCAATCTGGCGGTGAAGACTCTGGAGATGTAGTATTTATTGAAATGCAGCTCCCTGGCAAGACTGTCCAGGGTAAGGGGCTCCTGGAAATGCTGGGACACATAGGAGATGAGCCGGTAGCCCACGTCGGCGCTGTCCGTGCTGTCCCTGGGGAGCAGGACCGTGTCGGAGAGCAGGAAGGACAGTATCAGGTTCAGCCAGGCGGCGCTGACGGAGAGGGAGAGCTCCCTGTAGCGCAGCATCCGGCCAAAGGCCAGGGGGATATCGGGATTCCGCGTGCCGGAGGACAGGAAAGGGGATTCCGGCTGCTGCTTGCGGAACAAATGATAATAATCCCTTGCGTAGGCCGGGGAAAAGATGCACAGGATGCCCAGGCAGGCATCCGTGGTGAGATAGCTGTGCACCATGTCCGGAAAGATGAGGGCCGCCTCGTCCTTCCGGATTCTCTTTGTCCGGTTTTGGACGGTGACCTCCAAAGAGCCCTCCAGGAGATAGATCAGCTCTACGGCGCTGTGGAGATGGGCCGGAAAGGTGATGTCCCGGGTGAGGGTGCAGCGGAATTCGTCCTGTTTGTCTTCATAAAAAGGCTGCATGAGAAGCTCCTTTCCGGCAATGGATTCCGATGCCTTCATTTGAAAGCCGGGAGGCCCGGGCAGGTTCCGCGGAGCTATCCACGCTGCCGCCGCGTCCTGCCTGAAAAACAGCAGGATAGCAATCTGTGACTGCTTTTATTGGCTTTCTGACAATCATTCTACAGGAATTCCTGCTATACTGCAAGTACCGATTGTAAAAAAGGAACGCCAAAAAGGCGGCAGACGGAGAGGAAGAGCGCCCCCGGGCACAGGACGGGCCGGGGGCGCGGAAAGGCAAGGTGGTTATATGGAGACAGGGAAGAAGGCATTGATTTTCCAGGGAGGCTGGGACGGACATGAGCCTGCGCTGGTGGCCGAACGGTTCCGGGGGATGCTGGAGAGGCACGGATATGCCTGCGAGGTGCATGACACCCAGGACGTGCTGGCGGACGGGGAGAAGCTCATGGGGATGGATCTGATCGTGCCCTGCTGGACCATGGGGGAGATCAAACCGGAGTACACCGGGAACATCAGCCGGGCCGTGGCGGCGGGCTGCGGCCTTGCGGGATGCCACGGGGGCATGTGCGATGCCTTCCGCCAGGATGTGGAATGGCAATTCATGACTGGAGGACAGTGGGTCAGCCATCCGGGCGGGGACGGGATCGACTACACGGTGAACATCCGCAAAGGCTCCAGCCCCATCGTGGAGGGGATAGAGGATTTCCATGTGTGCAGCGAGCACTATTATCTCCATGTAGATCCGGCGGTGGAGGTGCTGGCCAGCACACGCTTCCCGGTGGTGGACTACTACCACAGCGCCAACAGGGCGGTGGACATGCCGGTGGCCTGGACCAAGTTCTGGGGCAGCGGCAGGGTGTTCTACTGCTCCCTGGGACATCATGACGATGTGTTCGAGAAGTTCCCGGAGGCCGGGCTCCTGATGGAGCGGGGGCTTGTCTGGGCGGCGGAGGGGAAGGCCTACGCGCTGGAGCATGGGCTGACCACAGAGCGGTTCGAGAGCAAGGCGAAAATGTATTGAGGAGGCGAGGGGATATGGGAGAGAAACAGTCCAAAGTAAAAATAGGCGTGCTGGGAGCCGGGGCAATCAGCGGAATCTATTTCCAGAACCTGACGGAGCTGTTCCGGGAGGTGGAAGTGTGGGCGGTCTGCGACCTGTTCCGGGAGAAGGCCCGGGAGGCCGGGGAGAAGTACAAAATCCCCAGAGTGTACGACACCATGGAGGAACTGCTGGGGGACCGGGAGATTGAAATCGTCCTGAACCTTACCCGCCCCAACGAGCATTACGCCACCACTAAGGCAGCGCTGCTGGCGGGCAAGCATGTGTACAGCGAAAAGCCCCTGGCCGCCACCTACGAGGAGGGCGCGGAGCTTGCGGCCCTGGCCGGGGAGCGCGGGCTTTTGCTGGGCGGCGCGCCGGACACCTTCCTGGGGGCGGGGATACAGACCTGCAGGCGGCTCATCGACGACGGGATGATAGGGGACGTGATCGGAGCGGAGGCGAAGATGGTGTGCCACGGACATGAGAGCTGGCATCCCGCGCCGGAATTCTACTACCAGTACGGCGGCGGGCCCATGATGGACATGGGGCCTTACTACATGACGGCTCTGGTGAACCTGATCGGTCGGGTGCAGAGCATCAGCGGCATGACCGGGACGGCCTTCCCCCAGCGGATCATCACCAGCAAGCCCAAACAGGGCACGGTGGTGGACGTGGAGGTGCCCACCCACACCACGGGCCTGATGAAATTCCAGAACGGGGCCATTGCCACCGTAGTGACTACATTTGACGTATACTACGACAGGCAGGCCTTCCTGGAAATCTATGGCACCAGGGGGACCCTGCGGGTGCCCGATCCCAACGGCTTCGGCGGAAGCGTCTCGCTCCTTAGGCCTGAGGACGGGAGCTTCAGGGAGATGCCCCTCCTGTACGATTACAAGGAGAACAGCAGAGGCCTGGGGGTGGCGGACATGGCCAAAGCCCTGCGGGAAGGCCGCGCTCCCCGGGCGGACGTGCAGCAGACCCTCCATGTGCTGGAGATCCTCACTGCATTTGAAAAGAGCAGCAGGGAGGGGCGCCTCGTGGAGCTGGACTCGCCTTACCAGAGGAGAGAGGCCATGCGGAACATGCCGGTATCGGGGATTCTGGATTGAAACCCGAACGGAAGGGCAGACGGAAAAAAAGGTTACGTCAGAGGAAGGTTGAGAACTGACGGCTGCGTGGCAGCTCTGTGACATGGAAGGCGGCGGATCCGGACCGGGTCTGCCGCCCGTTTAACGTAATATCGATTTAAAAAGCGACAAAGCATTTCGCCCGGACAAGCCTGCTGCTGCCGCTGTAGAGATTTGTAAGCGTGGCACTTGATTTGAAACACCATTTGCCATATAATATTGCTGTAAAAGGCGTGGAAGCAGCCGGATGGGGTTGACGCAATGGCGCTTTTCTAAAGAAAGCGAGGATATTATGACAGATTCGGTGCAGAACGGTGTGTAAGCTTACGGTAATACTGCAGACCGCCGGAATTTACAGTAGGAAAATGAGCAGAGGTTTTTTGACGGCGGCATACAGGCAGCATTTAGAACAGGTTTTATCGATAAAAAGTATAAAATAGCGGATGGAGCAAAGAGACGGATGGATATTTACGAGAAAGCGAATGAACTGATGCATGGCTATGGCTTGCTGGACCTTCTCCAAAAATATGGGGAGGCCTACATTGTCGGCAGCTATGGAATGGGAATCATGACGTGGAACGATTTGGACTTTTATATCGATAAGGCCGGGCTGAATGCGGAAAATTATTACGGACTGGCATCGGATATCCTGAAAAATATGAGGCCGAACCGCTTTGACGGAGAACTTGATCTCGAAAAGGGAGTGGCATTCCTGGGATTTGAAACGAGAATATCAGGTGACCGCTGGAATATAGACGTGTGGTGGAAAAACCAGGCCGAAATCAATGATTCAAAGGCATTTGCCGACGACATGGTACATCGGATGCGCGAAAAACCAGAACTGAAAAATGCTGTTATGAGGATAAAGCAGGATTTGATAAGCCTGGGACTTTACGGATTGGATAAAGGGAAAAAACATTATCACAGCAGGGAAATTTACAGAGCGGTATTTCTGATGGGAGCCCTTACGACAGAGCAGTTCTTAGCCCTTTGATGTTGGCCGGATGGAGGGAGTATGAAGAAAAATCTAATCATTTTTACAGACAGCGGAGACACCATTATCGATGAGAGCACACAGGTCTACGACGATCGGGGGATTGTCACCAAAGCGGCTTTCATCCCCGGCGCGGGAGAAGTGATCAGAGAGCTGAAGGAGGAGGGATACCGCATTGCCCTTGTGGCGGACGGCGAGGGGGAATCCTTCCGGAATGTGTACCGGGAAAACGGCCTGGGATACTGCTTTGAGGAATGGATCGTCTCAGAGGTGGTGGGGGAGGAGAAGCCCGCCCGATCCATGTTCGACACCGCCATGGAGAAGATGGGGCTGACGGAGGCGGACAAGCCTTTCATCGTGATGATCGGGAACAACCTGAAGAAAGACATTGTAGGGGCAAACCGCTACGGGATCACCTCCGTATGGCTGGACTGGTCGCCCAGATATTTCCACACTGTGGAGGAGCCTGACTGGCAGCCGGACTATACCGTGAAGACGCCGAAGGAGCTCAAGGCCCTCCTGGAAAAGCTGGAGGAGAAATGCGGGGAAAAGAAAGAGCGGATCCTGCGGGTGAATGCCAAGATCGAAAAAATGGCGGATGCCTTTTCCCGTATATTGTACGAGACGGACGACGCTTTCCTGAAGAACATGGAGAGCCACAATCTGGCGGGGGACGACATCGCCAGATACCGGTACTGGGAGTGGACCCAGGGGGTGGGGCTGTTCGGGCTGTGGAAGCTTTTCTGCTATGAGAAAAACGAAAAATATCTGGATATCCTGAAAAAATACTATGACAGGCAGATTGACATGGGATTTCCGGCTCTGAACGTGAATACGGCGGCGCCCTATCTGACCATGTCTTTCCTGGCGGAGTACACAGGGGAGGAAAAGTATCTGAGGCCCTGCGTCGATGCGGCGGAGGAGATCATGGAACATTTTCCCCGGACAGAGGAAGGCGGATTCCAGCACAGGACCTCGGACAGCGTCAACGAGCAGGAGCTCTGGGACGACACGCTGTACATGACGGTGCTTTTCCTGGCCAACATGGGACGGATCCTGGATGACGGGAGGATGAAGGAGGAGGCCGAATATCAGTTCCTGCTCCATGACAAATATCTCTGCGATAAGACTACGGGATTGTGGTATCATGGCTGGAGCTTCAAGGAGAGGAACAATTTCGCCGGGGCCTTCTGGGGCCGGGGGAATTGCTGGATCACCATGGCCATACCCGAATTCCTGGCCATCCACGCCTGCAGCGGGCCGGTGAAGAGGATGCTTGTGAACACGCTGCGGGCGCAGATCCGCAGTCTGAAAAAATACCAGGCTCCGGACGGCATGTGGCATACCCTGGTGGACGATGGGGATTCCTATGTGGAGGCCAGCGCCACCTGCGGATTCGCCTACGGCATACTGAAAGCCGTGAAAGACGGCCTGGCGGACAAAAGCTGCCTGGAGATGGCGTTGAGAGCGGCGGATCCGATTTTGGACTACATATCCGAGGACGGCGTGGTGAACCAGGTCTCCTACGGGACTCCTATGGGGCGTATTTCCAGGGATTTCTACAAGGAGATCGAGCTCAGGCCCATGCCCTACGGCCAGGCGCTGGCGATTCTGTTTTTGATGGAATACAGAACGATGCTCTGACAGGGCGCGAAGTCATCTTATACTGCAGACCGCCAGGATTTACAGTGGTGTCCACGGGAAAGTATCTGGCTGGCGGTCTGCAGTCGGGTCGC
>OFHO01002720.1_pt1 | contig 10337 bp, 7 predicted proteins | sample 1521531 | NCBI WGS metagenome assembly OFHO01 (sample SAMEA3504124, study PRJEB24116) | mouse gut metagenome | biome: mouse gut; feature: mouse-associated habitat; material: faeces | place: Denmark | collected 2011
AAAATTCTTAATCCAGCAGACATCATAGCCCTCCCGATGGAGGGCATGATATATAGAGCTTCCTGCTCTTTCATCTGGCTCATAAAGAAGAATCTTCATATTCTGATTGCAGTTATTATAATCGGACAAGAAGGTATAAGCCTTCCAAAAATTATAGTTTCTATGTTGTAAAACATATTTCTATAATAAAAAGTTGACGGAATGGCACTCACTTAATAGTCAAAAACATAAAGACTTCGAGGTAAAACATAAAGCCCCTTTATGTTTTGGCTTTATGTTTTAACAATCTGGAACACAAGTTAAAAGGCGGATTGCGCTGATTTACACCTCATTCAAAAATTATTTATCTTTTCACGAACCATAATAATGCCCATTAGTTATGCTTTTCGATAAAATTATTGTTTAATAACTAACAACCGACGCCTATGACAAATAGCGATGAAATCGTCAAAGCAGAATTTGTCCGGTTCATCCAAAGTGGTGAACTGGACAAGCTCAAGGAAGCTTTTGAGAACTTTGCCTCGCACCTCATCAGCTTCATCCACAAACCAATTCATTGGGTTGAAAAGCATCACTGCCTTGTGAGGCTCAATGCCATTTTCAGCGTCCACACTGCAAAGACGGAGTGCCGCGTGACTCATGCATATCTCTCACTTGCCCTATCTCTCATCAGAACGATGAAAGAGTTACTTATGGCGGCTCAAAAGCGATGTGCGGATGCTCTCAGTTCTTTCCGTTCAGCATTTACACTTTCCGATGGAGAGCCATTGGAGTGGACTGACGGAGTTTGTTGCATATACGAACTTATCCAAGGGCTTGTAACAAAAGGCTGTTTCAACAATGGCAAAGCCAAGCTGGAAGATTTAATCAACTTTTTCAATGCCTCTCTCAACATGAGTCTAACAACTGACGGCAGTTATGAGAATGGTCGTCAGATGAAAAGAAGAAAAGGACGCAAGGGCATGGCAAAGTATGATGAGCGAAGAAACATTGAAAGTCGCTCATATTGGATTGACGATATGCGTGCCTGTCTTAATGACAAATGGATTCGTCAGGACGCGGCCGGGGACGGTCGCGGCGTGAAATAACCCGAAAAACACAAACAGCGACAGCCGACATCTCCCCGGATGCCGGCTGTCACCTTACTTAATCCCACGTCGTTCAAGCAGAGCCTGAACATCTCCAAGTCTATAATGTATTTTTCGCCCCACCTTTACAGGAACAAGTACCCCTGACTTGTCCCAGTTATAAAGGGTTGTATGACAAACCCCGAATTTCTCCATGACCTCTGCTTTTGTCAGTAGTTTCTCAACCGCGTTATCGGCGGCTACCGGACATACTTCATCGAGTATTCGCTCAACCAGTCTGTCGCCCAGCAAAACGAGGTCGGAATATTTTATGGTGATATTGAAATCGGTGACACCGCTTTCAATAAGAGTATTGATGTCAATCATGCGATTCCTTTTCCTGTCTGATTGTTAAGTGAGCCAGTCCCAGACAGGTTTAGGGACTGACTCACTGTTTTTATAATTTGGGACCTGCGGCACGATAGCCTCCGGGTGGTGTGAAACCACAGCCTCCGATGACGATGCGGTCGCTCAATGGTTCACGTCGGTGATAGCCTACTTCGACTGGCTCTGCTACCATAGACTCCTTGTTGCCATTAGATTGAGCCGGTGCAGCAACTCTCTGAGACTGGTCTTCACGCTTAATCTCCTCGCCGTCCTGTTCTTCCTTCTTTGGAGCGAGGGCGGCGGTGATTTTGCGGTCGAGGGCGGCGAGGTCGGATTTGAGTTGCTTCAATTCGTCCTCTTTGCCCCATGACTTCGAGATGATGGCTTCGAACTGGGGAACATCGGCTTTCAGTTTGGCTGTCCGTTCCTCATACTGGGAGATGATGCCGGGTATCTTCTCCAGTGCGTTCACGAAGTTCATGCAGGCGGCATGGGTGTCCGACATGGCTATGAAGCCGTTGTTGAACTTGTATTTGTAGTTGCCTTCGACCACAAAGCGGTTCTGGACTTTCTCACTGCCTTCGTCCAACACTCGTTCCGAGATAATGGCGATCGGGAAGCCATAAACCTCGCCGACACGTTGGTACTGGCCGTGTGTGTCGGTACGTTGTGCCAATCCCTGAAGATGCACACCCATGTTCTTCTCATCGGTCAACTTGCAAGTGTCAATCGTGAGATTATTGAGAGGGGTGCCCTCCTTGTCACGCTGCACCACTTTTGAGTATCGCTCCCAGTCGGCTTTCATCAGTCCGATTGTCGCCTCATTGTTGGCAATGTCGTGGGTGATGGTCTGCAACCTGAACTCCGCATCGCCGCGCCCTTTATTGAACGATTTACGCTCACTTTCAAGTGCCGCTATTCGCTTTTCAAGTTTCGCCTTGTCGAGGAGGTCAGTATTGCCGGAAAGAATAGCCATATACTCCGAGAAGTTCATGCCCGATTTCTCGTCCATTCCTCCCTCGTCAATGGTTCGCGCTCCCAATGCGCCGCTTTTGAGCTGGCCGATGAATGTCGCCTTGCAATGGAGAAGATTGAACTTATAAGAGTCCAGCGACTTCTCCACGGCATATATTATCACATCCACCTTATTGTCAGCGTATAACTTGGCAATCTCATTACCTGCGCGGATAGCTCTTCCGTCCCTTTGAGTGAGGTCAGAGGGACGCCACGGCGTATCAAGATGATGGATGCAAACCGCTCTGCGTTGGGCATTTACGCCCGTACCCAACATTGAGGTAGAGCCGAAAAGCACACGCACATCACCGTCATTCATCGCCTGTATCACAGCCTTTCTCGCACGCTCCGTCTTGCACTCCTGTATAAAGCGGATTTCGTGGGCAGGAATACCGTAATCCTCAATCAGCTTGCGCTTGATTTCTGAATACACGTTCCATTCTCCGGGGCGATATGTGCCTAAATCACTAAATACAAACTGTGTGCCTTTCTGTGCGTCATACTTTCGGTAATATTCTGCAATCATCTTAGCACAGTGGCTTGCCTTGTTATTCGGATCATCCTCATACGAGGGGGCAACCATGCGCATATCAAGAGCCATCTTTCGGGCGTAGTCCGTGGCAATCAGCATCTTCGCCTTTTCCTCGGTGTCCGACAATGGCGCACGACCCAAAATCCGGGCATCGCCACTCTTGGCAAACTCCATCAGCTTTTGGATAAAAGCCTCTTGGTCAGGCGTAGGAGGAATGTTGTGAAGTATCTCATTCTTCATCGGACGGTCAACGCCTACATCTTCGGCTGTGCGGTAATCAGTTATCTCATTATAGAAAGCCGCCAATTCCGGCACCTTGATAAAGTACCTGAAACGCTCCTTTGCGACAATGCTATTCGTAACATTAAACTCATAATCTGTCGTCTTCTTGGCGAAGATAGCCGCCCACGCATCGAAGCATCGAATATCCTGTCTTTCAAGTTCTTTCGGACGAAGATACTTGAACAACAGATACAACTCCGTGAGCGAGTTGGAGATTGTCGTACCGCTGAGAAAAGTAGCACCCAAATCCTTGCCTGTGCGCTCTTGGATTGTGCGAATGGCATAGAGAAGATTGAGGGCGCGTTGTGAGCCTTCCGAATTACCCAATCCAGCCACTCGGTCATGCCGGGTATTGAACATCAGGTTCTTGAACTGATGCGACTCGTCCACAAAGATATGGTCTATACCCATCTGCTTGAAGTCCACCATGTCGTCCTTCTTTTCCTCCATCTGGTGCTGGATTGTGGCAATCTTGGCAGTCAGGTTCTCCTTGCGCTTGATTAGTCCTTTGAGCATACCACGCGATATGTCCTTGCCTTGGTCTTTCAGCACCTTCAGGTTTTCCTCAACGGTATCAAGCTCCGCCTGAAGAATCTGCTGCTGCATCTCCGGCGACTGCGGTATCTTTCCGAACTGGTCGTGCGACATTATCACGCAGTCATAATCATTGTTCCTGATGTTATTAAAGAGAGCCACACGGTTCTCCGCCTTGAAACTCTTTTCATCGGCGAAGAGTATGCGGGCATTTGGATATGCGGTCTGATAGGTCATGGCAATCTCGGCAACATTGGATTTGAGTCAGATAATCATCGGTTTGTGTGCTAATCCGAGACGCTTCATCTCATGCGCTGAAATACACATTATCAGCGTCTTACCACAGCCCACCTCGAAATCACAAATTCCGCCGCCGTTCTGTTTCAGCATCCACACGCAATCCTTCTGCGACTGGTAAATGGAGCTGATTCCGTACCTATCGCCCAGCATCTTCATGTTGAGGTCGGGGAAAGTCTGGTGTGAGCCGTCATACTTCGGGCGCACGAAACAGTTGAACTTGCGGTTATAGAGGTCAACAAGCCTTTCCTTGAACTCCGGGCTTTGAGCCTCCAACCATTCAGAGAATCCGTTGCGTATCTCGTCAATCTTGGTATTTGCGAGTTGAATAGCCTCGCTGTCCGGCACCTTGATGTCGTTGCCGTTGTCGTCCTTGCCTATAGACTTTTTGATGTCCGGCACGGTGTTGTGCAGGGCGTGCTTCAAGAGGTTCATTCCGTCGTATGTGCGGTAATATCCACGCACGCAGAACTCCTCCCATATCTTCATGTTGCCACGGTCAGCCTTTGCCGAATACTCGTCCATTGAGGAAGAATAGGCTATCGTAACATTAGTGCCATAGAGGTGGCTCATGTATGCGGAGTATATTCCGGTCGGTATCCACCGCTCACCGAAGTTGAAGTCAAGCTCGTCGAAAGTAATCTTTCTCGGAGTCGCATCCTGCAAGGCTTTGAGCGAGTCCTGCGCCATTTCGATATACGGCTCGATGCCGTCATATCCGGGAAAGCCCTTGATGCGGTCGTTCTCACGGTCAATCCATGCCTGAATGTCCTCGGCTTTCTTGACAACATTGCCGGCGATGAAGCGGTCGGCAATCTCGTAGTTGTCAACCAATGGGTTATAATAGATATGGTCTCCGAGGCTCTCAATGAGCTTTTCCTCGCCCATGTCAACAAGGCTTCGCATATACTCCAAGTTGACAACACCGTATTTATTGAGCGATGCTGATAGAGCTTCCATAGGTGTATCGACTGATGTCACCTCATCAACGGCAAAGGCTACCGGATGGTCGAAGATGTCAGCCTTGACAAACATACCGTTCTCACCACGCTCCAATGCCAATGCGTCACGGCCGTTGGCATCCATAAGGATAAACTTGGCGTTCTGTTTCTCGTTGAGGTTGCCGTATCGGGTCACGAACTCATCGTAATACTGGTTGAGGTGTTCGCGGAGATGTTCGCTTGCCTCGTGCGTCTCAGCCTCGTAATTGTAGAGTTGCTGATACGTTTCGGATAAAGTGATATACAGCATGGCACGTTTCTCTTGTTCCGCTTTGAGAGGGAGCGGAGTAAACAATGCGCCATACTTTTTGACCTCCGAGAGAAAACCGACCTGACCGTTATCCACGACCATAGAGCCATTCTTGTGGAAAAACTGAATATCCTCCGAGAAAGGACGGGGTGACATATCCGGCTTATCTTCCGATACCGAAGCTGCTGATGCAGCCACTCTTGGCTTCGGAATGAAATCGCCCTCGGTACGGGAAATCTTCACGCCCACTTCAGCGTCTTTGGCTATAATCTCTTCCGCCTTTCGGGCCGCCTCATGCTCCGCGAGTTGGCGGTGGGCGATACTCATCATAGTTTCATAGAAACCGTTGATGGGCGGATTGTCATCCCAGTTGAGAGAACCGTAAAACTCCAGCTCCTTATCGGTAAGCTGACGGAACTTAGATTGTACCTTTGGAGAAATATCCACCGTCGGCTTACGCCCAACTTTCGGGTTGTCCTCATTCTTCGGCTGTGTCGGTTGGCGCGGCTGTCGTTTGGGCTTTCCGATTGGCTCCAGTTCACCGAAAAGATTGTAGGCGAATAATCGCGGGTCCGGGTTGTCATTGTAATCAGGACTGCCGTCGGTCTCAATCTCTCTGGTGGGTTCCTTTGGCGCGGAGGTGGGTTCAGGCGCGGGCTTTACTTCCGGCTTTTGTTGCGGAGTTATAACCTCGGTAGGCTTAAATTCCTCATGTTGTTTCTGCTTCGGATCTTCAAGCTGCTCACATATTGCCACACGTTGCCCGGCTCTTACCAGTTTGGGCAGATAGGTGTCGAGCGCATGATGCGGAAATCCAGCCAACTCTATGGATCCGGCTTTGCCGTTCATCCGCCTTGTCAATGTGATACCCAATATCTCCGAAGACTTCACCGCATCCTCACCCATGCACTCGTAGAAATCGCCCACACGGAAAAGAAGAATAGCATCGGGGTGACGCTTCTTCATATCGGTGTACTGCCTCATTATCGGAGTCTCCGATATTTTCTTGGTCTGGGTGGATTGTACCGGCTTGGCGGGTTCAGGCGAAAGCTGCTTTATCCCCTGCGAATTATACAACTCATTATCAAGACGCAGTTTCAGTGACTCGTCAAGAGCCAGACGAATATCCCTTGCGATGCCATCTACTCCGCCGCTGTGCTTGTAGATAAGCGCGGGCTTGCCGTATGGGTCTGTGCCTACACTCGCATCGGTGCAAATCACATTCTGAGGAAATGCGGTGAAATACTTGTTGGTGGGAGCTTTGCTGTCACGGTCAACAACCGACTGGACGAAAAATTCCTCGTCAGCCGACAACACGGTTTTTCCGCTATGCTTCTGGAGAATAATCAGGTCACTGCCCGTATCAGTCCCGGCATTGTCGGAGAAAGTGTTGTTCGGCAACCTCAATGCCGTCACCAAATCGGCACGTTTCACCAACTCCGCACGTACAAATGGCGAAGCAGAGTTCATTACCCCCTGCGATGTGATAAAGGCAACCAATCCACCCTCTCGCACTGAGTCCAGTGCTTTGAGGAAGAAATAATTGTGTATAGCCTTTGTCGATTGTCTGTAAGCCAACTCCTTGCTCGTGGCATAGACGGGATCCGGCACGGCGAAATCGCCGAAAGGGATATTGGAACATGCCACATCAAAGTAGCCGTTGTAGTCCTGCTCAATCCTTTCGAAGCCTTCAATCCTTGTGGAAACGGAAGGGTGCAGCGCTTCAAGGATTTTGCCTGTAAGCAAATCCTTCTCAAAAGCCATAGCCTCGGCACCGGGATAATCGCGCATGAGGGAGTCAACAAAAACACCCTGTCCGGCACTCGGCTCCAGATACCTCTTCACCTCAATGCCGTTGGCTTTGAGCGTATCAAAGATAGCATCAACAACCGGCGACGGAGTATAAAACGCCGTCAGCACCGAGGTTTTCAACGAGTCCATATAGCGAGAAAACTCTCGGTCATCCTTTGAATACTCTCGTATAAGCTGACGCAGTTCTACAGTCGGGGCAAACAGCTCAATGTCCGATTTACTCCACTTTGCCGCATCCATAAGACTGTCGGCATCATTGAGGATACATTTCAACCCACCGAACCCGGCATACCTGCCCAGCACCTCCATTTCCTCTGCACTGGGTTCGCGCTTCTCAACACCGAGACGAAACGCCGTGCGTATCGCCTCGATGTTTCCGCGCATCGTCTGCAAACGGTTATAAGCCATTCTCAGTGAGTATTATGGAGATTATGCCGGTGAGTTCGCAGCGAAGCTGGTGATATGTTGCGGTGTTTACAAACGTGTTTGCCTGAATGTCATAACTATCAAACACATTCTCAACCATTCCGAAAGACAGGAGGAATGTCGCCATGAACGGACGCATCTCCTCACTCACATCATCCTTGAACTCTTCTTCAAGGACATCCATAATTATCTCGTATTCGGAATATCGGTAGCCTTCAAGTAGTGCGGCCATTGACATCTCGTGTGCCTCGTCAACCTCGGCACCGTTGCGGCGTGCGTTTTCGTATGTTTCCTCGGCTTTTTCAGCGCGGGCGCGTATCATAGTCTCGGTAACGCCCTCAAAGCGGTACGATGCCAAATAATTTTTCAGGTAGAGGTAGTAGAACGACAGTTCTTCCTCGCGTGTTGGATTTTTCATCTTTTTGGAGATTTTAGTGGGTGGGTAAATGAAAAGCCGTCCGGGTATCCCTCCCAGACGGCGCCACTAAAATCCCAATCAGATGAATCAAAAAGATTTTATGATTGGATTCGGTGGCAAAGATAATAAATATCTTCGGTTCGGGAGTGGGGAACGGCTCGATTTATTTTTATTCTCTACATATATCCTGCATTTATAGGAGATAATATTATGGTTGCAGGGGCTTTTCTCACCCCTGCAACCGGGATTAATGAATATTGGGATTGCGTGGATTAGTGGCGCCGTTACGGGCAAAGTCTAAACTTTCGGACCTTTGGGCTTTCGCTGCTGCTTTTGTTGGCTGTCATTCTTTGGTGCTGTCTGTCCCTGTTGAAGCGGCTCCTTCACATTCTTTGTGGCTTCATTGGTCCTGCCGTCGTTATTGACCGCCATTTGAGTGGCGCTCTCATTTGACGGAGCAACGGTCTGTGCCAGATCCAGATTTTTAGTTGAGGCGATAGGCCGCTGTTTAGTCGGGTCGAACTTCAGATATAGTGTGCATGGCTGCCCCTTTGCGTCAACAGCATTTTCCAGCACTACCGTCTTGCCTGCCACATAATCGGCTTTCTGCTGTTCGGTGAAGCGGTTTTCCTTCCATTTCCCGATAGGACGGATATTGCCCTCGGCATCTGTCCAGCTGTTTTGTTGGGAGGACTGCTGACGCTGGCCCTGCGGCTGTTGTGTTTCTGCCATGCTTTCGGGACGAACTCCACGCATCTGGAGTCGGCGTTGACCTGCAAAGTGGTCGTGAAGGTTTTGCCCTCGCGAAGACTCACTTCTTTGTTAATGAGCGGCAGACCGCTTTTCAGTGTCTCGATTTCCTCTTTGGTGAGAACTGTCTTGCCGATATTGCCACGGATGTGCAGCTTGTCCACAGGAAGGCTCACAATCTCGTTGGTCAGGCGGTCGAGGCTGACATACGAAGGTATCTTCTTACCGTCCTTGCCGTTGAGCTCCACAACCCTGCCGAGGTTGCCGGTGTTGAGCAACTGAGCCTTATCCTCTGCCGTGAACTGATGACCACGGTATTCCTTTTCAAGATTCGGCTCCAGATGGATGAAGTGGGGCACGAGTTTCACCATGCCGTTGGTGTCCTTGCGTAACGACAGACGGGCATCGAGTTCCATCTTTTCTCCGGCAAGAGTGGGCTGAATTTTCACAAGCCCCGATTTGCCGTAGTTGAGCATCTTATCAAGATCTCCCGACTTTTCAAGCTGCTCCCGGTCAACGCCCCAGTTCTCCTTGAAGGCAGCCCAGTCAATGCTGTTTCCGTCGATTGCCTGATACTTGTGCTGTGACTGCGATTGCGACTGTGATACCTCCGACGCTTCCACCTTGAAGGGTGCCAGCATCTCCTTGTTTTTCTCAGGCGATTCAAGCAAAGCGCCGAGACCTTGTCCTACCGTGCCGAAGTCGTCGGCATTGACGCTGAAGAAACCGAATACGGACGGATTCTTCGCCTGACGGAGAAAGTTTGACACAAAGGCCTCTACCGGATTCTGACCCTTTGTGAACTTCACGAGATCGCTGAGTTTCGCCGACTTGACATCGGCCATCTGCGGTGTGCCGTCGGGATTCTGCCCCGTCACCGCGCCGATTTGCCCTGTCTCGTTGTTTCGGGCAATCAGTACCTTTTCTTTTTCTTGGTTTTGATCCATTTGAAAATAATTAAGATTTTAGTGGGTTATTATGGTCCGGAACTATTCCGAATCTCTCAATTTCTGCATCTTGTCAGGACTGGTGATTATTTCCGCCACCTCATGCTCCAGCATACGGAGCTTTCCGCCTATTTTACGGAGAGGTATGCTCCCGAGGCGTTTCCAGCGGTAAATGGTGTTGGCTGTCACATTGAACACTTCGGCGAGTGCCGGCACATCATACACTCTCTCGCCCTGCACTTCGGGAAGCGACGGCTGGTTGCGTCTGGCGAGCGCATCGAGTTTCTTGTCCTGACGGTCAAGGCGGTCAAAAATCATCCGCATCCAACGCTCGAACGAGCCTTTCTCCATAGTTATCGTCTCCATGTCGTGTTCCTTTTAGAGATTACAGCATGGTAGTTATGCTCAAACTCAGCCTGTATTCTTGGAGTGGACTTGATTTTGCATCTTTCAACCGCATCCCAGATGTCATTATAGGAATATCGGCAGGAACCTTCCACGATGGAATATGCTATGCTTCCATTAGCCCTCATACGGGCAAGTGTCCGGGTGCTGACATTGAGCAGTTCGGCAGCCTCAGTGTTTGTCAGAAGACGGTCGGTGTCACGCTTTGTCTTTTC
>OFHO01002726.1_pt1 | contig 10321 bp, 8 predicted proteins | sample 1521531 | NCBI WGS metagenome assembly OFHO01 (sample SAMEA3504124, study PRJEB24116) | mouse gut metagenome | biome: mouse gut; feature: mouse-associated habitat; material: faeces | place: Denmark | collected 2011
GGCGGGCATTGTCCGCATCGTCCTTGCTCTGGTGGAATTTAAAAACCGTTTCGCCGCCGGGAAGCCTGCACAGAATTTCAATCTTCCCCCGGGGGTGGCTCATGGCGTAGCGGATGGCTTTGCCAAAGCCGTTTTGCCGGGCTTTGGCTGCGTCTACAATACGGATTCCTTCTTCAATGGGAACCTGAAACCGCTCCTTCACCCCAGTCACCGGGCGGCACTGGAACACGTAGTACGGCATAGCGCCTACCCGCGTCAGTCGGGACAGCAGCTGTCCCAGAACCTCTCCTCTGTCGTTGACCCCCCGCAGCAGTACGGTCTGATTGCGGACCTGAACCCCTCGCTCAATCATCGCCCGCAGTGCTTTCACCGCCTCTTCCGTCAGCTCTCTGGGGTGGTTGAACTGCGTCACCAGATACAGCGCTTTTTTCTGGGCGTAGTGAGCGAACATGTCCAGAAATTCCTGATCGCCGTAGATCCGCTCCGGCAGCGTTACCGGCACCCGGGAGCCGAACCGGATGAAATCCAGCTGGCGGATGGCTGTCAGCTCCCGGAGATAGCGTTCGAGGATCTCGTTGGGATTCATGAAAGCGTCTCCGCCAGTAATGAGAATGTTGGTAACAGCTTCATGACTTTTGACATAGTCCACCGCCTCGTCTACCCGCTGGTTCAGCTCATCCATCGTCAGGCCCACCATTCGCTTCCGAAAGCAGTGGCGGCAGTACATGGCGCACTGGTTGCTGCTCAGCAGCAGCACCGTCTGGGCATATTTGTGTTGGAGACCCTCCAGTTTGGTATTAGATGCCTCGCCGCTGGTGTCAAAGGACCCGCCGGGATCAAACTCGTCCAGAGAGGGAACACACATCCGTCCGATCGGGTCCTGCGGGTCCCGGGGGTCCACCAGGGATAAGTAGTACGGCGTAATCATCATGGGAAACCGCTCCGCCACCTCCGCTCTTCTGGCGGTCTCCTCCGGAGACCAGCCCAGAAGGGGCGCAAGTTCTTCTGCCGTCCGTATCCCTTTCCTCAATTCCTCCTGCCAGCTCATCAGCTGCCACCACCTTTCTTGAAATTCTGTTGTTGGAGACAGCTCACGCACCGCCACACCTACCCGCGTTCCTGCCGCTCCCTTTCAAATCGCCGCTCCCAATCTGCTGCCAGCTTATCCAGTAATGCGCCCAGCTCCGTACGCTCCTCTTCCGTCAGGACGGAGAACCACTCCGCCCTCCGGTTTCGGACATGCTCCTCATCCTGACGATTCAGCCACGTCCGTCCCGACTCCGTGACGGACAGCAGAATTTTTCGCCGGTCCGCTTCATTTCGGTCCCGGACGATCAGTCCCCTGCTCTCCATTTTAGCCGCGATTTCACTCATGGAGCCCGCCTGGATGCCCAGGCATTCCTGAAGCTCCTTCTGACTCATACTGCCTCGGTCATGAAGAATCCGCAGGATTTTCCACTGTCCCCGCCGCTTATTCAGACAGCATGTCAGGATTTTTCCACATCGTTCCAGCTTTCCTGCCAGATCGTCCGGGCGAAGCACCTCTCGCCCACGCCAGTTGTGGTCAGCCTCACTGCCGTTTCCCGCCTCAGCATTCATGGGTAATCCCTCCTGAAAGGTTAATTAGGTACCTTGTTATTAGGATAACACATTCCAGAGAATATGTCAAGTCGACGAAAGAAAACGGATTAAAAATCCATTTTTTATGCAAAGCGACAGCATTGTTGCGTGAGAAATAAATATTTGCCGGCTTTTTCCGTGGTTGTCCCGGAAAGATCAAAAATAACGGTTGACAAAATAAACATGCCGTGGTAACATAGGGACTGCGCCTGAAACCGATTGGGAGAGATGTCCGAGCGGTTTAAGGAACCGGTCTTGAAAACCGGCGATGCGCAAGCATCCGTGGGTTCGAATCCCACTCTCTCCGCCATTTTTCAAAACCGGACATGCTGTTTTTCGACCCATGCGGAAGTACCCAAGTGGCCGAAGGGGCTCCCCTGCTAAGGGAGTAGACGTCCAAACAACGTGCGAGGGTTCAAATCCCTCCTTCCGCGCCAGCTCTGAAAAAGCCCTGAAGGCGATGGAAAAAGCCTTTAGGGCTTTTTCCATACGCCGGACGGGCTTTTTCTTCGCTTTCAAACACGACCCGCAGTTCGTTCGCCCTGATGGCGAACGAAGTTGGCGGCTGGGCCGCCAACACCTGCTGGGCTCGCGTTTGAGAGACGGGGTGCGGAGCGGGAGCGGGTCCCGTTTTGTGAGGAGGGGGGCGCTTTTTGTGAATTGTCCATCGTGCGGGAAGGAAATGGAGCCTGGGTGGCTCAGCGGCAGGCAGCCGCTGGTCTGGAGCCCGGAGAAGGGCCGCTCCCTCCTGTGGAAACGGAAGGGAGACGTGTCCCTGCTGGAGGACGATTTTGTGGTCACCTGCATGACCGATTTCCCTGCCGCCCATATCTGCAAGGACTGCCGGAAGGTAGTTGTGGAATATTAAGAAGAACTATCATTCACATAGGAGGAATACAGGCAAATGGATTATAACAAGACCATCAACCTGCCGAAGACAGAGTTTCCCATGCGGGCGGGACTGCCGGCAAGGGAACCCGCTATGCTGGAGCGCTGGCAGGAAATGGACCTCTATCATGAGCTCCTTAAGAAAAACGAGGGGAAGCCCCGCTATGCCCTCCATGACGGCCCTCCCTTCTCCAACGGCGCCCTCCATATGGGACACGCCCTCAACAAGTCCATCAAGGACTTTATGGTGCGCTCCGCCGCCATGCGGGGGTACTATACGCCCTATATCCCCGGCTGGGACAACCACGGGATGCCCATTGAATCCGCCATCATCAAGAAGAACAAGCTCAACAGGAAGAAGATGAGCGTGCCGGAGTTCCGCTCCGCCTGCCACGAGTTCGCCCAGCACTATGTGGACGTGCAGCGGGAGGGCTTCAAGCGCATGGGCGTCATCGGCGACTGGGAGCATCCCTATCTGACCATGGACCCAGGCTTCGAGGCCGAGGAGGTCAAGGTTTTCGGGGCTATGTATAAGAAGGGGGTCATTTACAAGGGCCTCAAGCCTGTTTACTGGTGCCCTCACGATGAGACCGCTCTGGCGGAGGCGGAGATCGAGTATCAGGACGATCCCGTTACCACCGTATATGTGAAGTTCCCCATGCACGATGATCAGGGGAAGCTGGGGGCCTATGACAAGGACAAGCTGTTCTTCGTCATTTGGACCACGACCATCTGGACCCTGCCCGGCAACCTGGCCATCGCGCTCCATCCCCGGGACAGCTACGCCCTGGTGAAGGCGGACGGCGGCGAGGTCTACATCATGGCTGAGGCCCTGGTGGAGAAGGTCATGAAGGTGGGCGGCGTGGAGAACTACGAGATCGTGGAGACCCACCCCGGCAGCTTCTTTGAGAACATGCTGGCCGATCACCCCTTCCTGCCCAAGACCAGCCGGCTGGTGAACGCGGAGTACGTTACCATGGATTCCGGCACGGGCTGCGTTCACACCGCTCCCGGCTTTGGCGCGGACGACTATCAGACCTGCAAGCGCTACGGCATGGAGATGGTGGTGCCCGTGGACGACCGGGGCCGCCACACCGACTACGCCGGGAAGTACGCCGGGATGTCTACCGATGAGAGCAACCCCGTCATTCTGGCCGACATGAAGGAGAGCGGGGCGCTGTTTGCCAGCGAGGACATTGTTCACTCCTATCCCCACTGCTGGCGGTGCAAGCACCCCATCATCTTCCGGGCGACGCCCCAGTGGTTCTGCTCCGTGGACGCCTTCAAGGACGACGCGGTGGCGGCTACGGAGAACGTGCGGTGGATCCCCGGCTGGGGTAAGGACCGGATGATCTCCATGATCCAGGAGCGCGCCGACTGGTGCATCTCCCGGCAGCGCCGGTGGGGTCTGCCCATTCCCGTGTTCTATTGCGAGGACTGCGGCAAGCCGGTCTGTGACGACGCGACCATTGAGGCCGTCTCCAAGCTCTTTGCCGCCGAGGGCTCCAACGCCTGGTATGAGAAGGAAGCCGCAGACATCCTGCCTGCCGGGTACAAGTGCCCCCACTGCGGCGGCGTCCACTTCACCAAAGAGGAGGACACTCTGGACGGCTGGTTCGATTCTGGCTCCACCCATTTCGCTTCCATGAAGAAGGACCAGGGCTTCTGGCCTGCCACCGTGTATATGGAGGGCCTGGATCAGTATCGTGGATGGTTCCAGTCCTCCCTGCTCACCGCCGTTGGCGCGATGGGTCAGGGCGCGCCCTTCCAGGAGTGCGTCACCCACGGCTGGACCGTGGACGGCGAGGGCAAGGCCATGCACAAGTCTCTGGGCAACGGCGTGGACCCCGCCGACATCTTCAAGAAGTTCGGCGCGGATATGATCCGTCTGTGGGCCGGTTCCGCCGACTACCACGCGGATGTGCGCTGCTCCGATAACATCTTCAAGCAGCTCAGCCAGAACTATTTGAAGTTCCGTAACACCGCCCGGTACTGCCTGGGCAATCTGGACGGCTTTGACGCGGGCAATCTGGTGAAGCCTGGGGAGATGCTGGAGCTGGACCGCTGGGCGGTGACCCGGCTCAACGCGCTGATTGAGCGATGCGAGACCGCCTATCAGAACTACGAGTTTCACGTGGTCAGCCACGCCGTCAACGACTTCTGCGTGGTGGAGCTCTCCAGCTTCTATCTGGATATCATCAAGGATCGGCTGTACTGCGATGAAAAGGACGGCCTCAGCCGCCGCAGCGCCCAAACCGCCCTGTGGCTGATCCTGGACACCATAACCAAGATCTTCGCCCCCATCCTGGCCTTCACCTGCGACGAGATCTGGCAGGCCATGCCCCATCGCGACGGCGACGATCCCCGGAACGTGCTGCTCAACGAGATGAACAAGCCCTTCGCGGAGTACGCCTTGGGCGAGGACGCCATGGCTGCTTGGGATAAGCTCGTGAAGGTCCGCGACACCGTCAACGCCGCCCTGGAGACCGCCCGGAACGAGAAGAAGATCGGCAAGAGCCTGGAGGCCAAGGTGGATCTGACGGTTCCCCAGGAGCTGGCGAATCAGAAGTTTATGGACGCGGACGAGATGGCGGACCTGCTGATCGTCTCCCAGGTGCGCGTGTCCACCGGGACGGAGATCAAGGTCGAGGTGGAGCCTGCCCAGGGTGCTAAGTGCGAGCGGTGCTGGAAGGTCCTGCCCTCTGTGGGGAAGGATGGAGAGCATCCCACCCTCTGCGCCCGGTGTGCCGCGGTGGTGCGAAAGCTGGACGTAACGCCGTAAGCACTGGAAAAAGAAATTGTTCGGGCCCCCGGTACCGATGGTACCGGGGGCCCGTTGCTTTCATTCCGTGTATTAGGATCAGCCACCTACACCCGTCTGGGCGGGAACGCTGACGGTCAGGACGCCGTCCGCTTCTACGGTGGTAACGCCCAGCAGGGCTGTCAGCCCAGCAGCGGAGACATAGTTGCTGTCGCCTACGTTCACAACGCTGATGTCCATCGCTGTGCCATCCACAGTGACGGTAAGGGTGGTGACGGCAGCGGTAGACTCAACCGCGGCGGGGGCGGTCTCGGCGGTGTAATCGGTGCCCTTGACGATGGCGACGCCGGTCTCCGGGGTCCAGGTCACGTCAAACGCGCCCTTGGTACCGGCGGCCAGAGCGGCTACCTCGCGCAGGCGGTAGTAGGTCTCGCCGTCCGCGCCGGTGACGGTGGTGATATCCGCGCCCTTGCCGTCAAAGATCATGTTGCCTTCAACGCCGTTCAGGTTATAGCTCTTGGCGTAGGGGGTCTCGATCTCGCCGGCGTTGATCTTCTTGATGATCTCGGCCCGCTCGGGGTTGTCCAGCTGGAGGTCCACGCCGACGATCTTCCAGTTGTTATTGACGGTGGGCTCCACGGGGGAGTGCTCGGCGAAGTAGTTGACGATCATGTCGCGGATGGGCTCGGAGGACTCCCATTCCTTGGTGCCGGCCACCAGCTTCAGGGTCTTCAGACCGGAGGAATAGCGGTAGTTGTTCACCGCCAGGGTCAGCTCCTGGTCGTCCTTCAGGGGCTCGCCCTTGAACATGACGTTCTTGATGCGCTGTCCGGCCTCCTGGCTCAGGTCGATCTCATAGTCCACGCCCTCGAACATGTCGTAGAGGTAGCCGGGGACCTCGGGGTCGAAAGAGATGTTGATATCGCCGGGCTTCCAGGTGTTGTAATGGCTGGCGGACCACTCCATGTAGGCCTTCAGCTCCGCGCCGGTGACCTTGACGCGGTAGAGGGTGTTGTCAAACTTGTAGATGTCGAAGATGTTGCCGTAGTTGATATCGCCCTCGGGCAGATCGCTGGTGTCCTTGAAGAGGGCGGCGGCGGAGACGTCCGCGCCGGAGGCCTCCAGCTGGATCTTGTTGATCAGGTCCATGACGGCGGTGTCGCGGAGCTTGCCCTCGGGGATGCCCTTGATCTCGTCCTCGGGCTGGAACTTGGCGGTCGTCGTGCCCAGAGCGGCGCCGCCCTCACCGTCTTCGCCGGTGCCGCCGGCAATGAGCTCGATGGTCTTCTGATGGGCCTCGGCCACCACGGGGATCTCCCGGATCTCCTTGCTGGGCTCGTAGTCGGCCATGTCAACGATGGTGACGGTGCTGCCGGTGATGTTGCCGTCCTTGTCCAGGGTCAGATCGTAACGGGCGATCTCCCGGGCGGCGTTGCGCACGCCGGCGATGGGCACTTCGCCCTGCTTGTCGTTGACGGTGATATGGACATGGGCCACCTGGAGCACGTCCACCTCGGGGTTGTCCTCCAGGATCTTCGCGGCGGCGTCCGTGCCGCCCTCCTCGTCAAATTCGCCTACCATGCCCACGTGGGCGGAGACCATGATGATGTCGGCCTGATCGCCGATCTCGGCGATGGCCTTCTTCACGCCGTCGCTGACGGAGGTATAGGTGCAGTCCTCAATGCCTTCCTTGCCGCCGTCCCAGGTGGGGACGTTGGGGGAGGTGACGCCGATGACGGCCAGCTTGACGCCGCCGCGCTCGATGATGGTCCAGCCCTCGCCGGTAACATACTTGCCCCCGGCGTCAAGGACGTTGGCGGCCAGGACGGGGAACTCCGCCTGCCCCATGATCTTGAGCATATTGGGAATGCCGTAGTTGAACTCGTGGTTGCCCAGGGTCATGGCGTCGAACTTCATGTAGTTCATGGCGGCCAGGACAGGATGGGGCTGGTCGGGGGTCTTGTTGTAGATCTGGTTGACCATGATGGTCCCCTCGATGTCGTCTCCGGCGTCGATGAGGAAGGTATTGGGATTCTCCTCCCGTACCTGCTGGATGTAGGTATAGAGGCGGGCCATGCCGTTATTGTCGGTCTCCTTGTTATCCTCGTAGCTATAGCCCCAGATGCTTGCGTGGAGATCGGAGGTGCCAAGGATCGTGATATGGGTCTCGTCTTCTGCAGCGGGAGTCTCGCCTTCCGCAGCCATCGCGGTGGGCAGCAGGGAGACTGCCATCACCAGAGCCAGCAGGATGGAGAGAAGCTTTCTTGAAGTTCGCATGGGAGGTCCTCCTAAGTATAAGATGGACAGAGTATACCATGTATTGGGGAAAAACGCAAGGGAAATTGTCGGACCTTCGGACCCGGCCTGAAGCAGCTGGGGACCGCCGGGCATCCCGGCAGTCCCCAGATCATATATCGCGCCTTCTGTCCGCCGGCCGGATTACCCGGCTTTATGGCTCCATGCTGCGGTCATCAGGCGGTTTGCAGGCTTTTCAGCATTTGCAGAGTGTCATCCAGATTGTTTTTATGCCAGGTACCGGGTACGCCCATTAACCCGGCGCATACTCCGGAAGAACGGAGCTCGCTCAACTCCTTTATCTGCGCAAGCAGACGTATCGTACCGGTATCGGTCCCGATCGTGATCCGATAACTCATCCCTATGTCTGTAACTTCCACGGAGCGGACGGAAGAATAGGGCAGCCGCAAAGCGATTTCTTTCTCCAGAGTACAGACCGCCCAGACCAGTACCCGCATGAGGACCAGCTCATCTTTGCACATCTGCAAAACGTAGTACTCTGTACTGAAGAAGTTTTTCACCTCGCTGCTGAGAGCATCACTTTCCGGCGCGTATTTCACAATGATCGCCCTGTGCTCGATCGGTTCAAGGCCGATTTCCTCAAGATACCGGTACGCGGTTTTTTCATCTGCCATTTAAAAGATCCTCCTATATTGTTGTGAAGAGCAAGTCATCTTCTCTTCCACGCACAGTATAATTTATTTCTTTTTGAATGTCAAGTATTTCTTGCTTAGAAAAAGAAAAAATAGCTATGCTCGTTGGGTAGGTCATGAGCATGGCCGCAAATATGTATGCGGCGCAGATCATTTGATCTTCCTTAAGATCAGTGGTGCAAAGGAGGAAAAAGGAGGCGCCGCGCTTGCTTTTGGGATGTGGATTTGATATACTGAAACAAATTCCCGGCGCGCTGATGGGGACCGCCGGGTGCTCCGGCGGTCCCCTATATGATGCGGCGCGCCTCCGGCGCGGACGGGGCAGGGGCGTGGGAATGATCGTCGTCCCGCCGGGACGCTCTTGCCGCTTAGGGTATCCTATGAAGCAGGCTTGGCCGTGGTGCTTGCCGCCGGGCCTCCGGCCGGTGCCCGTCCCTCCCGGATCTCCGCCAAAAAAACAACAAAAGGAAGTGCAGCCATGATAAAGATCGCGCCTTCGATCCTTGCCGCTGATTTTGCAAATTTAGAGCGGGACATTCAAAAGGTCCGCACGGCGGACTACCTCCACGTGGACGTGATGGATGGTCTCTTCGTGCCCAATATCTCCATCGGCCTGCCGGTGGTCCAGTCCATCCGGGCGGTGACGGACATGACCCTGGACGTCCACCTGATGATCGACCGGCCGGTGCGGTACGTGGAGCGCTTCTGCCGGGCGGGGGCGGACATCGTCACCGTTCACGTGGAGGCCGACAGCCAGGAGAACACCCGGCAGGCCCTGGAGACCGTCCGCGCCCAGGGGAAGCGGGCCGGGGTGGTCCTCAAGCCCGGCACTCCGGCGGAGGCGGCGCTGCCCTTCCTGGAGCTGTGCTCCATGGTGCTGGTGATGACCGTGGAACCGGGCTTCGGCGGGCAGAAGTTCATGGAGGACATGATGCCCAAGCTCCGCACCCTCCGGGGGTGGATCGATGAGCGGGGGCTGGACTGCGAGCTGGAGGTGGACGGGGGCATCGACCCGGTCACCTGCAAGACCGTGACCGCCAGCGGGGCCAACGTCCTGGTGGCGGGCAGCTCGGTCTATAAAGCCGCCGACATCCCCGGAAGGATAGAAGAACTGAGAGGGTAACACGCTATGGAATATTTTCCCGCGCCGCTGGAGAAGCTGGTGGAGCAGTTCGCCCGTCTGCCGGGCATCGGCGGCAAGTCCGCCCAGCGGCTGGCCTTTTACGTGCTGAGTCTCACGGATCAGGAGGCGGAGGTCTTTGCCGAGGCCATCGTGGACGCCAAGCGGAGCGTCACCTGCTGCCCGGTGTGCCAGAACCTCACCGCCGGAGGCCTGTGCTCCATCTGCGCCTCCTCCAAGCGGGATGCCTCCACCATCTGCGTGGTGGCGGACCCCCGGGACGTGGCGGCCATGGAGCGGGCCAGGGAGTACGGCGGCAGCTACCACGTGCTCCACGGCGTGATCTCCCCCCTGAATCACGTGGGGCCGGATGACCTGCAGATCAAGTCCCTGGTGGACCGGGTGGCCAAGGGGGACGTGAAGGAGGTCATCATGGCCACCAATCCGGACACCGAGGGGGAGGCCACGGCCATGTATATCGCCCGGCTGTTAAAACCCTTCCAGGTGCGGGTCACCCGGCTGGCCTACGGCATCCCTGTGGGCGGGCATCTGGAGTTTGCCGACGACGCCACGCTGATGCGGGCGCTGGAGGGGAGAAGGGAGCTGTAACATGAGTGTCGGCCAAATCATATGCTGCATGATTTTTCTGTCATTGTCCGTCGGCGCGTTTGTTATCAGCGCGCTTCAGTTTTTGGAAAAGGGATATCTCCTTAACAACGCATACTTCTGGGCCTCCCCGGAGGCGCGCGAACAGATGGACAAGAATAAGGAGAGCAAAAGGCCGTATTACCGCCAGTCGGGGGCCGCGTTTATGCTCGCCGGGATTCTCTTCCTGATAGAGGCTGTCCACATCGCCACCGGATGGATATGGATGTTCGCGGCGTTTATCCTGGCCGTCATCGTTACCGTTGTCTATGCGGTCGTGTCGTCCGTCCGGATCGAACGGCGTCAGAGGAAATAATATTGCGCGAGGACCCCGCGCCC
>OFHO01002727.1_pt1 | contig 10319 bp, 7 predicted proteins | sample 1521531 | NCBI WGS metagenome assembly OFHO01 (sample SAMEA3504124, study PRJEB24116) | mouse gut metagenome | biome: mouse gut; feature: mouse-associated habitat; material: faeces | place: Denmark | collected 2011
CCGTTTGGAGCTGAAAAGCCCGACGGGCCGGTACCAGGGGGACGCGCGGGCTACCCATCCAAAACATCCCGGTGGGATGTTTTGGAGAGCAGGGGAGGCGCAGGGACCTTCCACGGAAGGTCCCTGCGTTTTATGGCACCCCATACACCTTAAAGATATTTAATACCGCCCGAAGTTAGCGGAGTCGTCCCCTGCAAGGTCCTTGCCGAATTCGTAGTCGTTGCCGGGGAGCACCGCGTTCAGGGCAATGCCCAGGATGGCGGCGATGGCAAGGCCGGAAAGGCTGATGGTGAGGCTCTCGCTTTGGAAGAGGGTGAGGCCCCCCACACTGTTAAAGCCCAGGGCGGAAACCAGAATCACCGCAGCGATAATAAGGTTGCGGGAGTTTGTAAAGTCCACCTGGTTTTCCACCACGTTGCGCACGCCGATGGCGGAAATCATCCCATAGAGGATGAGGCTGATGCCGCCGATGATGGCGGTGGGGATGGTGTTGACGATGGCGTCGAACTTGGGGCTTACCGAAAGGACGATGGCCACCACGGCGGCGATGCGAATCACCTTGGGGTCATAGACCTTGGTGAGGGCCAGCACGCCGGTGTTCTCGCCGTAGGTGGTGTTGGCGGGGCCGCCGAAGAAACCGGCCAGGGTGGTAGCCAGACCATCCCCCAGGAGGGTCCGGGCCAGGCCGGGCCTTGCAATGAAGTTCTGCCCCACTGTGGCGGAGATTGCGGCCATGTCCCCGATGTGCTCCATCATGGCGGCCAAGGCAATGGGCATGATGGTGAGGATGGCCCCCACATCAAACTTCGCCATTGCGCTGGCGTGGATGGGGGAGCCAAAGAGCTCCGCCTGGGCGATGGGGGCAAAGTCCACCTTGCCCATCACCAGGGCCAGGGCGTAGGAGCCCAGCACCCCCAGCAGGATGGGGATAATCTTCACCATCCCCTTGCCCCAGATGTTGCAGACGATGATGATAGCCAGGGCGGCTACCGCCAGCAGCCAGTTGGTGCTGGCGTTGGCGATGGCGGAAGGGGCCAGGATGAGGCCGATGGAGATGATGATAGGGCCGGTGACCACCGGGGGGAAGAAGCGCATCACCCTGTTGACCCCGAAGAGATGGATAAGGCCGGCCACCAGGACATACACCAGGCCGGCGGCCACCACGCCGCCGCAGGCGTAGGGGAGCATCTGAACGTTGGGGACGGTAAGCTCCCCGTTTGCATCGGCCAGCTTGGGGGCCACAATGGCAAAGCCCCCCAGGAAGGCGAAGGAGGAGCCCAGGAAGGCCGGGACCTTGCCGCCGGTGACCAGGTGGAACAGCAGGGTGCCCAGCCCCGCCATCAGCAGGGTGGTGCTGACGCTGAGGCCGGTGATAAGGGGCACCAGGACGGTGGCGCCGAACATGGCGAAGACGTGCTGAAAGCCCAGCACCAGCATCTTGGGGACACCCAAGGCACGGGCGTCGTAGAGCCCCTGCTCCCTCTGCTTTTCGTTAGACATAGAAAACATCCTCCTTCTTTGCACACAGACCCCAGGCAAAAAAAGAAGGCACTGGCGGCTTCCGGTGGGGGAAACGCCAATACCTTTTTATTCTGCCGTGGGAAACGGGGTGGAGGAAAAACAAGAAGCGGAAAAAAGCAGCCGGTACAGCCCTTTTTTCTGTAGAACCATCTTCCTCTACCCCCTCACTTGCAGGTCCCTGCCCTTTGGCGGCGCAGCGCCCGGCAGACCCTTCCTGGTATTATAGCGGAGACAGAAGGATTTGTAAAGGGGTAAGAATAAATGAGAATGGCCAAATACGCTTTTTATGCCAATCTGGGCTGCCGCCATCTCCGCGCCAAGAGCCTCGCTTCGCTCGGTTGCGCTCCGAAACGCGCTGCGGCGCAGAGCCCCGCCTTCTTTTTCTTCTTGCAAAAGAAGAAAAAGAAGCAAAAAGAAGAATGACAAAAGGTTTCAATGACACAGCAAATTTAACAGAAAAATCTGCGTGGTTTGGCCACTCCCGAAAAAATTTTGGACTATTCTTCCTGGGGCAGCCGCTCCGCCAGCACCTCCAGAATCTGGCGGCTGTTGGACTTTTGGACGGCGAAGCGCACCCCGTCCAGCTCCACCGCCGGGTGCTCCCCCGGAGAGGGGATGCGGTCCAGCATCGCAATAAGCAGCCCCCCCAGGGTATCGTAATCCTCCCAGTCCGACCGCTCCTCAAAGCTGCACCCCAGCAGGCGGCTCACCTCGGTGAGGTCCACGTCCCCGTCCAGGGTGTACCGGTCCTGGGAAATGGCGGTTATCTCCTGCGCCTCGTTGTCGTACTCGTCCTGGATATCCCCCACAATGGATTCCAAAAGGTCCTCCATGGTGACGATGCCAGAGGTGCCGCCGTACTCGTCCACCACCACGGCAATCTGGTTCTTCTGCTGGTTGAAGGTGGCAAAGAGGTCCCGGCACTTGGTGGATTCCGGAACGTAGTAGGGGGGACGGACATAGGCTTTTACCGAAAACCTCTTCCGCCGGTCCGCCACCGCCAGGGGCAGCAGGTCTTTGACGTTCAGGATGCCCAGAATATCGTCCAGGCCGTCCTCCCCCACCACCGGGATGCGGGAAAAGCCGTGCTCCCCCGCCAGGGCCACCAGCTCCTCCAGGGTGACGTCCTCTGCCGCAGCAATGACGTCGGTGCGGTGGGTCATGATTTCGTCCACCGTCCGGTCGGCAAAGTCAAAGACCCCCAGAATCATCTCCTTTTCGGCCGCTTCGATGCCGCCGGTCTCCTCCCCCACGTCCACCATCATCCGGATTTCTTCCTCGGTGACGTTCTCCGGCTGATCCAAGTCCCGGATGCCGAAGAGGGCCAGCACCAGGGCCACCATCTTTTCGGTGAACCAGGCCAGGGGGGTGAAGAGGGCCACAATGGCCGCCGCCGGTCCGCTGAGGGCGGGAGCCAGGGCCTCCGGATACCGGGCGGCCAGCCGCCGGGGGATGCCCCGCGAAAAAATCATAATAAAGGCCACGCCCAGAAGGGTGATTAGGAGATTTTCCAGCAGGCGGCCCCAGGTCCCCTGCCAGAAGGCCCCGGAAAAAAGGGTCCAGCTCTCCGCCTCCTGGGCCAGGATAGCCACCGCGCAAAGGTGGCAGAAGGTGTAAGCCCCCCGCATGGCGCTGGAAAAACGCCCCGGCTGCTCCAGCAGGCGGGCCGCCCGCTCCAGGGCGGGGCTGGCGCCGGGCTCTCCGGCGGCTTTTTTCAGCTTTTGGTCACTTAGCTCCACCAGGCTGTTCTGGCAAAGCACCACAAAGCCCCCCAGGGCCAGGGAGGCCAAAAACAGGAGTAGGCCGGCGCCAGGCTCCGGGAAGGGGTTCGCTGTGTCTGGGTCCATGATGAAAACGATTCCTCCAGTGGGTACACTTCCCCATGTAATAGGGCTATTATAATGGGAAACTGATGAAATGTCAATTTATCCGTTCTCCGGCGTGCCGCACGGGCTCCCCATCAAAAACATCCCGGTGGGATGTTTTTGAGAGCAGGGGGGCCGACGGGAAAAACAAGCCTTACCCTCCAATCCCTTGGAGGGTAACAGGGAACTCATGCCTTCACCATACCCGCGGCCTTGGCGGCCTCCATCACCACCAGGGGGACCAGGCAGAGGCCGAAGGCGGTAAAATAGCCGGAGGGAGGCAGCACCGCCAGGCCGAAGGGGATGCGCAGGGGGGTGAAGACCACCACCAGCATCAGCAGGAGAGAGGCCCCGCAGGCCAGATTCAGGGTGCGGTTGCCAAAGGCTCTCATTTGGAAGAGGGAGCGGTGGGAGCGCATGTTGTAGGCCTGGACCAGCTGGGACACCGCCAGGGTGATAAAGGCCATGGTCCGCCCTGGGGCCAGGCCCCCCCTTTGCAGCCCCAGCCAGAAGGACACCAGGGAAAGGGCGGCGAACATAGCCCCCTGGAGGGCCACCCGCAGCCCCAGGCCGCGGGCGAAAATCCCTTCCTCCCTGGGCTTTGGCGCCCGGTCCATCAGGCCAGGCTCCACCGGCTCCATCCCCAGGGCGATGGCGGGCATACTGTCGGTGACCAGGTTAATCCACAAAAGCTGCATGGAGAGCAGGGGGCTTTGCCGCCACAGCAGCATGGCGAAGAAGACGGCCAGCACCTCCCCAATGTTGGTGCCCAGGAGAAAGCCCACCACCTTGCGGATGTTCTCGTAAATGCCCCGGCCCTCCCGCACCGCCTCCACAATGGTGGCGAAGTTGTCGTCGGTTAGGACCATATCGGCGGCCCCCTTGGCCACCTCGGTGCCGGTGATGCCCATGGCGCAGCCGATGTCCGCCGCCTTCAGGGCTGGGGCATCATTCACCCCGTCCCCGGTCATGGCGGCCACCGCCCCCTTCTTCTGCCAGGCCTTGACAATGCGTATTTTATCCTCCGGGGAGACCCTGGCGTAGACCGAAACACCCTCCACCTTGGCGTCCAGCTCCTCCTGACTGAGGGCGGACAGCTCCCGGCCGGTAAGGGCGCCATCCCCCTCCCGGAGGATGCCCAGCTCCCTGGCGATGGCGGAGGCGGTGATCACGTGGTCCCCGGTGATCATCACCGGGCGGATGCCGGCCCGGCGGCAGAGGGCCACCGCCTCTTTGGCCTCCTGGCGGGGCGGGTCAATCATCCCCACCAGCCCCAGAAGGGTGAGGCCGCTTTCCAGCTCCTCGATGCCTGCCCCCTCCGGCAGGGCCGGGATGGTCTTTACCGCCACCGCCAGCACCCGCAGGGCCTTTTCGCTCATTTCCTCCACCATCCTGGCGGCGGTGTCCAAATCCCCCCCGGTGCACCGCTGGGCGATGCTGTCAAAGGCCCCTTTGACGATAACGGTGAGGGTGTCCCCGACGCGGTTGACGGTGCACATCCGCTTGCGCTGGGAATCAAAGGGCAGCTCCAGCAGCCGGGGGTACTTTTGATTTAGCTGCTCCTTGGTGCGGCCCCCCTGGAGCACCGCCACCAAAATGGCGGTCTCGGTGGGGTCGCCGATGTGCTGGGCGGGACCCTCCGGCCCCTCCGGGAAGCTCACCGCCCCGTTGCAGCAGAGAGCGGCCAGCTCCAGCAGCTGCTTTCCCTTTTCACTGAAGGGCTCTTTTGCCGTGACACTTTCCGTCTCCTGCTCCCCCTCCCGCCAAAGATGGGTGAGGGTCATGCGGTTTTGGGTGAGGGTGCCGGTCTTATCGGAGCAGATGACCGAGGCGCTGCCCAGCGTCTCCACCGCCGGCAGCCGCCGGATGATGGCCCCCCGCTCCGCCATCCGCCGCACCCCGATGGAAAGGACCACCGTGACGATGGCAGGGAGGCCCTCCGGAATGGCGGACACCGCCAGGGAAACGGAAATCATGAAGATTTCCATCACCGCCATCCCGTCCAAAAGCCCCACCACAAAGATGACGGCGCAGGCGGCGAGGGCCAGGAGGCCCAGGGATTTCCCCAGCCCTGCCAGCTTCTCCTGAAGGGGGGTGCGGCTCTCCCTCTCCCCGCCCAGAAGCCCCGCTATCTTCCCCATCTCGGTGTCCATGCCGGTGGCGGTGACCATGGCCTGGGCGCTGCCATAGGTGACGCCGCAGCCGGAATAGACCATATTCCGCCTATCCCCCAGGGGAGCATCCTCCTCCACCAGGGCGGTGTGCTCCTTCTCCGCCGGAAGGGATTCCCCTGTAAGGGCGGATTCCTCCACCGCCAGGGAGGAGGCGCGCAAAAGCCGGGCGTCGGCGGGGACCACATCCCCCGCTTCCAGGAGGATGATATCGCCGGGGACCAGCTTTGTCCCTTCAATGAGCTGCTCCCGGCCCTCCCGGAGCACCCTGGCATGGGGGGCGGACAGCCCCCGGAGGGCGTCCAGGGCCTTTTCCGCCTTGTTCTCCTGGAGTACTCCCACCAGGGCGTTAAGCACCACGATGAGGAGGATGAGGGCCGGTTCAAAGAACTCCGAGGTATCCCCCTCCCCCAGGGCGGCGAAAAAGGAGACCCCTGCCGCCAGCAGCAGGATGAGAATCATGGCATCCTTAAACTGGTCAAGGAATCGCTGGAGGGTGGAGCGCTTTTTTCTCTCCTCCAGGCGGTTTTCCCCCCACCGGCGGCTCAACTCCTCCGCCTGGGCCTGGGTGAGACCCGCCGCCAGGTCACTGCCAAGGGCCTGGGCCAGCGCTTCGGGGGTTTGGGTGTGCGGGTGCGTCATAGGACGGCGCCTCCTTTTGCTTTTGTTTTCTTTTATTATAGGCGATTTCCCCAGGAAATGCGAGAGGAGAAAAGAAAAACCCTCTCCGATGCGGCATAGGCCGCTCCGGAGAGGCTTTCTGTACAAGGGTATGCTCTACCTTTAGATTCATATGATATGATCCACCGGTACCATCACCCCAAAGACGGTAGGTCCGGCGTTGGTGGTCACCGAAGCGCCGATGAGGTATTCCCCCAGACACTTGCGACCGGTGCTCTTTTCCAGGGTCTTCTTCAGCTCGCCGGCCAGTTCCTTGTCCCTGGCGTGGACGACGTAAAACCCCCGGCCGTCCCCTGTGGCCTGCTTTTGGAACCGCTCCACCATGGCGGATACCAGCTTGTGGTCCCCCCGCACCTTTTGGATAGTGTCGGTCTCCCCGTTGTGGATGGTAAGCAGGGGCCTGAACCCCAGCACCTCCCCCACAAAGGCGGCGGTGGAGGTGATGCGCCCGCTTTTTTTGGCGAAGTCCAGGTTGGTGAGGCCGAAGTACACCTGGTAGGTGGTCAGCTCCCGGTGGAGCAGCTCCAGAACACCCTCCCGGTCCATCCCCTCCCTGGCGGCCTTGGCGGCCTTCACCACCGCATGGCCGTAGACGTAGGTATAGGCAGCGGAATCCACCACGTCGATGGTTACCTCTTCCCCGCCGGCGGGCTGCTTTTCCAGCACCATCTTCCGGGCCAGACAGGCGGCGTTGTAGATGCCGGAGCCCTGGGAGGTGATGGTGACGCAGATAAGGTGGCGGTTCCCCTGGGCAATCTCCTCCTGGAATGCCTCGGCAAACTCCACCAGGGTAATCTGGGCGGTGGTGGGGATAGCCTTGGCGGAGGTGAGAATCCCATAGTATTCCTCGCTGGTGAAGTCCACCCCCTCCCGGTAGGTGACGCCGTCCACCGTAATGGGGATGGGCATAACCCGGATGCCGTATTCTTCGGCCTCTTTCTTTGGCACGTCGGCGGCGGAATCGGTAATGAGCTTAATCAAAGCAGTAACCTCCTTTATTGTAAGGGGGCGTCCTCCCAGTGGTATTGGTGGAGACGTCCGAAGTTTTGCAGTTCCGGGAAGTCCCACTGGCGCAGGACCTCATAGACGGCGATGGCGGCGGTGTTGGAAAGGTTCAGGCTCCGCAGCCCCGGCCGCATGGGCAGGCGCAGGCAGCGCTCCGGGTTTTGGAGGAGCAGTTCCTCCGGCAATCCGGCATCCTCCCGGCCAAAGACCAGCCAGGAGGGGGCCGGGTAGGCCGCCTGGGTGTAGGTCCTTTGGGCCTTGGTGGTGAAGAAGAACAGCTCCTCCCCCTGGGTGCGCCGGAGGAACTCCGGAAGGCTCCCATACCGGGTGACGTCCAGGTAGTCCCAGTAATCCAGCCCGGCCCGGCGGAGCTTGGCGCTATCAATGGAAAAGCCCAACGGCTCCACCAGAGGGAGCCGCGCGCCGGTGGCGGCGCAGGTACGGGCCACATTTCCCGTGTTCTGGGGGATACGGGGCTCCACAAGAACGACATTCAGCTGGGGCACGGGGTTCATCTCCTGACCCAAAAATGTAACACCGGTTATAATTGCTTTGTTAGTATTTTACCGGTTTCTCCGGCGGTTGTCAAGAAGTTTCCGCATCACGGGAGTATCCAAACTGCACCGTTTTCGCAGGGTGTCCCCCTGGCGGCGGCCCCGCAGGGACCGCATTGCCGCTATAAGCGGCTCCGCAAAGAGACCCCGCACGCTCGGTCTGCTGCTCTCAAAAACACCCCACCGGGGTGTTTTTGATGGATAGCCCGGACCTTCCGCAGAAGGTCCCTGCGCCTGGGGCACCCCGGCGGCGCATCACCCGATGATATACTCCTTTACCAGATGGATCAGCTCCACCGGGACGTTGGCCTCCAGCTGCACCCCTTGGGGAGTGTACTCCCGAAGAAAAATCTTCCCGTCCCGGAGGATGCGGGCCTCCAGCTCCCCGGCGGAATAGGGAAGGAGGAGCTTGGCCCGCAGGTGAGAGGGGGGGAGGGCCCTGGCGACAGCCTCCAGAAGCTCCGGCAGCCCCGCGCCGGTGCGCGCGGAAATGGGGACACAGTCCCCCTCCAGCCCCTGGGGAAGCTCCGGGAGAAGGTCGCACTTATTGAGGACGGTGAGCACCGGCAGCCGCTCCGCCCCCAGCTGGGCCAGCAGCTCCCTGGTCACCGCCATCTGCTGGGGGGCCTCCCCGCTGGCGGCGTCGCAGACGCTGAGAATCAGATCCGCCTGGGCGGCCTCCTCCAGGGTGGAGCGGAAGGCCTCCACCAGGTGGTGGGGCAGGCGGCGCAGCAGGCCCACCGTGTCAATGAGCATCACCCGGCGGCCGTCCGGCAGCTCCAGCCCCCGCGCGGTGGGGTCCAGGGTGGCGAAGAGCTTATCCTCCGCCAGCACCCCCGCCTGGGTGAGGGCGTTAAGGAGGGTGGATTTCCCCACGTTGGTGTACCCCACAATGGCCACGGTGGTGACGCCGTCCTTCCGCCGCCGCTCCCGCAGCCGCTGGCGGCGCTGGGCCAGCTCTTCCAGCTGGCGGGAAAGGGCGGTGATGCGCCGCTGGATGTGCCGGCGGTCCACCTCCTTTTTGCTCTCCCCGGCTCCCCGTCGGGCGCCGCCGCCACCGCCTCCGCCACCCCCCTGGCGGGAAAGCTGCACCCCCCGCCCCGCCAGACGGGGCAGCTGGTACCGCAGCTGGGCAAGCTCCACCTGGAGCTTACCCTCGGCGCTCACCGCCCGCTGGGCAAAGATATCCAAAATCAGCATAGTGCGGTCGATGACCGGGCGGTCCAGCTGCTGCTCCAGGTTGCGGATTTGGAGGGGGGAAAGCTCGTGGTCAAAGATTACCGCGTCCGCCCCGCTGTTTCGGACAAACTCCGCCAGCTCCTCCAGCCGTCCCGCCCCCAGGCAGGTGGCGGCGTCCGGCTCCGGCCGCTTTTGGGTGAGGATGCCGGCGCTCTCATATCCGGCGGAGGCCGCCAGCTCCCGCAGCTCCTCCATGGAAGCGTCCATATCGTATGCACCGGTGTCCACCCCCGCCAGCACGGCCAGGGGGGTGTATTGGGTGTCGTTTTCGTACATGACCCAGGCTCCTTTCCTGTGGGATTTTGGGGTTTACCCCAGCCTTTATTTCTTCCGTAGGATGCCCAGATTTTTGGCAAAGGGAAGGGCTTTCTATCAATTTGGCGCAAGATGAAAGGACTTTCCTTTAAGCCGCGCCCCTTTGTCAGGAGCGGGAGGCCTGCTCCGCCCGGTATTGGGCGGCCCTTTCCAAAATCCACCCGAAGAAGCCGTCTGGGGGTTCCGCCGGCGGGCGGCTGGAGGCGGGAGGCTCCGGCTCCGGGGGCGGCGTCTCCTCCGGGAGGGAGCTTTCCTCCCCTTCCTCCGGGGAGCTGCCTTCATTGCTTTCTGTACCCTCCAGGTCCGGGAGGGGCGGGGCCTCCTCTTCCTCCTGGCCGCCGCCCTCCTCCGGCGGCAGGTCCCCCTCCTCCAGGATGGGGTCGGACTGGGGCGGGCCCATCTCCTCCTTGCGCCCCTGTCCAAAGCTCCAATAGCGGCCGTAGGCCTCCTCCCACGCCCGGAGGAAGGCGGCATCGCACTGGGGCTGGGGCCACTCCTGATCCCCCGGCCCCCGTGTCACCGAAAAGAGCGGCTCCAAAGGCTCTTCCTTCTCCTTCGCCGCCTCCTGCAGGAGGATGGTGAGGGTGAAGTCCTTTCCTTCAAAGAAACGGTTGGCGATGGAGCGGTACAGGTGCTGGGAGTGGCCGTAGATGGGGTCCGGGGAGAGGGCGGCGCAGAGGGCTGCCGCCAGCTCCGGGCCGGGGGGGGATTCCTCCTTCTCCGGGTCCCAGGTCCCGGTGACGGCGGCTTCGCCATCCCCCACCTGCTCCACCCGGTAGGAAAGGCCGCGGGTCCCCTCCCCGCCGGCAAGGGCCTGCTCCACCCCTGTCATCCTGGGCTGTCCAAGCCACCCCAGGAGAAAATAGCCCCCCAGGGCGCAGAAAAGCACCGCCCCTATGGCCCACAGATTGACGCCGGCGAGGAACCACAGAAGAAACTCCCTGGGGTTGGAAAAGGGCAGGCGGAAA
>OFHO01002732.1_pt1 | contig 10303 bp, 13 predicted proteins | sample 1521531 | NCBI WGS metagenome assembly OFHO01 (sample SAMEA3504124, study PRJEB24116) | mouse gut metagenome | biome: mouse gut; feature: mouse-associated habitat; material: faeces | place: Denmark | collected 2011
GGGCCGGCGCAGCGAGGCTGCGCCGGCCTTTGGCAATCCGGAGCGGCGCCCGCCCCCGCAGTCCGTCTATCGTCCCCCAGCCTCCCCCGGCCCCGGGCACACCGGCAGCCGGATCAAAAAGACGTTGCCCGCCGGGCCGCTCTCCGCCCAGATCCGCCCCCTGTGGGCGGCGGCGATGCTCTGGGCGATGGACAGGCCCAGGCCGCAGCCCCCCTCCCGGGCCCGGGCCGGGTCCGCCCGGTAGAACCGCTTGAACACGTCCTGCCGTTCCTGCCGGGTCAGGGGCTCCCCGGCGGTGGCCACCCGCAGAAGGCACCACCGCCCCGTGCGCTCCAGCCGGAGGGATACGGCGCTCTCCGGGGCGGCGTACTTCCTGGCGTTGTCCAGGAGGATGTCCGCCGCCTGGGCCAGCTGCACCCCGCTGCCCCGGACCCAGATCCCCTCCTCCACATGGCTCTCCAGGGTCAGCCCCGCCTCGAAGAACACCGGCTCAAAGGGCAGCAGGGCGTCCCCCACCAGTCGGCTCAGATCCACCGGCTCCTGGGCCTCCCCCTTCCCCACGTCCATCCGGGCCAGCTCCAGCAGCCGCTCCACCAGGGAGCGCATCTGCCGGGCCACGGTGAGGATGTTCCCCGCCAGCCGCTCTCCGCCGGTACAGCCCGGGTCCGCCAGCAGCTCCGCGTTGGCCAGGATCACCGTCAGGGGCGTCTTCAGCTCGTGGGACGCGTCCGCCACAAACTGCTGCTGCCGCCGCCACGCCTGGTCCACAGGTCCCACCGCCCACCGGGCCAGCAGGATACTGAGCCCCAGAAAGGCCAGAAAGCCTCCGCAGCCCACCAGCAGGCAGCTCCGCCGCAGGCTGGCCATGGCGGCCAGCTCCCCGGAGGCGTCGGCAAAGACAATTCTCTGCCGCTCCGGCGGCCCCACCCGGCGAAACCGCAGGCCCTCCTCCTCCAGAAGGCCCTCCTGCCGCCCCCGGGCCGCCTCCCACACCTGACCCAGCCACGCCTCGCCGCCGAAGCTGTCCGCCCCGGGCGAGGCAATCAGGTCCCCGTCGGGGCCCGGCTCCAATGTGAAGCAGCGGGGTCCCCATCCGGGACCCGCCGGCCGCTGCGGCCCGGGCAGGGCCGCGGCCTCCATGGCCCGTATGCTCTCCGAGGCCAGCCCCGCCTGGGTGGAGTGGAGCACCACGGCCAGGATGGCCCACAGCATGGCCGTCACCAGCACCATGTTGATGCACACAAACTTTATCCGCAGCCGCCGGATCATGTCTCCTCCACCTCCAGATGATATCCCAGGCCCCGCACCGCCGCGATGCGCACGTCTGACCCGATGCTCCGCAGCTTTTTGCGGAGAAATCCCACGTACACCTCCACGTGGTTCTCCACGGCGTTGGACTCAAAGCCCCATACCCGCTCCAGCAGCGCCTCCTTGGAGACGTTCCCTCTCCCGGAGCCCATCAGGTGGCGCATGACCCCGAACTCCCTGGCGGACAATCTCACCTGCCGGTCCCCGCAGGAGAGGGTCCCGGCGGCCAAGTCCAGACCCGTGTTGCCCCAGCGCAGCTCGTCCACCTGTCCCCCCTGGCGGCGGAGGAGGGCGTTGACGCAGGCGATGAGCTCCCGGGCGTCAAAAGGCTTGGGCAGGTAGTAGTCCGCCCCCGCCTCCAGGCCCTCCACCCGGTCCGAGACCCCGGAGAGGGCGGTCAGCATGAGGATGGGCACGCCGCAGCGCCGCTCCCGCAGCTGCCGGGCCACCTGCCGGCCGTCCATCTTCGGCAGCATCACGTCCAGAATCACCAGATCGTAGACCCCCAGCTCCCCGTAGGCCGCGCCGCTCTCCCCGTCCCACACCGTCTCCGTCTCAAACCCCCTGGCCTCCAGCAGGTCCGCCAGAGCCGCGGCCAGGAGCTTGTCGTCCTCCACAATGAGTATCCGCACAGCATCCGCCCTCCCGCGCCCCGCTGGGGGCGCTTTTTTTCGCAGTATACCACACCCGCTCCCGCCTTTCCAGGGCAAAGAGGGGAGAACACGATTTGTTTACAAATTTTTCAGCGTCATTTCAGCCACAGGCCGTACACTGTTCCCTGCGGAGGAGAACCGCCGCAGAAGGGAGGAGCGCCCATGACATTCCGCCACGAGTGGAAGCACCCCATCTCGCCGGGGGACCTGCTGGTCCTGCGCCGGCGGCTGCGCCTGATGGCCCGGCCGGACGGCCACGGCAGCCAGGGCCGGTATCTGGTCCGCAGCCTGTACTTTGACACCCCCTCGGACCGGGCCCTGCGGGAGAAGATCGACGGCGTGGACCGGCGGGAGAAATTCCGCATCCGCTGCTATGATCTGGACCCATCGTTCATCCGCCTGGAGAAGAAGAGCAAGGCAAACGGCCTGTGCCGGAAGGAGGCGGCCCATCTCTCCGCCGGGGAGGTCCGCGCCCTCCTGGCCGGGGATCTGGGCTGGATGGAGGGCGGCGGCCGGGACCTGGTCTGGGAGCTCCGCGCCCGCATGACCGGATCGCTTCTGCGGCCCCGTACCATTGTGGACTACACCCGGGAGGCCTTTGTCTTCGGCCCCGGGGACGTGCGGATCACCCTGGACTACGGCATCCGCACCGGCCTGGCGGCCACGGACCTCCTGGACCCGGACTGCGTCACCGTCCCCGTGCCCGGGGACCCCCTGCTCCTGGAGGTAAAGTGGGGGGCCTATCTGCCGGACGTGATCCGGGACGCGGTGCAGCTGCCGGGCCGCCGGACAGAGGCCTTCTCCAAGTACGCGGCCTGCCGGCAGTACGGCTGAGCCGGCATCCATATCTGACGATCTGAGAAAGGAATCCAACCTGCCATGCTGACATTTCAAGACATCTTCAAGTCCAGCTTTCTGGAAAACGCGGCCTCGGTGAGCCTCTTTGATATGGCCCTGGCCCTGCTGCTGTCCTTTGGACTGGGCATGTTCATCTTCCTGGTCTACAAGAAGACCTTCTCCGGGGTTATGTACTCCTCAAGCTTCGGGGTGACCCTGGTTGCCCTGACCATGATTACCACCCTGGTCATTCTGGCGGTGACCAGCAACGTGGTGCTGTCCCTGGGCATGGTGGGTGCGCTGTCCATCGTCCGCTTCCGCACCGCCATCAAGGAACCCCTGGACATCGCCTTTCTCTTCTGGGCCATTGCCGCGGGCATTGTGCTGGCGGCGGGGCTGATCCCCCTGGCCGTGGCGGGCAGCGTGTGCGTGGGGGCGGTCCTGCTGGCTCTGGTAAACCGGAAGTCCCACCTGAATCCCTACATCATGGTGCTCCGCTGCGAGGGAGGAGAGAGCGAGACCGCCGCCCGCTCCTGCCTGGAGCGGAGCGTAAAGCGGCTGGTGGTGAAGAGCAAGACCGTCCAGGCCGGGGAGGTGGAGCTCCAGCTGGAGCTGCGCCTCCTGGGGGAGGATACCGGCTTCGTCAACACCCTGGCCTCCATGGAGGGGGTCCGCAGCGCGGCGCTGGTGAGCTACAACGGGGACTACATGGGGTAAGCGCCATGTCCACCCACAAGTATATTGACCGGGTCTGCGCCCTGGCGCTGGCCCTGACCCTGGCGGTGACGGTTCTGTTTATGGGCGGCAAGGCCCTGGGGCTCCAGGCGGCAGCCAGGGGCCTGGGGTACGAGGAGCGCCTCTTTGACGCGGGCCGGGTCCACACCCTGGACATTATCATGGACGGCTGGGAGGACTTCCTGAGCGGCTGTGAGGACAAGGAGTACGCCGCCTGCACTCTGGTCATCGACGGCGAGGCCTGCCGGAACGTGGCCATCCGGGCCAAGGGCAACTCCTCCCTGTCCACGGTGTCCTCCTATGGAAACAACCGCTACAGCTTCAAGGTGGAGTTTGACCACTACGACGACGCCAACACCTACTACGGCCTGGACAAACTGAGCCTGAACAACCTCATCCAGGACAACACCCTGATGAAGGACTTTCTCTGCTACCAGCTCATGGGGTCCTTTGGCGTGGCCGCGCCCCTGTGCAGCTATGTCTCCATCACCGTCAACGGGGAGCCCTGGGGCCTGTATCTTGCGGTGGAGGGGGTGGAGGACGCGTTCCTCCGCCGGAACTACGGCACGGACGCCGGGGAGCTCTACAAGCCCGACAGCCTCAGCTTCGGCGGGGACCGGGGCGGCAGCTTTGACCCGGCGGACTTTTCCGGAGATTTTGACCCGGCGGACTTTGCCGGGGACTTTGATCCGGCCGCTTTTGATGACGGCGGCGCGCCGCCCTTTGAGAGCCCGCCCCAGCGGCCCGGCGGCGGGGAGGACGGCGGACAGTTCACCCCGCCCGGCGGCGGACAGGAGGGCGGACCGAGGGGCGGCGGCCCCGGCGGCATGGGCGGTATGGGCAGCGGGGACGTGAAGCTCCAGTATGCGGACGACGATCCGGACAGCTACCCCAACATCTTTGATAACGCCAAGACCGCCGTTACGGATCAGGACAAGGACCGGCTCATCGCCGCCCTGAAGGCGCTGGGCGGGGAGGAGGCCGCCGGGGCCGTGGACGTGGAACAGGTCCTGCGCTACTTTGTGGTCCACGGCTTTGTCTGCAACGGGGACAGCTACACCGGCGGCATGGTCCACAACTACTACCTCTACGAGGAGGACGGCCGGCTGGCCATGATCCCGTGGGACTACAATCTGGCCTTCGGCGGATTCCAGACCGGCAGCGCGGAGGCGGCGGTCAACGAGCCCATTGACGATCCGGTCACCTCCGGGGATCTGGAGGACCGGCCCATGGTCGCCTGGATCTTCCGCAGCCAGGAGTATACGGACCTGTACCACCAGTACTACGCCCAGTTCATCGAGGAGCTCTTTGACAGCGGCGGCTGTCAGGCGCTTATTGACAGCACCTTTGCCCTCATCGCCCCCTACGCAACGGAGGACCCCACCATGTTCTGCACCTACGAGGAATTTGAGCAGGGCGTGGAGGCCCTGAGGACCTTCTGCGCACTGCGGGCCGAGAGCGTCCGGGGCCAGCTGGCGGGGACCGTCCCCTCCACCAGCCAGGGACAGGCGGAGCACAGCGCCGGTCTGGTGGACGCATCCGGGCTGACCCTGTCCGCTATGGGCTCCATGTCCGGAAATGGCGGCGGCCCCGGCGGATTCCAGCCCCGGCAGGACGCGGCGGAGGTCTTTGCCAAGGACCGGCCGGAGGGATTCCGCCGCCCCGGAGAGGAGGAGAGCCCCCAGGGGGCGGACGGGACCGGCCTGACCATGCTGGCGGGATCGGCGGCCCTTCTGGCGGCGGGGCTGGTTTTGGCCGTGACCTTCCGGCGGCGGGGCTGAGGGGGCGGTCCCCCCTAAAAAAAGAGGTCCCGGAATCCCATGGCTATGGGGTTCCGGGACTTTTTGCCGCGTGGATTTAGTGGATTTAGTCGATCGCCGCGCTCTTCAGCTCAGACAGGCACTTGGGGCAGATGTTTTTCCCCTTGAAGATGGCGATGTCTCTGGCACTGTCGCAGAAGATGCAGGTAGGGCGGTACTTCTTCAAAACAACAGAAGAACCTTCCACGAAAATCTCCATGGTCTCCCGCTCTCCAATGTCCAGGGTACGGCGCAATTCAATCGGGAGCACAATCCGTCCCAGTTCGTCGATCCGTCTCACAATACCAGTAGATTTCATTGTGCGGCCTCCTGTTCTATAGATTTGGGCGCTTTGGCCTTCGCCGCCGGCCCTGAGATTAGCTTACCACACCTGTACATCCTTTTTCAATAAATTTTGACAAAAAATGCGAGGAAATTTCTTCATATTTTCATTTTTGGCCGCTATATAATAGAGGGACGGCCCCGGCTGTCCATCTGGGAGAGGAGCGTGGCGGCGATGGCGATGGCGTGGATCTGGACGGGAATGGTGGCGGCGTCGGTGGTGTTCGGGCTGGTGAACGGGACCATCGGCGCGGTGGGCGGAGCGGCCATGGAGGGCGCAGGGGCGGCGGTGGAGCTGTGTCTGAGCATGGCGGGGATTATGTGCCTGTGGAACGGCGTGATGGCGGTGATGAAGGCCAGCGGCATGATGGACGGCCTGAGCCGGCTCTTCCGGCCGGCGCTCTGTCGCCTTCTGCCCCAGGCCTGCCGGGACCCGGACACCCTGGCCGCCCTGTCCGGCAACGTGTCCGCCAACCTGCTGGGACTGGGCAACGCGGCCACGCCCCTGGGGATCCGGGCGGCCACCCGGATGGCCCGGGGCAGCGGCGGCCAGGCGACGGATGAGCTGTGCCGGCTGGTGGTGCTCAACACGGCCTCCGTCCAGCTGCTGCCCACCACGGTGGCCGGGGTGCGGGCGGCCCTGGGCGCGGAGAGCGCCTTTGACATCCTGCCGGCGGTGTGGCTGGCCTCGGCGCTGTCGGTGACAGCGGGCCTGCTGGCCGCCTGGGCGTTGGGGAGAGTGTGGAGGACATAGGGAGTCATCCGTTTTTAAGAGACAAAGAATAATGACAAAAAGACGAAAAAAGGAGGGTTTCCGTGGACTATTCCGCCTATCTGGTGCCGCTGCTGCTGGCCTTCACGGCCCTGTTTGGCGTGGGCAGAAGAGTGAACGTATTCGAGGCCCTCTCCCGGGGGGCGGAGGAGGGCCTCACCATCCTGCTGCGCATCCTGCCCAATCTGGTGGGGCTGATGACAGCGGTGTATATGCTGCGGGCCAGCGGGGTCCTGGACCTGCTGGGGGACCTGCTGGCCCCGCTCCTGGTGCGCCTGGGCATCCCGCCGGAGACGGCGGCCCTGCTCTTCATCCGCCCCGTCAGCGGCAGCGGGGCCCTGGCCATTGGCAGCGAGCTCATGGGAGCCCACGGCCCGGACTCCTACCTGGGCCGGGTGGCCGCCGTCATGCTGGGCAGCACGGAGACCACCTTCTACACCATCGCCGTCTACTTCGGCTCCGCCGGGGTCCACAAAACCCGCTACGCCATTCCCGCCGCCCTCATCGCGGACCTCACTGGATTCATGGCCGCGGCCTGGTCGGTGCGGCTGCTGTTCGGCGTGTAGGCCCGCGGTGCGGTACAAAGATCATTTTCAGGCGTCCCCGCCAGGGACGGACCGCCCAGAGGCGGTTCCGTCTCCGGGCGGGGATTTCGTATGGCTATATACTGTTGACAAAGAAGGTACTATGTGGTACGATGTATCGGCGAGGAGGTGAACCGCTGTGAACATCGACGACTGGCGTTCCCAGATCAAACGAGGGACCCTGGAGTTCAGCATTCTGCTGATGATCTCACAGGGCCCCTGCTATGGTTATGAAATTATCAGCCGCCTGGAGCGGCGGCCCATCCTGGCGGCTAAGGAGAGCACGGTCTATCCCCTTCTGCGCCGCCTGCTGGGGGAGGGGTATCTGACCTCCTCCTGGCAGGAGAGCAGCCAGGGCCTGCCGCCGAGGAAATACTACGCTGTCACAGAGCGGGGCATGGAATACCTGGAGGCCATGAGCGGGGAGTGGGAGAGTCTGCTGGCGGCCATCAACGAAATCAAGGAGGGTGCACAACATGGATAAGACACTCAGCAATTATCTGGATCAGGTGGACCGCCATCTGCGGCCCCTGCCCGCCGGGGAGCGGGCGGACATCATTCTGGAGATCCGAAGCGAGATCCTGGAGCTGGAGGCGGCGGGCGCAGCCCCGGAGGAGATTCTCTCCCGGCTGGGGGACGCCAGAGATCTGGCGGCGGCCTACCTGGGGGACACGATCTCGAAAAAGCCCTCCTTCAGCCTCTCCCGCCTGGGGGCTGTGGCGGCCTTCTGGGGTCTGGCCGGGCTGGGAGGCATGTTCGTGCTGCCCCTCACCAGCGTGCTGGCGGTGAGTCTGCTGGTATCCGGCGCACTGGTTCCGGTGGCGGGTCTGGCCAAATTCCTGACCTCGCTTGCGGGGATTGACCTGCCCTTCATCATATTCCAGTTCGGCGGCTATATGCCCCCTCCGGCCACGGCCTTTCAGCTGTCCGTGGTGACCGGGGCGCTGCTGCTCCTGGCGGGTCAGGGGCTGTGGCGTCTGACGGTCCGGCTGGTGCGGCTTATCGGGCGGCAGCGCCGCCGCCTGGCGGACCAGTGAGACGGAGGCCCTGTATTCATAGCCATGGGGTGCGTCTTGGCGGCTCTTTTGCCGTCGCCCTGACGGATAGCAGCCCGGCAAGCAGGAGGTTAACAAGGAGGGTGATGATGTGAGTACCTTTTTATGTATTGTTCTGTTCGCTGCTTCTGCGTTGGCTCAGTTGTTATGCACCAAAAACGCAGCGTATAAAGTCATTCGGTATATTCCAATGCTGATATCCTCCGCTGGCTGTGTGTTTGCTGTTGGGCTGCACATTTATGCGCTGATTACTTACAGCATGGGCGTCGTGTCCGAGAGTGAACTTGCTGAAAATCAGTATTTTGCCTCATTTATTTTAATTCCTGCGGGAATATGTTTGGTTGGTGCGGCTGCCGGTTTTTTGATTGGCAAGAAGGTCAGGTAAGTTCTAACTTATTTTGGGAGGCTATGTCTATGGGGAATGCGCTTAAAAAATATCCAGTTGTCATTACGCTGACGCTGGTATGCTTATTGCTTGCCATCGTCACCTCTTTTCACGAGGAAGCGTATGATTTATTCGCATTTCATTCCAAACCAACGTGCTTTTGGCAATATTTCAGCGGAACTTTCATGCATGGAAGCAAAGGCGCGCCTTTATGGTTTTTATGGATTCATTTATTCATGAATTATCTCATGATAATCCCCTTTGGCTGTGTGTTAGAGGCGAATGCAGGCTCAAAAAATGCGTTCATCGTGTTTGCTGCCGCTATGCTCCTGTCTTCTATTACCTTTCAGGTCCTGCTATATGGTCAGGATGAACTGGGATGTGGCATTTCTGCCGTCGGGTATGCTTTTGTAGTAGGCGGCATTATAAATATGCGGGATAGATGGAAAGATTACTCTATAGAGCTGCGCATAGTATACTCAATTTTGATCGGTTTAGCGGTGATTATGCTGCTGCCAATGATTACGGGCTGGATATCAACCTGCCTCCATCTGTCTGGTATTATTAGCTGTTTTGCAGTTTATTTCATCATTTGGTGTTTAGAAGCGAAAACAAAGGGCTAATCAATAGCCAACAGGTTCCCATTTCGCGGGGATTTACTTGGCGAAATTCCCCCTGACAAATTCTCTCTTGGAATAGAGTTTGGGTCAGTTTGCGGCCGCCCGCTGTGGACGAGATGGACATTGATTGGCATAAAATTTTTCTGAAGGAGACACGGGGTGAACAATATGAAGCAGCTCAAAATAGATGATTCACCGATCACATATTATGTTAGCGGGAGGGACTGCGATGAATGGACGCTTTTCCTCCATGCCGCTTTTGTCGATCATAATATGTTCAGAACACAGATTGAATATTTCAGCGGCAAATACAATGTGTTGGCCGTTGACATGATCGGTCATGGGAAGTCAATCAATACAAAAAAGGGTGACAGCATAGATAAAATGCCGGCATGGATATACGATATTATGACGGCGGAAAAGATCAGGAAAATACATATTGTGGGGGTTTCATTGGGCGCTGTTTTAGCGCAGGATTTTGCAAACCGTTATCCAGATATGGTCAAGTCCCTTGCTTGCTTCGGCGGATATGATATCAATAACTTCGATACGAAAATGCAGAAGGAAAATAGTGCGTCACACATGCTTATGATGTTAAAAGCGCTGTTTTCTATCAAGTGGTTTGCAGAATCAAATAAGAAAATATCCGCATTTACCTTGCAGGCCCAAAATGATTTTTACGATATGAATGTTCAATTCCCAAGGAAATCCTTTCTGTACTTGGCGTCCCTGCGCAATATGGTAAACGTCTGTCAGACAGGGCAGAGAGCGTATCCCTTACTGATCGGGTGCGGGGAGTTTGATATACCAGCGGAACTGGAAGTAATCAAAATGTGGAAGGAACGAGAACCACAATGTAAAGCTGTGATTTTTGAAAATGCGGGGCATTGTGTAAATATGGACAACCCTCAAATATTCAACAAGACGATAGAGGAATTTTGGACGCAATGCGGTCTGCCCGAGTAAAGTGCGAGCAGAAGCCCAGACAGCAGATCTTTTTCCGCCATACTTGGGCATAAATTATGCACAGCCCCATCGAGGGGCTGTGCACAATCGTTCCATGCTAGTCCTTGACCGTAAAACTGTCGTATCTGCTGCCCTGGCGGATGAGCTCCTCCAGCTTGTCCTCCTGGGCCGGCGGCGCGCCGCCGCCCAGGGTGAACCGCACAGCCACATTCCGGCCCAGCTGCTCCCCGGCGGCGGCGCGGATGGC
>OFHO01002733.1_pt1 | contig 10302 bp, 18 predicted proteins | sample 1521531 | NCBI WGS metagenome assembly OFHO01 (sample SAMEA3504124, study PRJEB24116) | mouse gut metagenome | biome: mouse gut; feature: mouse-associated habitat; material: faeces | place: Denmark | collected 2011
AGAGCATCTGCCTTACAAGCAGAGGGTCATAGGTTCGAGCCCTATAGGTCCCATTTATGATGTGAGAACATCATAAGGAATGCCGCAGTGGCGGAACTGGCAGACGCCCGGGACTTAAAATCCCGTGGGTAGTGATACCCGTACCGGTTCGATTCCGGTCTGCGGCACTTGTAAAAAGGCTTATTTTGCGGATTGATAAGTCTTTTTTTATTTTTGATGAAGGAGCATCCCTCCAAATCATCCCTCCCGCTTTTGCTCGATCTGTGCGGGATAATTCCCCATAATTGCTTCAGCAGATTGTACTTTTTTACTGAAATCAAAATGGGTGTAAGTATTAGCAGTTGTAGTAATCGTACTATGCCCTAGCCATTCCTGAATGGCCTTCAAGTCAACGCCGTTCGCATACAGCAAACTTGCACAGCTATGCCTGAGATCATGGAAGCGTATCAGCTTCAGGTTATTCTTTGTCAGGACGATTCTAAAATGCTGGCTGACGTATCCTGGTTTTATCCTATTTCCCATCTTATCTCTGAGAACATATTCCAAATAATCTTTGTTATAAGCGTTACCACATAGCTTCTGTTGCTGCTTCTGCTGTTCTTTCAATTCTATAAGCGCATCTTCGAACGGTTTCACCAAAGGAAGCGTTCTTGTGCTTGACTTGGTTTTTGTTTTATCTTTTTCGATAGTAACTAAGTGGCCGTCTAAATAAATATCCGTAACAACGTGTTGAATAGAGATGGTCTTTTTCGCGAAATTAATGCAGTTCCATTTTAAACCGACAATTTCGCTTCGTCTCATACCATAAAAGGCAGCCAGGATAACAGGTAATTCTATAGGAGCTCCACATCCTCTATACAGCGATTACCAGGGCGAAATGCAAGGTTTATCTGGTTGGAGACTGGAAGGCAGTATGCCAGTGTATCCATACGGATGACAGCGGAAAGCGCAATACAGTCTTAGGGCAGAGAATCCAAGGATATTATGATGCAGAACAAAGGCAGAAACCAAAAGAGATGGAACAATTGAAGCTGGCAGTTTAAAGAAAAAGCTGTAAACTGCCATAAGAAAGGGAAAAACGGATGATAGAAAAAATACCAATTAGTGATACGAGAGAAGGTAACTGCTGTCCGGTATGTAACAGTACAAGAATTACAAGGCATGAACAGAGGAATCTGCAGGTATCGGTGAATCTGTCTACGGAAAAGCCTTTTTGCATGAAGAACGGACGGATGAAGCCTTTATCAAAGCGTGAGAAAGCATTTGCTTTTGACTAGGCTGATCTTGCTAACGGAGGCGGCTGCTGGTCCTATGAGTGTCGTAAATGCGGCTGGCAAAGTGGTCTTTTTACAGAGTGAAGTAAACGAGGTGGAAGAAAATGGAACAGAAGGAATTAGAATTTACAAAAGAAATGTTAGAACGCAATGACGTACTAGACAACGCAGTATATAAAATGTGTCTGACATTTTTGCAATTTGAAGATGATGAAAATTCAGATGTGAAATTTCCATGGGATATATCCATACTGGGGGAGATACGGGATTTGACCGTCGAGTTATTACGGGAAAAATGGTATCCTGTGTGCGATCCCTGCATTGTATGCGATGAACCGAACCGGTATTGCGATATTGAGGAATGTTACATGCATAGCTGTAATTTACATCCATAGGAGGTAGGAATGAAGCTGATGATTTCTCTCATTTTGGGAGTATATCTTATGAGGAAACACGGGATTGCGGAAATGATCCTGGTATCATTAGGTATATTCCTGGTTTTATGTATGGTATTTCGGTAAATTATTAAAAAAGTGTAAAAAACAGAAGAATTTTCCAATCTGAAAGAAATGCAGACTATTACTCTTATGAAAGGGTATCGTCTGCATTTCATTTTCACGAAGAGAATGAAAGGAGCGTAAGCGAATGAAAGAAAAGTTATATGACCGGTCAGAGGCGGTTGCAGCATTGAATCGTGTAGAGGGATTTAACCCGATGGAACTTGCAAGGACACTTACTAAGGAGGGACAGGAGGATCAGCTTTATCTGGACGTGAAGTACCGGAAGCTGTGGTTTCGCCTTGTCTACCCGTTAGGAAAGATTGTCAGCAGTATCCGAAGTTTTACGGAGAACATGGCAATCGTGGAGGCAAGGATCTATCTGGATAAATGCGACGCAGAGGAAAATTACGTTGCCAATGCCTTTTCCCAGAGGTTCCGGACCAATGATCCGAATTTCGGGGACAAATTTTTGGAGATGGCGGAGACAGCTGCCGTAGGGCGTGCGCTCTCTGATGCCGGATTTGGCCTGCAGTTTGCTGATGTGGGGGAAGAGAATGATCCTATGCAGGTAGATGCGGGAATCCAGATGCCAAGTATGACGGCGCAATCCCAGGTACAGGGGAATGATATCCCGCAGGGAGGCATGCCGTGGAACCCACAGATGCAGCCTAGTATGCAGGGAAACAATATCTCGCCTGCTAATCAGTATGGACAGAATATACAGCCTGGTATGACAGGAAACCCGCAGATGCAGCCTGCCATGACGGAAAATCAAGGCATGCAGGCAACCGCACAGAACCAGGGCAATCAGTCACAGACTATGCCGCAAGGAACAGTTAATCCGCAGTCTTCGGTGCCAACACAATCCAATCCTATGATGAACCAGTTTTATCGGCAGGCTCAGGAAAAAGGCACAACGATCGGGCAGAATCCGTCAGAAACACCTCAGATGCAGAATAGTTTTGGAAATCAGAACCAGCAGGCAGGTCAGATGCCGCAGATGCAAGGGAATTCCCAGTCTTCCAATCAGTACTCTCCCGCCGCTTCTCTGGATGAATCACTTCCGGTAGAAGAACTGGTACAGCGCATGACGTATGAACAGGCTACGCAGGTAGTGATTACCGGGAATGGGAAGTTTGGCGGCAAGACCATGGGACAGGTTGCAGTAGAAAGCCCAAAGAATCTGGAGTGGTTCGCACAGAGTTATTCTGGCAAGAACCATCTGATCCCGGCTGCAGCCAGAGTCCTTTTAAATGCGGCTATGCCAATGGCTGGTTAGTCAGAGAAATGAACCCTATTTAAATTAAAAACAGTTACCAGAGTTATTCCAGAAAGCTTTACTTAATATCTGCGTATTCTATACGTATAATATTATCTATTGAAAGCAGATTGGGAGTTCCCGGAATGCTCTGATAACGAGAGGAGGCGTGTTTATGGATGTATACCCGTCCGGGCATCCCGTAATGCATACCCCTGACGGGGTGGGCGGGCTGCGCCCGACAAGGTATGATATATCTGGATTTGGCTACGACATCCGGGATGTGGTGCAGGTGCTGAATCTTACCATCCGGCGTAAAAATGCGAGGTCGTATGACGTGGACTGTCCATTTTGCAATCACAAGACGGGAAAGCTGAACATCAATATTGAAAAAATGTGTTCCGCTGTAATTATTGCGATGCGCACGGCGGGATGCTGGATCTGTATTCCAAGCTGTATAATGTCACAAAAACGGAGGCAAACCAGCAGATCCGGGAGGCATTGAATCTCGGACAGTACCGGGATAATTACCAAAAGCCAGTAAGACTGGAAAGGGATTTGGAACCGCCAGCACCAGTAAACAGCGAACGGGCTTCAGATCTGGAAATCGACCAGACCTATTCCCAGATGCTTTCCATGCTTACACTATCACGGAAGCATCAGGAAGACTTGCAGAAACGCGGATTAACGCCGGAGCAGATTGCTGTACAGAGATACCGGAGTGTTCCGTTATTTGGAATCAAAAAACTGGTGGAACGGTTGGAAGACAAGGGATGTACTATAAAAGGAGTACCTGGGTTCTATCAATGTGAAGATGGAGCTTGGAGTATCCATTTTACAGCCAAAAACTCTGGTATCCTGATTCCGATTCTCTCTATGGAAGGACAAATACAAGGATTCCAGATACGGCTTGATTTTGCGACAGACTCCAGAAAATACATCTGGCTTTCCAGCGCTAACTATCAGATGGGTGTCTCTTCTGGCAGCCCGGTGCATGTAATCGGGAATTTGGATGCTGAAACAATGTATGTGACAGAAGGGGCACTAAAAGGAACGATTGCCCATTATCTGTCCGGAGATACATTTCTATGTGCGCCAGGCGTCAATCAGTACCGGAGCCTTCATCCTGTATTGGAAGGTCTTTCAAAAAGAAATCTGAAGCTGGTTTTTGAGGCTTACGACATGGACAAGAAAATGCGGGTGAAGTGTGACGGAAACCACAAAAAATGCGGGGAATGTCTGGATGCCGGTGTACATGACTACTGCCCTTTTAAAGCGAAAAAGAGGGAGATCCTACAGAACGGCTGCAAGAAGCTTTATGAAGGCTGCCGGAATCTTTCACTGCCGGTCCAGAGGATGATCTGGGACATGGATGAAAGGGGTGAATGGTGTGGCAGGATAAAAGGGATAGATGATTTTTACTATGCCACCAGAAGAGATACAGTGAAACAATCAAACGGGAGTATTTGAAACATAAATTACATAAGCCAGAGGATACAGCACTCTGGCTTTTCTGTAGAAGGCATATGAAAGCGCGCTTTCAGAAGATACATTTATTTATCAGGAGGAAACGATACATGAGAAAAAAGAGAGATTATGCATATTTGATTTTACTGCTTGCTTCTCTTGCAGTTTTTGCATTTGCAGCGTGGAAGCTGTTTGGTATTTATTCAGAATATCACAAGGGAACGGAAACCTATGAGGAACTGCAGGATTATGTGCAGGAGCCGAAAGAAAAGGACGAGCCATCATCAGAGGATGGAACTTCAAAGGAATCACCGGAGGATACCGAAAATATTTATCTGCAGGTTGATTTTGCAGGGCTTAAGAAAGTGAACCCGGATGTTATCGCATGGATTCAGATTCCGGCTTTGGATATCAGTTATCCGGTGGTACAAGGGAAGGATAATTACTATTACTTGCACCATATGTTTGACGGTCAGGAAAATAAAAACGGGAGTATCTTTGTGGATTATCATAATCAGCCGGATTTTTCAGACAGCAATACCATTGTCTATGGCCATAATATGAAAAACGGTTCGGTACACTTGACCGTTACAAGGACCAAGATCTATACCAGCAGTATCCGTATTTTTATATCTATGTTCCGGGAGCTGTACTGGAATATCAGATCATATCCTGCTATGCTGGTCGGAACGGAAGCATTGGATATACCTACGCCTTTCCGGATCCAGCGGATTTCCGGAAGTTTGTAGATACGCTACTCTCCTACTCCGGGTATGATACGGGAGCAACGGTAACGGGTTCAGACCATATCGTGACACTCTCGACCTGCGTGAATACAGACAGGAATTATCGCTATCTTGTACATGGGAAGCTGGTACAGAAAATTCAGAATTAAGAGGAGAACCAAGAGATGATAGATTTGGAATACAGCCGTTATATCACGGAGCTATTGGGCATCGGCATTTGGCCGGTGCCTTTTTCCATGCTATATTCAGAATAATACTAACAGGACATGATCTGAAATAAAAACTTATCTGAGAATGAATTTATAAGAATCGGTTGCACTTTACATATCTTACACGTACAGAGTATGTATCAATGACAAAGGAGTGGATGATATATGATTAAGAAATTAAGAGTTGCGGTAGACCATGGCAACCGGAATATGAAGACCTGTCATTTTATTTTCACAAGCGGTCTGAATGTGTTGGATAAGAAGCCTGCCAGGGGGGAGCAGTATCTTCAGTATGAAGGAAAGTATTATACTCTCCGTGAGCAGCGGATTCCTTACCAAAGAGATAAAACTTTAGACTTCCGGTTCTTTATTCTCACATTGTTTGCGATTGCAATGGAATTAGAGGGGAAAGAACAGATTCAGCCGGAGGATGTGCTGCAGATTCAGCTTCCTATCGGACTGCCACCGAAGCATTTTGCGGAACTCTATGAAAAGTATGAGCTATTTTTTAAGGCTAAAGGTAAAGTATTAGATTTGAATTTTAATGAAAGGATCTATCACATCTGCATCCAGGAGGTTCGGGCTTTTGTACAGGACTTTGCGGCCATGATGACGATAGGACAGGACATTATGCAAGTCCCGAAGGCAGTGGGCATTGATATCGGAGGCTTTACAACTGACTATCTTCTGATGAGGAATGGGCGGCCGGATATGGGATATTGCGATTCCTTGGAAAAAGGTGTGATCACTATGTATAACCAGATTATCTCCAGTGTCAATAGTGAGTATGATATGTTGTTGGAGGATGCGGACATTGACAGTATTCTTGCTGGGAATACACAGTATTATGATAACAGCGTGGTACGACTGGCAGAGAGTATAGTGCAGGATTTTGTGACAGATCTGCTGAACAGTATCCGGGAGCGAGGGGTTGATACAAAATCATCCTATACAGTATTTATCGGCGGTGGCGCAGTTCTTTTGAAGCAGTTTCTGGAAAAATCAGGCCGTTTAGGAAAATATCGGTTTATTGAGGATTTGAAGGCAAATGCTAGGGGATATGATTTATTATACCGTGCTTATGAGAATGGGAAGTGATTAACATGGTAAAGAAAAATCCGTATGTATTTACCATTGGATTTGATGAAACAAATCCAGGGCATGTTCGGGCTGTGGAGATTTTGAATGGGACTAAGAAGAAGGCGCAGTTGATTGCATCCTCTGTCTTAAGCTATGTAGATGGTGTGGATTCTAAACGTCCTGATCCGTTTCTTACGGAAACACTCCAGCCACTTTTGGAAAAGATTGTGCAAAAGGAATTAGAAAAGGTAATGAGTATTCAGCCTGTTTCTGGAAATGGAGTAGGTTTAGAGCAGAGTGAAAATCTTTCACCAGAGGAAGGAGAACTGCCGATGGATGAATACATGACGCAGAGTATCATAAACGCTATGGACGCATTTAGAAGAAATGAATAGACCTATTAGATACTGATTTTCATATGAAAGGTAAAAGCAGTCCCATCACAAACGGGGCTGCTTTTATCATACTTGAAAGTTCATATTTTTCTCACAGTTTTTTCATAAATTCTTCTTTATTATTGGTAATTAAGGTTAATCCAATAGAGATATGTAAAGAAGTTACTATTTTTCAGATGCAGCCGAGATAATACCACGCAGCGCACCAAGAGCCAAACGTTTTGTTTCTTCAGAACATTGACCAAGTTCCACAATAATTTGCTTCATAGTAGGATCTATAGGTTCTATCCTGCCAGGAATCATTGCATCTATGGACAGATTCAGAAAGGAAGCCAACAAGAGCAGATTTTCAAAGCAGGGGTTTCCATTATAATTCTCAATATCAGAAATAGTACGAAGAGAAACATGCACCAGTTCAGCCAATGTATTTTGGGACAAGTTCCGTCTTAAACGTTCTTCCTTTACCGCATCTCCTAGCAATTTTTTAGTCATCATTTGTATCACCTCACTTATTTTTTATATTTTACATGAGATATGCACTATATGAAACGCGTTAAAATGTCTGCTTATGTGTATTATATTACACTATTGATCTGTCAAAGACAGGAAAACAAGGGACTAGATTTTGTATATGGCAGAATAAGAAAGAGTATCATTAGTTTGTTAAAAAAAATTTAGCTGCATGGTGGGGGCATGGGGCTTACATACATGCAATGTATGAGTCGTTTGCACTTCATATGTTACGTATGTTTTTATATGCTGTCAGATCGGTAATATGCTGGTCTGGCAGTATTTTTTTTGTAATACAGAAACGCTATGGTAGAGTTCATTGCCGTTCTCCACCTTCAGAAACTTTGGATCGACTTAACTTTTAAAGTTTCTGGAGGCAAAATATGGATAAATATGATTATACTGGAGATAGGACAAAGAATTATTTTACTGCATATCTACAGAAGTGTATTCGGTGGAAACGACAGAATTATTTGAAGAAAAAAGAAATCATTAGTAATACAGAGATATTTTTTGATGGAAATATACCATCAGCTTGTGACACGACGAACGAACTTCTGGAGATGTATCACAGAGAAGAACTACTTATAAAAGAACGGAAAGGCACATATCCAGCGTGGGATGAATTATCGGATCAAAGGCTTATAAGCGTTCTTATGCTGCTCCGTGAAGAGGAGAGGAGAATAATTTATCAATATGTGTTTGAAGAACGGACTTTTGAAGAAATAGGGTATCTGAATAAACTTGATGTGAAGCGGGTGAAAGGAATCTACTACTATGCCATTCAGAAAATCCGTATGTGGATGCGAGGTGAAAGATAATGGATTTTGAAGAAATGATATTTAGGGCAAAAATGGATGATAAGCAGGCGAAAGAGCAAATAATAGAGATGTATCGTCCATTGCTGATTAAAAATTCACTGGTAGATGGTATTTTTGACGAGGAGCTATATCATGAACTGATCATAGAGACTCTAAAATGTATACAGTATTTTAGAAAACCAGAATAAATATGATAGTTACTATGCGGGGCGGTCAGTGTGACTGTCCCTATATTTTAATTTTCTGGTTGCGCACTCAGATGCTAAATCGTACAGAATAGATGTAGGTATTTCAAAAAGTACACTTTTTGGCATAGTCGAAAACAGGAAAAAAACCTATACCAAAATGTATGCATAACCACTTTTGGCATATGCCAGAAAAAGTGTGGACATTTTGGTACGTTTTGCAGAGGGAGGATGGCGGATATGGCTGTATATGGTTATCACAGGACGAGCACACGAGATCAGCATCTTGACAGGGGGATTCATGAGATTCAGGTGTTTTGCAAGGAGCATGATTTGGAACTGGAGAATATTTTTACAGACCAGCAGACGGGAAAGAATTTTAACAGGCCGAGGTATATGGTTCTGGTAGAAGATGTTCTTCGGGAGGGAGATGTCCTGCTTGTAACAGAGCTGGACCGGTTAGGCCGGAATAAACGGGATACGATGGAGCAGATCCGAAAACTACAGAGCAGGGATGTTAGGCTGATGGTACTGGAACTTCCCACAACACTAATGGATCTGTCAAAGATGGACAATTCCATGGCACGTCTGATGATGGAGACGATCAACAACATGATGCTGGAGCTTTACGCCTCCATCAGCGAATCTGAGATTCAGAAGAAAGAAAAACGCCAGCGTGAAGGAATTGCCATGAAGAAGCTCCGTGGAGAATGGGATGACTATGGACGGCCGCCAGCAATCAAAGAAGAGGAATTTTCTGAAGCCTACCAGAGAGTGACTGCAGGTGAGATCTCACAGGCAGAGTTGAAACGGGAGTTAGGATTATCTCACACTACTTTTTACCGCTACCGGAAAAAATATTTTGAAAAAAATGCAGAAATTTTCCAATCTCAGAAAAAATGACACTATTACTTATTATGAAAGATAAATTTTTAGAGGAGGTAATAGCGTTATGAGTGAAAAAAGAGAAGGAGCATTGTTCTATGATAAGGAAAGCGGACGGTATGATATCCGGTTCGGTCTGGATTCGTATTACGGCGGGCTGCACTGTGGGGACTGCTTTGACCTGATGGTGGACAATGCCTGGGTTCCGACCAGGATTGAGATGGGTGACGAATGGTATCTGGTTGGACTGCCTCGAATGAGCCTTGACGGGCTGATTGTACGGATGTAAAGGGGCGACCGGATATTTGCGAAATGGAGAGATCAATGGATCAGGTGCTTATGAGGTTTGAGGCAGATTATGATGTTGTGCTGGAGTGCATCCAGGAGGTATATGGTCTGGAAGGCGACAACCTGCGTCAGGGAAAAGATTTCCGTAAGACAATGGTGCTTCCCTTTATGAAAATGTTAGAGAGACATTGTTATGGAACTCGGATGGAGAATCTACATAAAGTATTGTGGGAGGTCTATCAGGAAAGCATAGGTGAAAGCGATTTTCTGGAGAAGGCGGAAATCATTCTGAAACCGTATTACAGGGAAGTACAGCAACTGGAACAAAATGTATGCATCTGACGGAACTGCTAAAGAGCGTAGAACTGTAAAAGTAAAATTCCGGCCGGGGTGAATCCTCTGCCGGAATTTTTACTTGCTATGCTCAATTCTAATCTGATATTGTTTTCCCGGTATGGCATATCAAGAGCTACGGAATCATTAAAAAGCCACCTGTTAAGATCAGATGGCTCGGAAATCCAGTCTGTTTTGGCATCCTGCTGTTTATACTGTCTGAAGATTCGCAAGCTGTTCTACTTCTGCCACACTAAGGGCAGAGTATTCCGCAATCTCCTCGACCGTCAGCTTTCCTGCTTTCAGCATCCTAAGCGCCGTTTCTTTTTTTGTTTCACTAATACCTTGGGT
>OFHO01002740.1_pt1 | contig 10282 bp, 12 predicted proteins | sample 1521531 | NCBI WGS metagenome assembly OFHO01 (sample SAMEA3504124, study PRJEB24116) | mouse gut metagenome | biome: mouse gut; feature: mouse-associated habitat; material: faeces | place: Denmark | collected 2011
GCATACTCAACAACTTCATCATCTTTAGATGCACATAATATCATTCCAACACTTGGATTCTCATTTTCCTTGTTCTTCTGGCGGTCAAGAGCTTCCAGATAGAAATCCATTTTCGATATATACTCCGGCTTAAATTTCCCAATTTTCAATTCAAATGCCACAAGACACTGCAATCCCCGATGAAAAAAGAGCAAATCGATCCTATAATCCTCACTACCCACCTGGACTCTAAATTCCTCGTCAATGAATGTAAAATCCTTACCAACCTCCAAAATAAAATCCTTCATATTTCTGATTAGACCTTTTCTTAAATCAGTTTCCTTGAAGTTGGACGGTAAATCTAGAAATTCTATCACGTAAGAATCCAGAAACGGATTTTCATTCAATTCTTTTATTGGTTCAGGTAACAATTTTTCCTTGGACAGCATATAACGTTCATAATATCCACTGTCTATCTGACGGGCTAACTCTCGTGCTGAATAATTTTCTTTTACACAAAGAGACATATAAAAATGACGTTCTTCAACGGTTTTCGCTTTTGAAATTATGGCTAAATGATTGGACCAACTAATTTGTGACAACAGTGTTGTCACAAATTCATCATCTGCATAAGTTTCATAAAATTTCTTCATACGATATAAGCCGCGCCTGTTAAATCCCTTAATCCCAGGAAATGCATTTTGAATCTCTTCCGCGACAGTATCTATATAGGCATCTCCAAATAATGCTTTCGTAGATTCTTTACTCAGATGTTCTCCCACTTTCCAATACATTTGAATCAATTCTTCATTAACCTTTTTCAAAGCATTCTGCCTTGATTGACTAATTATCTGAATAAGGTTTCCTACTGCTGATATTTCATTTTTCATAAAAATTCGTCACCTTTCACAAAGCTGTGTCAACACTGTTGTCACAGGTCAGTTTCACTTTTCTCGTAATTCTATTTTTGATAACTGCACCCTGTTCTGTCAATTCTCCCATTGCTCTTTATATACCTAGGATGCTAAACTTCTTGTTGTTCCGACACAGTTCGTTCTTACCACCAATATAATCCTGATATATTCAGCTGACCCAGCCATGAAACCATCACAGACTGTCACAATGTTTCCAAGAGAATCCACAATAATTTTTCACAATCTTTTTTATCCCCAAAATCAAATACTCCATTTTCTAATTTATCTCTCGACTGTCCTACTCATCAATAGATTGTGTCTCTTTGTTCGCTCTAAACGATACCTATATCACCCTCCCGGAAAGATGGTCTATTTCATGCTGCGCAATCTGCGCCGGCCAGTCTTTCAGCTTGATCTTCTGCTTTTTCCAGTTGAAATCTAAATATTCTACCTCTATCTCCTGGTAACGGCTTGTTTTATGGACCCCGTCAAGGGACAGGCAGCCTTCCTCTGTTTCATAAAGCCCGTCTCCCCGAACCAGCACCGGATTGAACATTACAATGTCAACGGCTCCCATATTTACAATGATGATATTCTTCTTCACGCCGATCATATTAGCCGCCATGCCGACACAGCGGTCACGGTTGGCATGTAAGGTATCCTGCAGGTCTCTTCCTACCTGTAGGTCATCCTTTGTTGCCGGTTCTGATTTCTGCCCCAGAAAGAATACATCTCTTACAATCTGTTTCACCATGATTTCTTACCCTCTCTTTGCTTTTTAGCTCAAGCATCTTCCGGAACCTATGCGCCTTACATCCAGTTCCAGATTTCTTCCTCTGTCATGCCATTTGCATTTAACGGCTTATGCCATCTGGCCTCCGGATACATCTTCTTTAGCTTTACGGCAAGTTTCACCGGTTTTGTGGCGCCGCTTGTGGTAAATACAGCCACATGTTTCCCGTTTAAATCCAGGGCATCTAACAGCGTCAGAACTACATTTGGCGCGACCCCGCACCAGACCGGGAACCCAATCAGAATACGGTCATATTTTTGTACGTCCGGTATCTCCATTGCAAGCGTTGGACGCGCTTTTGTAAAGATCTCTTTCATAGAGGTCAATACCGTCTTCCCATAAGACATCTCATAAGGTCTTTGGGGCTTAATTTCCACTAAGTCCGCCTTCTTTAACCCCGCAATCTTCTCAGCGGCCCCTTTGGTTGTTCCTGTCTGTGAAAAATAAATCACTAATATAGCCATAATCAAAATCTCCTTCCACATTTCGGGCAGTATTCAAACTCTTCCTGCGTCTCATATCCACAGTTTACGCATCTTTTGACTCTGCTTTTGTATCCTGCCTGTACCTGTGTCAGATGTTCCGGCAGGATTTCTATCTTTTCTCCCCCTGCAACCTGCTTCCCAATCTCCGGCGCAAGAGAATAAACCGTATTGCAGCATGTACTTTGTACATAGTACTGTCTGCTCCATTTCAAACAGGGAATGAAAAACAGCGACAAGCACATGTAAGTCATGTACACCTGGTATCTTCCATAAGAACCGCAATGCGCACAGACCATCATCTGATTATAGTCAAAATCCTTTCTTCCCTGGGTAATTCCCATGATAAAAAACATCTGCGTGCTTCTCCCTATCCATTTATAGTTTCTATTATAGGATTCCCTTCTTCAAAATGCAACTGGCTTCCCATTATATTACTCCATTCCTGTCTGACTTTCTGCCCGTATTTCCGACATCACAGCATTTTCCGTCCGAACATCAAAATCCTAAATCTTCATTAATATAAAAAATCAATTCCTTCCCATCCAGATAGAGCTGAAAATGCTCCACATTATTTTTGATATCCCAGTCTTCCCTGTATTCTTCGGTACGGAAGTCAATCTCACAGACCGGCTCATTTTTCTCCACACCCCTGCGGTTTAAATATACAGTAATCGTAAGCCCTCTTGGATAACCATTGATATCTGTAGAAAACCGGATGGTATGGAACGAATTCTCCCGGCACATCTGGACTACCTCGCGGGCAAAGGCTTCCTTATCCTCAATCCGGTCACTATTTGCCACCACTTTTAAATACTGCCAGTTATCACTGGACATACTGCTTACCGCATCCGGAATTCCTATGATTATCTTCCCATTCCTCGGAGCCTTTCGTGCCATAGCATATCATACCTGCCACCGCTAAAATCAGCAGAGCTGCTTCCATGAGCCGTTTCCTATTGTTCATTGCCTTGATTCCTCCAATCATTTTCTTACACATGAGAACATTGAAAATCATAGACCATTTTGTTCTGCATATAATAAACTTATGGAGGTATAAAATGTTGGGAATTGATGTAAGACATATAAAAGATTTAAGAGAAGACCAGGATTTGAGCCAAAAAGAGCTGGCGAAGATTCTGAATCTCAGCCAGCGGTCATACTCGCATTATGAAAATGGAACCAGAAAAATTCCCCTTGATATCCTGGTTCTCCGGATCTGTCCACCATCTGCAAGCTGGCAGATTATTTTCAGGTGACCACGGATTATCTGCTGGGACGCACAAAGGGAAAGAGCAAAGCACCCCCTTCGTCTGCATAAAACAGGCATGGCAATCCTTTACAGCTGCCATGCCTGCATCCTTCCCCAATCAGATTTTTCGTATTGCTTTTTATTTCACCAATCCCGGCCAATGACCTAAAAGGCCCTTATTCTTTCTGGCAAAAAAATTTGCTGGGAAACTGTACGAAGCCTGAATGACGGAGAGAAGGAGAAAACTTCCAGTAGTTTTTAAAAATAATCTTCCTTCTTTAGTCTATATTGTTCCAAAACAATGTAGTCCAATCTGTTCTGCCTATAATTCTTTACAGGAGGACGAAGAATATGGCTACGGTAGATATTACGCGTATTAAGGGGTTACGGGAAGATTCCGATATCAAACAGAAAGAACTGGCAGATGCCCTTGGTGTCAGTCAGAGGGCCTATTCCCATTATGAAAACGGAACCAGAAAACTTCCTCTTGATATCCTGATTGCACTGGCTGAATATTATGGCTGCTCCACGGATTACCTGTTAGGCAGGACAGAGAGAAAAGGGCTTGATTAACAGTTCCTAAACACAGAAAAAGCATGGAAATCCTTTCAGGGTTCTTTCTGTGCTTTGGGTACCGAATATTCTCTAAATTTGCCATAAGCCGCCAAATTGGTTTAACAAATTAAAATGAGAATAATGAGTTACCCAAAGTGCAGAAAGAACCCCTTTCAGACTGCCATGCTTTTTTCATTCGTGTTGCTTTTCCAGGCTGCATCCCTTTTTAGGGATGTGCATAATATAGGACTTTTTATCAATTATGCGCACCTGGCGACTAATTTTCCTTCAACGATATCTGTTTATTTCTTTAATCCATTGACATACTGAACCTGTTCAGATTCCGGGATTTTAAGCGCTGTCATTGCCTGCTCTGCACTCCAATCCATGCTTTCCATCAGGTTTTTGATAGACGACAGGATTCCTTCTTTAATCCCTTCTTTAATCCCTTCTTTGATCCCTTTTTCTTCTATTCCTTTACTCAAATTGCACATTAAGAGCACCTCACTTTCTAACTCCCTTGTCATTTTAATATTGAAATCATCCTGCAGGATCCTCTTCTTCTCATCCGGTTTCCTTTCTGCCGAAAGCAAAACATCCAAAAGTTTTAAAATCCCTGTATACTTATCGTCTCCCGAATTTCCAAGGCATACAATCACAGCCGTTATTAAATCATAATTCTCTCTTTTTTCCGCTATATTACCCACTATATTTTCTTCCCGGACCGTATATCTTGTAATCGTATTTTCACGGTACTTCGGCGGGTCTGCACAAATCCAGATACTTATGGCTTTACGGATCTTCTCATAATGCCCATCCGTAAATTCTACCCCATACTGGGAGGAAATCATACGGCTGCAATAATAAAGCCCCCTCTTGATAATCGGGTATCCCGGATAAAAATTGTTTTGTGCTTCTACATTAAGAATCAATTTTATGGTTTCTTTCGACTGTGGAACCAACGCATAAAAACGGATATCATAGGTAACCGTTCCTTCTTTCATCGTGCTGTCTTCCGTTTTACTGCCTTCAATCTGTTCTCCTTTTGAATCGGTCTCCTCATCCGGATTTACTGCTATCCTGGCAATCTGCGGACTGCCTTCTATATATTTGTCAGCAATTTCATCTACTGTAAAATCCTGAAATTCCTCCAGGCAGCTTTTCATAATCCATGCAAGGATAATCTTATTTGCAAGCAGCCGTTTACAAGCCGCATCATAATTGGCCCGGTCTCCGGCTGCAGTAATATTTTTCGCAAATATATTTTCTACTTTCATCCATCTATCTCTCCTTGTTTTTATCTTACCACATCTTCTTAAAAGAATCCACAAGAATAACCGGATTCATTCTGACAGCGGACACAACAGCCTTTACAGGCTGCTGTATCCTTTAAAGAATCCACCTCATTATCTATGCGGCCATTCTTCGGATATTCCGGATATGGTTCTCAATCTTCCCACACCGCATATTTCTTCTTTTTTGTTCTTCCTGCCACAAGACAGTTTCCAATGCCGCGCTGTCACTTGGAACATACTCGGAGTGTAGAAATTTGCCAAAGATTTTATGCTCCTCCTTGCGAATCCGATCATCTACCTCCTGGTAATACTCGCCTTTCTCATAAACCACCCTCACCTTTTCTACCGGCACAGAAACTTTTCTCACGTATTCCACATGCTCCCGGTAATCAAGAGGGTACAAGTTTCCGATCACCTTCCCATCTTCCAAACCTGTCACTTCTACGGCATAAGCTAAAATCCGCTCGCTTCTCCCATCACCATAATAGGTCCAGATGTTATACGCTGCAGTTTCCTTCAAATACACCCGCCGCTCTTTCAGGCACCACGTACCGCAGCGGCGGGACATCCAGAGATACGTCCGCTCCCTTAAAGGCAGCGCATCCGCTTTGGCTGCTACTTCTTCAAGCTCCTTCCGGTCATACGAAAAATCCCCCTGATAGCTCAGCGTATTCTTTTTCATGATTCTCTCTAAGCTGTCCAGCAAATCAATCCCCATAAATTTCGGCATAAGCTGCTCCTTTCTTTATTCCTCCAGTATCCGCTTCCAGGTTCGGAAAATCTCCCTGGCAACCTGTCTTGTTTCATCCCCAAACAGCGGATTTTCTGCCATCTGCCCCCAGATAACTTTCCATCTCCCGCAACTGTGCTTCATATGTCCTTACCACACACCGCAGGCGCCGGATTTCCCTCTGGCATAAAATTATATCTTCACCCATTGATATCCTCCTGTTTCTCTTTCCCTGCTTCCGGGTTTACAAAGGATTCCGGAAGGAGAAAATAACCTTCCTCATAGCTTCCTTCCTCACTTGCACCGGCCATACCGCCCAGGCTGTCCAGATACTGTTCCCCATTCTTGGAAGCGGAAATATACATATAATACTTTGCACGGATAAACTCTTTCCCTTCCAACGCATATTTTTTATAGGAATCGCTCAAAACCAGTTCTGCCTTAAGCTGTTTTGCCTTCTTTTTCAGCATCTCCACGGCCAGACAGATGGCTTCCTTCTCCTTATCCTCTGAAATCCCTTTAAAATACGGGCGCTCCAGAAACAAGGTCAGATATTCTTTTCGTCTGTCCCCTGTCTTCACTTCCGTTTCTTCTCTGGTAAGGTCCGCGAACTGCAGTCCCCGGTGTTTTCCCGGCATTCTGCAAAATGCCCCTTTTGTCAGGCGGATGATTGCCCGGAACGTAAGCGTGCCGTCCGCAGAAAGATACAGGACTTTTTTGTTGGCGTCAAAACAAGACAGCAGGCATCTTTTATACCCTCCATCCCGGTAGGAGAGGCAGGTATGCCCGATCACTTCCCCGATCTGCATGACCGGCAGCAAACGGTCTTCTTCCCACAGCCTCATCTGCTTTTTCTTCATTTCCATATTCTTCATCCAAAGCTGCTGTACATCTTCCGGAACCTGAAGCGCAATTTCCCGTTCCAGATCATCTTTATAATATTTCACTTCCCGGAACCGCCCGGCAATCTCAGCAACACAGAGTCGCCTGGTTTTTTCTTTTTTCGCTTCTAAGTCTCCAGACAAAAAAGCCCGGAAGATCTCCGCACCGCCGTTACATAGGAAACGCATCAACCCTTCCCGGTTTTTATGCAGGAAGCTTTCGTCAATCTTCAGAACCTCATTCAGCCGCATCCAGCTTTCGTCAATCTCCGGCATCCGCTCCATTGCCGTCCGGAAATCGGGAAGATTATGCAGCTCTTTCAGGCTGTAAAGGAGAAAATCCGCATGATGGCCCGTCTGAATCTCCGGAATGAAGCGGCAAACCTCATCCCACACACTTAAGAGACGGACTGCCTGTTCATAAGAAATCTGCTCCACATGCCCCAGTTCCGCTGCCAGCCAGCGAGAAACCGGTTTCTCTTTCAGCATCATTCCAAGCTTGTCCATCTGTTCTTCCGGCAGATTCTCCGGCAGGCAGTTTCTCCCTGTCAGTTCCCGGATTGCCCGCAGACGGTCATCAATTTTCAAGCCTGCCAGACAGTGATACAATTTTACATAGCCGATATCTGCTGTGGCAAACAACCGGATTTCTTCAAAGGTATATTGCTCCCAGGTTAAAACCTGCTTTTTTTCATCGGAAAGGGCATAGAGCCTTGCACACTCTTTTATATTTTTAGAATTCAGCGTGTTGATATTCAGGAACCTCTCATACGTATCCCGGTCCATCAGAAGATTCCGCCAGCCAAAGCAAGCAAAATCACAGAAGTTTTCCTTTATCACAGACAGGAAATGCTTCTTCTTATGCGTAATCCCATAAACCAGCAGGCTGTTCTGTTCTCCTGACAGCCGAACCATATCCACTCCCTCCAGAATATTTCCATAAAGGAAGCTTAAATATGAGATCCGGTTTTTCATAAAGGTCAGTTCTTTATCCGGCGGCATCTCTGAAAGAAGATATTTTAACCGGTTCAAATCATACACCAATGCTCCATTGTCAAGCCAGTGCTTCAGAAAGTTTCCCGCATCCTCCAAAGGAATCCGCTTCAGTACTTCGCTAAGCCCGGCGCTGATGATTTCCTTATAATCCCATAATTCCGCTTCCTGCTTCTGTACCAGACATGTATGCTTTTCTATATTCTCCGACAATCTCTTGATAAGCGCACAGTACCCCGGACAAAGCAGCCGCTTAAAGAATCCACGTTCCCGAACCATCTTTCTTAAAAATTCACTGGATATCATAGGCTCAGTCAAAAGCCTGCGTTCTTTATCTGTCAGATCATCAATAGAAAACCTACCGCATCCGTCCAGGACGTCTAATCCTGCCATTAAGTAATCCTTTTCTTCCTCGGTCAGTGGTTCCGATATAAAATATTTTAAGTATATATAGGTTCTGTCTGCTTCAATCCTACTGTCTGACACTACGGATGCAATCTGATCATAAGCGTAAGACTCTGATAATCGCTCCTTCGCCCCGATTAGTAAGCTGCTGGCTCTCCCCGCATCATACGATTCCGCCTGGGACAGCAAAACCAGGCACGGCAGGAATCCCTGGTCCCGCACCAGATATTCCACCGCTTCCTCTTCAAGCTCCGCAACCAGACTCCCTGCATCCATCTCATTTATGTTCTGGCTCAACTCCAACAGTTCCTCCTCCTCATAATCTTTCAGCAAGGAATCCGGTACATGAGCCTTACCCATCTCCTGCTGCAACATTAAATGTTTTAAAATATTCTCACAAAACTGCATCCTACGCCGCCTCCTTTCTCTCTTCTTTTACTTCCACGCAGCCCAGTATTCTTTTCATTTCCGCAAACGTAAGCTCTTTTTTCAGAAACAGGAAACTAAGCAGGTTACACAAACTTCCCACTTCCTTCCGTTCCAAAAGCATACAGGGAGTTCTCTCGAACAGGCAGCACAGGTATCTCTTTGTTATGTAGCATTTTTCTTTTTTCTCTTCTCTTTCACGGCAATATCTTTCTACATAATCATACAATTCGGTAAACTGCGTATCTGTGCTTCTGCTTTTCGCCACCCGCCAATTGAAATCTTTCCGTATAGCCTCTATTCTCTTCCTTTGCTCTGACAGAAGATGCCGTTTTTCCATTTCCTGCTTCTTTAATTGATGTTCTTCCAACTCTTCCTCTGTCAGATATATTTTCCGCAGGTTCTCCATCCCTTTTTTGCAGCCTGTCTTTGCAATTGCCAGAAATACCTTTCTCGCTTCTTCTTTCGGAAACCAAAGCAGATGGTCTTTTTTAGAAAGCACACCAATTAGAAACGATGTATACTTGTCTGGATAGTTCAAAAAAGTATGACGTTCTAAGATCCAGAAAAGCTGCCGGTGTTCTTCGACACTGAGAAACGGACGGATCAGGTCAGCTCCTGAAAAATCAGAGGAATCATAACCATAATAGCCCCTTCTGCTTCCCGCATCCATCCTGACACTCTCAAGCAGCAAATCTTCAACCCCAAATAGCCCTTTATCAGAAATCCCGATTTCTTCTACAATACGAAACAACATCTCTACTGCCTTCGGTGTCTGCAAACCTTTCATATAGGTGATTAGGTACTTTGCCATAAACACCCACTTTTCATCAGCCTGCTCCCTGCCAGAACTGCATTCTGACAGATATTCTTCCAACAGGCTAAGAGGGCATAAAAGTTCCAATTCCGCCAACCATGAAAAGATATCATACAGGTCATAATCTTCCTTACTCCAAAAGTGCTTGAAAAAGCTTTTTCCGGTCAGATCCTGATAGGCCGAAAGGTACTGTTCCATCTTATCCTTCCCATACTGCTCCCACCACATCCAGATGTTCCCCGTTTCCTTCCAGAAACAGCATACACGTCTCGACCGCCATCCGTTCTGCTGTCAGGCCATCCTTCTTCAGCATATCAAATGCACAATTCTGATATAAAAGGTACATACTAAGGAACATGATTTCCTGCGCCGTATAGCCTGCCTCTATAAGCTTCCTTCTCGCCACGCTCCCCTCTTTCGCATAGGAAAATGGAAGACGCAGCAGATATTTCAATGCATCAATATCTTTTTTCTGATATCCTTTTATTCTCATATGATAGCGTATCACCAGCCATACATAGATTTCTGTATGGGTATAGACGGAAATCTGTCTCTCCTTCCCAAGAAGGAGGTTTAACTTCCCCTTTACGCTTTCCCATACTGCACGTTCATCCGGAAGTAGCGACAGGATAAATATAAGCTCCTCCATTGACTTTACTGGGAAATTCAGCAGCTTCTCATATAACTCCCTTTCTCCATCTTCCAATAAATACCGCCTAAAATCCCATATAAATTATACATATGTTAGCCGATGTTAAGC
>OFHO01002741.1_pt1 | contig 10281 bp, 8 predicted proteins | sample 1521531 | NCBI WGS metagenome assembly OFHO01 (sample SAMEA3504124, study PRJEB24116) | mouse gut metagenome | biome: mouse gut; feature: mouse-associated habitat; material: faeces | place: Denmark | collected 2011
TGGCTAGTACGCTGTCCTCCTACAGTGCGGCCAGCATCAGTTATCACTCTGCCGTCCAGAGCTACCAGGATCAGGAGGCTATTTTCGACAAGCAGATCGCTTTGGCAGAGAAGAATGTCAGCGATTTGAAGGCGTTGTTTGAGATCGGGGCGGCTTCCCAGCTGGAGATTGACCAGGCGGAGCTGTCCCTTCAGACCGCCCAGGCCCAGAAGTCTGCCACCCTGGCCCAGCTGGAAGCCGGAATGCAGAGCTACAAGGCCAATGTGGAGCAGCTGTCCGCTGTGCTTGAGAATGTGGACAGCCGGGGCAATGTGATCGCCCCCATCTCGGGCACCATCCTCTCTCTGAACGCGGCGGAGGGCAGCTATGTGGGCCCCACCGCGCCGGTGGCCGTCATCGACGGGGTGGACCGGCTGGAGATTGCAGTTTCGGTGTCAGAAGCTCTGGTGCCCAAACTGGCTGAGGGGGATGAGGTGGATGTATCCGTCAGCGCCCTGAATGTCCGGCTGGTGGGGACCATTAAAAAGATTGAGAGCAGCGCCAGCATGCAGACTAAGCTGTACAACGTTACCATCTCCATTGCGGAGGATGTGGAGGGGCTGCTGTCCGGCATGTTTGCCGACGTGTCCTTCCGGACCGATACGTCCACCGATACCATTGTCATTCCCACCGAAGCCATTCTAACTGCCAACAATGTCCCTTATGTCTTTGTGGTGGAGAACGGCGCGGCCCGCTATGCGGAAATCGGCACCGGCCTGACGGGCAACGGCGTTACCGAGGTTACCTCCGGGTTGAAAGCCGGGGACCAGCTGGTGATTGTGGGCCAGGCATATCTGTCAGACGGCGACGCGGTGCGGATCGTCTCCGGGGAGGAATAACCGGTGAATAATATCGCAACATTCTGCATCAAGCACAAGGTTACCACCCTGATGGCGGTGATTATGATCTCCATTTTCGGTGTGGTCTTTACCACCCAGCTGCAAATGGCCCTTCTCCCCGACATGGAAGCTCCCGCCGCTGTGGTGATGTGTTACTACAACGGCGCTACCCCTACAGATATGGAGGAACTGGTTACCCGGCCTTTGGAGTCGGCCATCATGTCGGTGTCCGGGGTGGAGGGGGTGCAGTCCACCTCCTCAGACGGGGCCAGCCAGCTTCAGATTACCTATGTGGACGGCACCGACCTGGACATCGCCGCCACTAAGCTGCGGGAGCAGTTTGACCGGCTGACCCTTCCCGACGGGGCCATGGACCCCATTATCATCAACATCAACATCAGCGACCTGATGCCCTCCGCTATGGTGGCCCTCATGGGGGAGGATCTGGCCTCCGTCCAGGCCCTGGCCGAGGACACGGTGGCCCCCGCCCTGGAGCGCATCGACGGTGTGGCTCAGGTGACCATCTCCGGCGGTGTGGAACAGCAGATCGCCGTGGAGGTGGACCCCACCCGGGCAGCTGGATTCGGGCTTTCCAACGCCTACATCGCCCAGATGCTCACGGCGGAAAACCTGCTCTTCCCCGGCGGTGATATGCGCAATGGCACCCAGACCCTTACGGTTACCACCGACGCGAAGTTTCAGACAGTGGAGGACGTGGCGAACCTGATCCTTCCCCTCCAGACCGGGGGGAGCGTCCGGCTGTCTGAGGTGGCCAGCGTTACACTGGAGACTGAGGACCCGGAAGCCATCGCCAAAACCGACGGCACCGCCTGCGTGGTGCTCCAGGTGTCCAAGCAGTCGGGGGCCAACGAGGTATCCACCGCCGACGCGGTGGTGGAGGCCATGGCAAAGCTCCAGGCCCGTAACGGCGCGGTGCGCTACTCGGTGCTGTATACCGCCTCTGACTACATCAATATGGCGGTGAATGCCGCCGTGCAAAATATCATTATGGGTGTGATTCTGGCCGCAGTTGTGGTGTTCCTGTTCCTGCGCCGGTGGGGCGCTACCGCCACCATCGCTGTGTCCATGCCTGTGTGTATCCTCACCGTGTTCGTGCTGATGAATGTGTGCCACCTCACCCTGAACATGATGTCCCTGGGCGGCATTGCCATGGGGGTGGGTATGATTGTAGATAACTCCATCGTGGTGCTGGAGAACATCTACCGCTATTCAGCCGAGGGACATAGCCGCATGGAGTCCTGCGTGGAGGGAACCAAGGAGGTCTTTACCTCCCTCACCGCCTCCACCCTCACCACCGTGGCGGTGTTCCTGCCCCTGGGCCTCACCGGAGGTATGGCGGGGATGCTCTTTGACGACTTCTGCCTCACCATCTCCTTCCTGATTCTGGGCTCTTTGGTCATTTCCATTACTTTGGTGCCCCTGCTGTGCTATTTTCTGCTGGATGAGCAGAAGGTCCATCAACACGCCTTGAAAAAAGCGGACAAAAAGGCAAAAAAGACCGCAGCCGGCAAAATGGGGCTGGGTGCGCGGGTCAATCAGGTTTACACCGGCCTGCTGGGCTACTTTGTCCGCCACCTGTGGGTGGGGATGCTGGCCTCTGTGGCCCTGGTGGCCGTCTTTATTGCCGCTTGTATGTCCACAAAGATGGTGCTGATGCCCGAGATGGACCAGGGCATGGTGCAGATTTCGGTCAGCACCCCGGTGGGGTCTGAGGTGAAGGACACCGCTGTCATTGCAGACAAGATTGTAGACCTGGCCATGGACAATGTCCCCGAACTGGAGTCCGTCTACCACATCACCCAGCCCGAAACTTCCTCAGTCAATCTGGTGCTGACCGACAAGGAGAAGAGAGACCGGAGCAGCAGTGATGTAGCCCAGGCTATGCGGGAAGTGACCCAGGACATTGCCGGATGTGAGATTACGGTCTCTACCTCTGACATGACCGCCCTTATGGGCAGCGGCGCGGACATCAGCGTGGACATTACCGGAAACGACTACGATACCTTGGTGATGATTGCCAAGGACTTGGCCGCACAGATCGAGCAGCTGCCCGACGCGGTGGACGTGGGCACCTCCGTCGCCAAGGAGGTGGAACAGGTCACCGTCACCATGAACCGGGAGGCCGCCTCTCAGTATGGCCTTACCGCAGCGACTGTAGGTTCCGCCGTCCGGTCGGAACTGTCCGGGTCTACCGCCACCACCGTTACCATCAACAATAAGGAGCTGGACGTGGTGGTCCGGGGAGACGGCAAGTCCGCCGCCAGCCTGGACGCACTGAAGTCCATGCCCATCCCCTCGGTCTTCGGCGGGACGGTGCCCCTGTCCTCGGTGGCGGAAGTAAACATCGTCCAGGCCCCCCAGAGCATTATCCGAGTGGACCAGTCCCGGCAGGTTTCGGTGACCGGTGATACTATCAGCGGCGATACTACCGCTATTACCGCCCAGGTCCGGCAAATTCTGGACCGCTACACCCTTCCCGACGGCTACACCGCCGCCATCTCCGGCGCCTACGAGGATATGATGGAAAGCTTCGGAGACCTGCTGCTGGCCCTCATTGTGGCGCTGGGATTGGTGTACTTCGTGCTGGCGTCCCAGTTCGAGTCCTTCCTCATGCCCGTAATCGTGATGATGATTCTGCCCGTGGCCTTTACCGGAGCCCTGTTCGCCCTGCCCCTCACCGGCCGGGACCTGTCCATGATCTCCCTGGTGGCCCTGATTATGCTGGCCGGTACGGTGGTAAACGCCTCCATCATCCTGGTGGACTACATCCGCCAGCGCCGGGAACAGGGGGAGAGCCGGGTGGACGCCATCCTTCACGCCTGCCCCCTGCGGGTCCGCCCGGTACTGATGACCACCCTGACCACCATCCTCGCGCTGGTGCCCATGGCGCTGGGGCTGTCCGAGGGCGCAGCGGAGATGATGTCGGATATGAGCATTACCATGATCTCTGGTATGGTGGTGTCCACCGCCATTACCCTGCTGTTTACCCCGGTGTACTACTCCGTCATCGACAACTTGAGTCATCTCTTCTCCCACAAGAGGAAAAAACAGATTTCTTGCTGAGAAAGAGGAAAATTCTGCTGTTGTACACAAAAACACCCACTTAATCAAAATCAGAGTGGGTGTTTTTTCGCATTTTTACTATTTTTTACTTGCATATCTCTGCAATGTATGTTATAATAAACAAAAATCTTGTATAGAGAGTGGTGAGTCCAATGTTTAAGATACTCTAAAATATGTTGTGCCATTTATTTTTCTGGGGAATAGAGGGCAAAATATGAAAATAAATAAGATAACTTCCTTTATTTTGCTAGTGGCAATAATCTTCCAAACAACCACTTTAAGTGCATTTGCATCTTTGGGTAGTGTAAAATCTTACGAATATACTCTTGGTGAGTACAAATATATTGTGGAATACTTTATCGAACAAAATTCGGTTTCAGAATTGCTAACAATCTATAAAAATAATGTGGATTTAGGTAATATTGAAAGGAAGGTATTTTCAGACAATACATCTACGCTATATGTAAATGGAGTTATACAAGACAATAATATCTCATATGAGTATCAATCTTTCTTAGCGGCGGCACAAGGGCGATTATTGTACTCTAATCAATCTCTAAATGTAAATTCAACTGCTGCTGTATATCCATGTGGCTATAGTGCAGATCATCTCTTCCCACAAACAAGTTATGAATCATTTTATGTAAGGGATGCTACCCTTAAAGATAGTATAGAAATTACAATTGCTTCAGCTTTACTTGGATACAAATATACTGGTGCTGTAGGTGCATTAGCTGGAGCGTTACTTGGTGCTTTGACGGCAATATCAAGTTATATTTCTGCCACAGGTGCTGGCTATATTGAAATATATAATTTTAAATATTATGTTGTGGATGCCTATCCTGGTTATGCAATGAATTGTTTTCATGTTCATTCTATTGGTTATTTTTATAATCATACTACCAACGAAATGGGAGATGAAGCCTTTAATGAATGGAACTACTATCAGGAGTTTATTTAAGAGATGAAAAATATGTTTTCGCACTGGCTAAATTTGGTCTTTCCACCTAAAAAGCATTTTATTGCGGGCAGCTTATTTTTTGGGTTCTTAGTGCCCCTGATAGTGTGGGGTTCCATATATTTACAGTTGTCGGAACTGACTTTAACAGTTGTGTGTATTGTTCTTCTTCTGCTCCTTTTGGGTTGTGCTTTGTTTGGTTGTGCCGTGTCGGCCAGCAGAAATAAGGACCTTGGCCTAGGGTGGTTTTCTATCGGTTTCATCCTTGCGGGCCTAACTCTTCCATTATTGCCTGTCCCAAAAGGTACTTGGACATGGACGCAGTCCTGCTATATCATAACCGGCGGACTTGTTCTTCTGCTGGTTAGCGTGGGCTATGGACTGTATCGCTGCTTCTGGCATAACTGAATCAAAACAAAGGCCCCGCCATCTGGCGGGGCCGTTTCCTATATTTGTTCCGCTCCTTTGATATAGGCTACAATAAGAGCCTCAAGTTCATCTACGGTATAGGTCTTGTCCGGCTGCTGCTTAAGAATCTGGATCAGGTCGAACATGGCGGCCTTTTGTGCCACTAAGATTTCCCGTTCAGTTGACATCTTAATCTGCCCCCTTTTCTATTATAATCCTATTGTATCAGATTTAGTGTTTTATTTCAACATTTTTTACAACAATTTGTTTTAAATCTCCTCAAGCAGAGTGATTTGCTGTAAAATGGCCCGAGGTGATAAGTGCTATGAGCATAGAGGAAAACAAACAAAAATTTTTCAATAGGATTAAACGATTTCGAGAAGAGCAAAACCTTACGATACAGGAATTGGCTGTAAGGAGCGGTGTACCATTGGAGATACTGGCACAGCTGGAGCAAAATATTTTACCGGAGGAGATGATGGTCGATGATGCATATAATCTGTCATTGGCATTCCACTGTAAAATATGAGAATTGTTTCAATAATAGAGAACGGCCCTGCCAACCGGCGGGGCCTTCCCTGTTTACGGTTGTTCTGTTTCCTCTGCACAGGCGAGGGTCTCCAGTTCCTTCATCCACAGGGTGTTCACCGCGTCGGAGGGCATCTGCCAGTCGCCCCGGGGGGAGAGGGAGAGAGAACCGACTTTCGGTCCGTCAGGGAGGCAGGAGCGTTTGAACTGCTGGGCAAAGAAGCGCTGGTAGAAGTTTTTCAGCCATTTGAGGATGGTCTCCCGGTCGTAGTCGCCGCCCAGCGCATGGAGGGCCAGCCGGAATACTTTCCGGGGGGAGAATCCCCACCGGACGGCGTAGTAAAGGAAGAAGTCGTGAAGTTCATAGGGGCCCACCAGGTCCTCGGTTTTCTGGGCGATCTCTCCCTCCTTCGGGGGGAGGAGTTCAGGGGAGACAGGGGTGTCCAGAATGTCCCGGAGGACGGCGGCCAGCCGGGGGTCGGAGGTTTCCGCCTGACCGGCGGCGAAGGCGGTGAGGTGGCGTACCATGGTCTTGGGGATGGAGCCGTTGACCCCGTACATGGACATATGGTCGCCATTGTAGGTGGCCCAGCCCAGGGCCAATTCGGACAGGTCGCCGGTGCCGATGACCATGCCGCCCCGCTGGTTGGCGATGTCCATGAGCACTTGGGTGCGCTCCCGGGCCTGGCTGTTCTCAAAGGTGACAGACAGGTCTTCCATGGATTGGCCGATGTCTCGGAAGTGGACCTGTACCGCCTCACCGATGTCCACCGTGCGGAACTGCGCACCGATGCGTTCGGCCAGCACCTGGGCGTTGGAGCGGGTGCGGGAGGTGGTGCCGAAACAGGGCATGGTCAGGGTCAGGATGTCGCTCCGGGGCCGGCCCAGCAGGTCCATGGCACGGGCGGTAATGAGCAGGGCCAGGGTGGAATCCAGTCCGCCGGACAGCCCCACCACCGCACAGGAGGCCCGGGTGTGTTCCAGCCGTTTTTTCAGGCCCAGGGCGGCGATGGTGAAGATTTCTCCGCACCGCTCCCGGCGTTCGGGGCCGTCTTCGGGGACGAAGGGGTTTTTCGCGACCGGGCGGGTGAGGACGGTGGTTTCCGGTTTCAGGGAGAAAACGTTGGGGTACACATCCTGTCCGGCGGGGCGGAAGACGCTGGTTTTCCGCCGCTCGAAGGCCAGCCGGCCCACGTCAATCTCACTGATGGTCAGGCCGGTCTGGAACCGGGTTTCGGCCAGAATCCCGCCGTTTTCCGCGATCAGGTTGTGTCCGGCGAAAACCAGGTCGGTGGTGGATTCGCCCTCCCCGGCGTTGGCGCAGATGCAGCCGCAGAGCAGGCGGGCGGACTGACCCGCTGCCAGCTGGCGGCGCCAGGCGGCTTTGCCCGCCGTCTCGCTGGAGGCGGAGGGATTGAGGATCATGGCAGCGCCCTCCTGGGCCAGCCGGATGGAGGGGGACTCCGCTGTCCAAAAATCCTCGCCGGTGACTACGCCGAGGGTGAGTTCCGGGACTTCCTCACAGCGGAAGACCATCCCGGCAGACAGTTCAACGGTATTCTGACCGGCGAAGGGGATACAGAAATCGGTGTTCCCCATATCGGCCCCGGAGATAAACCAGCGGCCCTGAGCACAGTCGCCCTGAGTGGGGATATGCGTTTTGGGAACCAGTCCCAGAATGCCGCCGGAAAGCCCCGCCGTGCAGTTGTAGAGTTTGCCCCGGTAACGCACCGGCAGCCCCAGCGCGGTAACCAGGTCCAGTTCTTCTGTCTCCTCCCAAATATGGTGCAGGGCCTCCTCAGCCCCCTGAAGGAGGGTGTCCTGGAAAAATAGGTCGCCGCAGGTGCAGCCCGTGACGCACAGTTCGGGCAGGCACAGCACCTTTACGCCCTGGTCTGCTGCCTCCCGCATCAGGCGGATGATCTGCCCCGCATTGTATTCGCAGTCCGCCACTTTGATCTGCGGCGTACCCGCCGCCACTTTAATAAAACCGTCCCGCATGTTGGAACCCCCTTTGTGGTTTGTTTTCGCTTCTTATCATAGCGCAAGTCCGTCCCGATTGCAAGAAAAATGATCGTTTGGATTATCCCTGGTCCGAAGAGTTAAATTTCGCGTTCTTTCGTGTATTTTGTCTGGGTGAAATACCGTATGCTGTTGGCGGAATGCCGGAGCTTGGGCTCTAACGATGGTGTTTGATCGGCAAAATCGATATTGCCAAGGGAACAAAAGGAGTGTATAATAAGCGGACAAACGTTTATTCATACCTTCCAACTGAATATATTTGGACGGGCGGCATCGATTCTTGCACTCCTTTGAAACATTGCAGCAAATTGCTTTTGGATTCCGCCAAGGAGCGGAAATTTTTTAGGCAGAAAATAAACGAACATTTACTAATTGATGAAACGAGTCTCCATATCGCTGAAAGAACAGGACTATTTTATGGCAAAAACGGAAAGATTTCATGTTTCAGTGATAATTTAAAGCAGTTTCAATGAGGAGCGTGTCACGATGGAAAAAATTCTGATTGTTGACGACAGTATTGTACAGGCTACCCAGCTAAAAGCGATTTTAGAGGACGAGTACCATGTTACCGTAGTGCAGACGGCGGAAGAAGGACTGAGCCGCGTCAGCGTTGAAAACTACTCGCTGATTCTGCTGGACGTGGTCATGCCAAGGATGGATGGCTTTACGCTGCTGAAAAAGCTGCAGGAGGAGATCATCACCCAGAGCATCCCGGTTATTTTGATTACCGGACTTTCTGCGGTGGAGCATGAACAGCGGGGACTTTTGCTGGGGGCGGTGGACTACATCACAAAGCCCTTCAGCCCCTTAATTGTAAAAGCGAGAGTCAATACTCACATCAAACTGTACAATTACCGAAAACAGGCCGAATGGCAGTCTATGACCGACCAGCTGACTGGCGTTGCCAACCGGCGCAGGTACGACCGGTGCAGTTTGACAAAGTGGCATGAGGCCGTTCGGCTGCAAATCCCGTTCTCCATCTGCATGTTTGACATCGACCACTTCAAGGTGTATAATGACAAATTCGGACACCCCGCCGGGGACCGAGTGATTGCCTCTGTGGCAAAGACAGCGTCACAATGCCTGCGCCGGACGACGGATTTTTTTGCCCGCTACGGCGGCGAGGAATTTGTGATGATTTCGGTGGGCGACCACTCGGAAAAAATATTTGGGCATGTAAAAAACGTCCGCCAGGCTGTGGAGAACCTTCACATTCCTCACGACCCGTCGGTAGCGGAATGGGTCACAGTCAGCGCCGGCGGAGTTACTGTTGTTCCTTCGGCGGAAAGCGCCTATGCCGTTTACTTAAAAGTTGCGGATACCATGCTCTACGACGCGAAAAAATACGGCCGCAACCAGGTAGTTTGGGCGGATGAGCAGCTGAAACAGCTGTGGGAAAAAGAGTGAAATTTAGGAGAATTGAATATGAAATGGTTTTATTTACCCGGAAGAAGGGCGAAAGGACTGCTTCCCCAAGAGGAAAAAGCGGGACAGAATGAGGCGGATTTAGAACCTTATGCCGGAATGAGAGTGGAGGTGACAACACTTGGGGGCCGTATGCTGTTTGTTGCAAAGCTGCTGGGCCTGAACGGAGACTGCGGCGAACTGCATCAATATTCGCAGTCCGCCATTCCTCAGGGAGAAGAGCTGGTCCCCGTTAAAATCCGGGGCTACAGTGACAGGGAACGACAGGCCGTCTATATGGAGGGCACAATTACTCCTGCACAGAAGAACATTTGCATGGTTTCTGGGTTGAAGGTTTGCAAAGCAGGAAATGATCGCGCTTTTTTCCGGCTGGAGACGAATCTTGATGCCACCATTACTACCTTCCATGGTCTGGAAATGGGGGAAAAAGCATGTAAACTGTTAAATATCAGCATTGCTGGGGCCTATGTTGCCTCAGAGTTCCGATACCATGAGGGTGATAAGTTCCTGCTCAAGGTCAGGCTTTTGGAGGACAGGCCGGAATCAGCCCTGTTCAGTCAGGTTGTGCGCGTTATCGAGCGGGAGAAGGGTATGTTTGAGTATGGATGTCAGTTCTTGGAGCTAACCGAAGAGGATCAGGAAAAAATTACCCAAAACATTTTTGCGGCCCAGCGGCTCATGCGAAATGGAGCCTGACAAAGTCCGCGTGGGCTCAAGAAAATAAAATCGGTCTGTCCCTGTGATGATGGGATGGACCGATTTTTTGCTGACGGGGTTATGATAGGAGCTTCTGCCGGCGCCGTGAGCCGCTTGACCAGTCTTAAAAAAGGGCGCACTGCGCCCTTATTTCCATTAAATGTATGGAAACGTCCACCTTTTGAGCTTTGCCCATGTTGGTTAGAGGGTAAAAGCCTTCCCCCTTCTGGGGGAAGGTGCCCCCGGAGGGGGCGGATGAGGGGGACTGTGCAGAAGCGGCCT
>OFHO01002748.1_pt1 | contig 10258 bp, 8 predicted proteins | sample 1521531 | NCBI WGS metagenome assembly OFHO01 (sample SAMEA3504124, study PRJEB24116) | mouse gut metagenome | biome: mouse gut; feature: mouse-associated habitat; material: faeces | place: Denmark | collected 2011
TGATTATTTACAAAAAATTTGCTTACAAAAAAGTATACTTTTTTGTAAACTAGCGGGGTGATTGATATGCAGAATTGGGGCAATCGGTTGGATTTAACCGGCCAGCGTTATGGTCAGTTGACGGTTCTGCGTCCGGCAGAAAGCATTGGTGACAAAACAACTTGGCTGTGTCGCTGTGATTGTGGCAATGAAGTGGTGGTTAAAACCCGTTATTTGCGCAGTGGCCATGTAAAAAGCTGTGGTTGCAAGCGAGCTGAGGGTATTGGCAGCCATCTTAATTACATTGACGGAACCTGTGTGGAAATGCTGCGGGCCAAAACCGTGCGCCGCAACAACACCAGCGGCGTGCCTGGGGTGGATTGGCAGAAGAAACGGGGGCGCTGGCGGGCCAGCATTTGCTTTAAGGGTCAGCGTTACTTCTTGGGCAGCTACGAGCTGTTTGATGAAGCTGTGCAGGCCCGCAGGCTGGCGGAGGGCGGCGTGAGAGAGCTGATGCTGGTGGCCCAGGAGACCACCCTCTACGGGGTGGATTTATATGGAAGAAAGAGCCTCCCCGGACTGCTTAAGCGCCTTGCGGCCATTCCGGATCTCCACTGGATCCGCGTCCTGTACTGCTATCCGGAGGAGATTACGGAGGAATTGATCGACGTGATGGCCGCGGAGCCGAAGATATGCCGCTATCTGGACATTCCCATCCAGCACGCCTCGGATGAAGTCCTGCGGCGCATGGGCAGGAGGACGGATCAGGAGCATCTGCGCCGCCAGATCGGGATGCTGCGGGAGCGGATTCCGGATATCTGTCTGCGGACCACACTGATCAGCGGCTTTCCCGGAGAGGCCCAGGAGGACTTCGAGGAGCTCTACCGCTTCGTCAATGAGATGGAGTTCGACAGGCTTGGTGTGTTCGCCTATTCCCAGGAGGAGGGGACTGCCGCCGCGGCCATGCCGGACCAGATAGAGGACGAGGTGAAGGAGGCCAGGCGGGACGAGCTGATGGAGCTGCAGCAGGCTATTGCCTTCGAGAAGGCCGAAGGGATGATCGGGCAGGAGCTGGAGGTAGTGGTAGAGGGCAGGATGACGGAGGAGGACGTGTACGTGACGCGGACATACCGGGATGCGCCGGATGTGGACGGATACCTGTTCCTGCACACGGACAGGGAGCTGATGAGCGGCGATTTCGTCAGGGCGCGGGTCACGGACTTCAACGAGTATGATCTGATCGGCGAGATGGTGGATCACAGGGAGGACGAGCCATGAATAAGATGAATTTACCGAACAAGTTGACGATATTCCGTGTATTTCTGATTCTGCCCTTTGTATTGCTCCTGCTGGGAGAGAGCGGCGGCTGGGGCTGGTATCGGGCGCTGTTCGGCGGTATTCCGGAATATGTGGACTATATCGCGCTGGCAATCTTCATCATCGCCAGCCTGACGGATTTGATCGACGGCAAGATTGCCCGCAAGTACGGGCTGGTGACCAATTTCGGCAAGTTCATGGATCCCCTGGCGGACAAGCTGCTGGTCAGCGCCGCCATGATCGCGTTGGTGGAGCTGGGGCGTATCCCCGCCTGGATCGTGATCGTCATCATCAGCAGGGAGTTCATCATCAGCGGCTTCCGCCTGGTGGCGGCAGACAAGGGCGTAGTCATAGCGGCCAGCTATTGGGGGAAGTTCAAGACCACCTTCCAGATGGTGATGGTGTGCCTGATGATCGCGGATCTGGAGGAGCTGCGGCTGGTGACGGACATCGTCATGTGGGCGGCGCTGATACTGACCGTGGTGTCTTTGGCGGATTATCTGATGAAGAACAGGGAAGTGATGCGGGAGACGAAGTAGCGCGGCCCGGAGTGCGGCGCGGAGGAGAGGATTATGATGAAGGTTGAACTGATATGCGTGGGGACGGAGATTCTGCTGGGAAACATCGTGAACACCAATGCGGCTTATCTGGCGGAGAAATGCGCCGGTTTAGGGCTTTCCTGCTATTTCCAGACAGTGGTGGGGGACAATGAGGAGAGGCTCTCCCAGGCCCTGGAGACGGCCATAGGGCGCTCCGACATCGTCATCCTGTCCGGAGGCCTGGGGCCTACGGAGGATGACCTGACCAAGGAGACGGCGGCGAAGGTCTGCGGCAGGCCCCTGTACCTGCACGAGCCCAGCAAGAAGGCCATAGAGAAGTTCTTCGCGGACAGGGGGACGGAGCCCACGGAGAACAACTGGAAGCAGGCCATGCTGCCCCAGGGGGCCATCGTCATGGAGAACCACAACGGCACCGCGCCGGGCGCGATCATAGAGACGGAGAGCGCCAGGGTGATTCTGCTCCCCGGCCCGCCGAACGAGCTGTACCCCATGTTCGAGGAGAGCGCGGCCCCTTACCTGGCCTCCCTGAACTCCCAGGCCCTCAGCTCCACCACGGTGAAGATCTGCGGCGTGGGGGAGAGCAAGGCGGAGACCATGGTGAAGGACCTGATTGACGGCCAGACCAATCCCACCATCGCCACCTACGCCAAGACCGGGGAGGTGCATATCCGCGTCACCGCCAGCGGCGAGGACAAGAAAAGCGCGGCGAAGCTGATCAAGCCCGTGGTGAAGGAACTGAAGGCCAGGTTCGGCAACCATGTGTACACCACCGAGGAGGCGGTGACCCTGGAGAAGTCCGTGGCGGATCTCCTGCTGGCCAACGCCCTGACCATCACCTGCGCCGAGTCCTGCACGGGCGGGCTGCTCTCCGCCAGGCTGGTGAACGTCCCGGGCATCTCGGGGGTATACAAATTCGGCATGGTCACCTATTCCAACAAGGCCAAGAGACGCTTCCTGGGGGTGAAGAAGAGCACCCTGCGGAAAGCAGGCGCGGTCAGCGAGAAGACCGCGGAGGAGATGGCAAAAGGCGCGGCCCTGGAGAGCAAGGCGGATGTGGCGGTAGCCGTCACTGGGATAGCGGGGCGGCACGCCGGAGAAGCCCGTGGGCCTGGTGTACATCGCCTGCTACGTGAAGGGAAAGATTACCGTAAAGAAATGCCAGTTCTCCGGCAACCGGGACAAGATAAGGGAATCCGCGGTGTCCGCGGCGCTGACCCTGACCCGCAGCTGTGTGCTGGAATATTTCAGCAAGGTGACATTCGGAAAAAAGGAGTCCTGACTCCTTTTTTCTTTCTGTTTTTCCGTCTTTTTTGGATTTGGGGCATTTTCCGGTTGCCACCCGGGGCTGTCTGTGGTAAGATATATCTGTCTGAATCAATACCTCTGATGTTTCGTATGTCAGTATCATTCTTGGATTCCGGCGGCTTCGCCATATATTTCAGAGAGAATTTCCGGACAGGAGGGTGGGATGCCTTTGAGGGAGTTTTAAGGTACTTAAAATAAGGTAGAATATAGTTGACAAATGCGGACGAATGCTTTATCCTAAGGATATAGAACATTTGTTCTTGTAGAAAAAGGAGATTCCAGATGGAAAGAGAAGAGAAATTAAAAGCATTGGATGCGGCCATCGGCCAGATTGAGAAGCAGTTCGGCAAGGGCGCGGTGATGAAGCTGGGCGACCCCTCCTCCCGGATGAACGTGGAGACCGTCCCCACAGGCTCCTTAAGCCTTGACATAGCCCTTGGGCTGGGGGGGATCCCCAAGGGGAGGATTGTAGAGATATACGGACCGGAATCCAGCGGTAAGACCACGGTGACCCTGCATATGATCGCCGAGGTACAGAAGATGGGCGGCATCGCGGGCTTCATCGACGCGGAGCACGCGCTGGATCCCGTATATGCCAAGAATATCGGCGTGGACATCGACAACCTCTATATCTCCCAGCCCGATAACGGGGAGCAGGCGCTGGAGATCGCGGAGACCATGGTGCGCTCCGGGGCCATCGACATCGTAGTGGTGGACTCCGTGGCGGCGCTGGTGCCCAAGTCCGAGATAGACGGCGACATGGGCGAGAGCCATGTGGGCCTGCAGGCCAGGCTCATGTCCCAGGCGCTGCGCAAGCTTACCTCCGTCATCAGCAAGTCCAACTGCTCGGTGATATTCATCAACCAGCTGAGGGAGAAGATAGGCGTCATGTTCGGCAACCCGGAGACCACCACCGGCGGCCGGGCCCTGAAGTTCTACGCCTCCGTCCGCCTGGACGTGCGGCGCGTGGAGGCCCTGAAGCAGGGCGGCGAGGTGATAGGCAACCACACCCGGGTCAAGGTGGTGAAGAACAAGGTAGCCCCTCCCTTCAAGGAAGCGGAGTTCGACATCATGTTCGGCAAGGGCATCTCCAAGGAGGGGGACATCCTGGATCTGGCGGCGAACCTGAATATCGTGGTGAAGTCAGGGGCCTGGTACGCTTACGACGGGAATAAGATAGGCCAGGGCCGGGAGAACGCGAAGCAGTATCTGCGGGACAATCCGGAAGTCTGCAAGGCCATCGAGGACAAGGTGAGGGCCCACTACGGCTTCGGCGGCGGTGAGGCTGCGGAGGCGGATGCCGCCGGGAAAGAAGCGGCGGGCAAGGACGGGGCGAAGACAGAGGCTAAGGCCACAGGGCGGACCGGGAGCCGCGGCCGCGGAGCCGCCAAGGCTGAGGCGAAGGCCGCGGATGGGGAGATGGAAAAGGGGCCTTCCATGGAAAAGGGCCCTTCCATGGAAAAAGAGCCTGCCACAGAAAAGGAGCCCTCCGCGGAGGAAGGAGGATCCGAGGCCCGATAGAGCGGCCGGGATTCGGGAGCGGATATGAGGGTGACGGAAATCACGGAGGTCTCCAAGTCCCGGATGAGGATATCCACGGACGAGGGACTCACATTCGTATTGTACCGAGGCGAGCTGCACAGGTTCCGGATCCGCCAGGGGGAGGAGATAGAGGAGGAGGCGCTGCGCGCCGTCATGGAGGAAATCCTGCCAAAGCGGGCGAAGCTGCGGGCCATGAACCTCCTGAAGAACCGGGACTATACGGTAAGGCAGCTGGGGGATAAGCTGAGAGAAGGAGGCTATCCGGAGGAAATCATAGGGGAGGCCCTGGACTATGTGCAGGGCTTCCGCTATACGGACGATCTGCGCTATGCCGAGAATTTCATCCGCTGCCATATACAGGACAGGAGCCGCAGACGGATCGAGAGCGATTTGCTGGGCAGGGGGATCGACAGGGACACGCTGGAGAGCGCCTGGGCCGGTTTCGAGGCAGAGGGTGGATGCCAGGACGAGCAGGCCATGATACAGGCCCTTCTGGCGAAGAAGGGCTTCGACCGGGGGACGGCCCAGCCTAAGGAGCGGCAGAGGATGTACGGATACCTGATGCGGAAGGGTTTTGACTGCGAGCAGGTGAGGAAGGCCCTGTTGTCGGAGGACTGGTAAGAGGAAGGCGGATCTGCGCGGATTCCGGGCGCGGAGCCGCCTTTTTCGGGCCTTCCGGGCAGGACGGGGGGCCAGGGCATAGAGCCGCAGGGGCCGGAAAGGCTGTAGGTTTGTGCAAATGCTACAAGAATGCTTCCGGATTATAAGAGGATGTTTTATAAAATACGTAGACTTATGCTTGACATTAGAGCGATTTGCGGTTAGAATTGAATTTGTTGTGAATTGCTTGTTAGAATGTTGTACATACATTCTAAAGCTACGGGGCCGGGAAGCGGCCGCGCAGTGAAATGTACAATGAAAACGGAATAGGAGGTGCTCCTGTAATGCTTGAGATTATAATCACTATCGTTGTCTCTGCAGCAGTGACCGCAGTGGTGACAGCGCTCGTAGTCTCCAATTACCACAAGAAGACCACGGAAGCCACCATCGGCAATGCGCAGGACAAGGCGAGGGAGATTATCGATGAAGCTCTCAAGGATGCGGAATCCAAGAAGCGCGAGGCGCTGCTTGAGGTGAAGGAAGAGTCCATTCGGACCAAGAACGAACTGGACAAGGAAATCAAGGAACGCCGGGCGGAGGTACAGCGCTCGGAGCGGAGGATCCAGCAGAAGGAAGAGAACATCGACAAGAAGACCGAATCCCTGGAGCGGCGAGAGACAAGCCTGGCCGCAAAGGAAGAGAACCTGAACAAAATCAAGGTCGAGGTCTCCAAACTGAACGAGCAGCGAGTGCAGGAACTGGAACGAATTTCCGGATTAACCTCTGAACAGGCAAAAGACTACTTATTGAAAATTGTTGAAGATGAAGTGAAGCATGAATCGGCCGTGATAATCAAGGAAATGGAGAGTCGGGCCAAAGAGGAAGCAGACAAGAAGGCGAGGGAATATGTGGTGTCAGCTATCCAGAGATGTGCTGCAGACCATGTCTCTGAGACCACGATTTCCGTCGTACAGCTGCCAAACGATGAGATGAAGGGAAGGATCATCGGACGGGAGGGGCGCAACATCCGCACCCTGGAGACCATGACCGGCGTCGATTTGATCATCGACGATACGCCGGAAGCGGTGATCCTGTCGGGATTCGACCCCATCCGCCGGGAGGTGGCCAGGATCGCGCTGGAAAAGCTGATCGTAGATGGACGCATCCATCCCGCCAGGATCGAGGAGATGGTGGAGAAGGCGCAGAAAGAAGTGGAGATCATGATTAAGGAGGAGGGAGAGGCCGCCACGCTTGAGGTAGGCGTGCATGGCATCCATCCCGAGCTGGTCAGGCTGCTGGGCAAGATGAAGTTCAGGACAAGCTATGGCCAGAATGCATTGAAGCATTCCATCGAGGTGGCGCAACTGTCAGGACTGCTGGCGGCGGAGCTGGGACTGGACGTCCGCATCGCAAAGCGCGCCGGACTGCTCCATGACATCGGAAAGTCCGTGGATCATGAGATGGAAGGCTCCCATATCCAGCTGGGCGTCGAGCTCTGCCGGAAGTACAAGGAGAACGCCACAGTCATCAATGCCGTGGAATCCCACCATGGCGACGTGGAGCCCACTACCCTGATCGCGTGTATCGTACAGGCTGCAGACACGATATCCGCCGCGAGACCGGGGGCAAGGAGGGAAACGCTGGAGACCTATACCAGCAGGCTGACAAAATTAGAGGAAATCACAAACAATTTTAAAGGTGTAGACAAGTCTTTTGCTATTCAGGCAGGCCGGGAAGTACGTGTAATGGTAGTTCCGGAACAGATTACGGATACCGATATGGTCCTGTTGGCGCGTGATATCTCCAAGCAGATCGAAGCTGAACTGGAATATCCCGGACAGATCAAGGTAAATGTCATTCGCGAGAGCCGTGTCATTGATTATGCGAAATAATCATAAAAATTGAATAGGGAAAATGCAAGGAAAGAGACGCCGGGCGCAAACCGGCGTCTCTTATACATTTTCACAAATTGTGGCAGGATATCACTGTTAAATTTGTAATATTACCACTTGCACATATTGGCAGTATATAGTATGATAATGCAAGTGCATGATTGTATACAATGATACAACGGGATGGAGAACGCAGGAAAAGCGTTCTTCCGGTCTTGCGCCAAATTTGTAAGTAGAATGAGAGCATGTGCAGGGAGGTAAGCATGAAAGCATATCAGGAGCTGAGCAGAGAGGAACTGCTGTCGCTGAAGGCGAAGCTGGAGAAGGAATATGAGGATGCCAAGGGCAAGGGGCTGAAGCTGGACATGTCCAGGGGGAAACCCTCCGTGGCGCAGCTGGACATGGGGATGGACATCTTCGACGTCCTGAATTCCCAGAGCGACATGACGAGCATGGAAGGCGTGGACGTCCGCAATTACGGCGTGCTGGACGGGCTGGCCGAGGCCAAGCAAATGATGGCGGACATCATGGGCGTGAAGGCGGAGAATGTGATCATATACGGCAATGCCAGCCTGAACATCATGTATGACGCCGTGTCCAGCGCCGTGACCCACGGCGTCATGGGATGCACGCCCTGGTGCAGGCTTGATAAGGTGAAGTTCCTCTGCCCGGTTCCCGGCTATGACAGGCATTTTGCCATCACCCAGCATTTCGGCATCGAGATGATCACGGTGCCCATGACCCCCCAGGGGCCGGACATGGATCTGGTGGAGAAGCTGGTGGCCGAGGATGAGGCCATCAAGGGCATCTGGTGCGTGCCCAAGTATTCCAATCCCCAGGGCTATACCTATTCCGATGAGACGGTGCGGCGGTTCGCTGCCCTGAAGCCCGCGGCCAGGGACTTCCGCATCTTCTGGGACAATGCCTATTCGGTGCATCATCTCTATGATGAGGAGGAGCGGCAGGAGAGCATCCTGGACATCCTGAGCGAGTGCGAGAAGGCGGGCAATCCCGACATGGTATATGAGTTCGCCTCCACCTCCAAAATCAGCTTCTCCGGCGCGGGCGTGGCGGCCATCGCCTCGTCCATGGCGAACCTGGAATGCATCAAGAAGACCCTGACCATACAGACCATCGGCTATGACAAGATAAACCAGCTCCGCCATGTGCGGTATTTCAAGGACTTCGAGGGCATCAAGGCCCATATGAGGAAGCATGCCTCCCTGATGCGGCCCAAGTTCGAGGCCGTGCTGAAGGTGCTGGAGCAGGAGCTGGCCGGTACGGGGATCGGAGAGTGGACCAGGCCCAACGGCGGCTACTTCATCTCTTTCCAGGCAATGGAGGGCTGCGCCAAGGCGATTGTAGCCAGGTGCAAGGGAGCCGGGGTCACGCTGACGGGAGCCGGAGCCACCTATCCCTACGGCCTCGACCCCAGGGACAGCAATATCCGCATCGCGCCCACCTATCCTTCGCCGGAGGAGCTGGCTATGGCCACGGATCTGTTCGTGCTGTGCGTGAAGCTGGTGAGCGTGGAGAAGCTTCTGGAGGAGCATGCCCGGGACGCGGAGCGCTTCAGCGACAGGCTGGCCGGGGGAAGGACCGGATTTTGTGAAAAAGATTGACGATATGCCCCTGCCCGTTGCCGGACAGGGGTTTTCTTCCGCATAGATGACAGCCTGCCCGCATAAGATGGAAGGAGAGCATTCCAGGGATGCGCGTTTGACATTAAGGACATTCCATGGGATGCCGCAACCTTAGAAGGGCGGTGGGGCGGATGCAGTTTGCTGGGAGGAGGTTCCTGGCCGGATATGGAAGAGAGGCATTCCAGCGCAATTTCCTGGTCTGTTTCGGCGTGGGGCTGTTGATCGGAATCGTGGTGGTGAACATAGGAAAGGGCATTCTGCTGGGGGAGACGGGGCTGTTCGACGAAGCCACGCTCTATCATATGAAATATATGACAGTGGACAGCAATGCCCTTTTTTCTTATATCTTCCGGAAGAGGATGGGCAGGGTGCTCATACTGGCCGTGCTCTCCACCACCTATCTGGGGCTGGTGGCCTGTATGGGCGCGGCGTTCTGGTACGGCATGTCCGCCGGGGCCTTCCTGACCTCCCTGGCCCTGCGCTACGGGCTGAAGGGCATACTGCTGGCTGTCGTCGGGCTGTTCCCCCACTTCCTGCTCTATGTGCCGGGGGTGCTGCTCCTGCTGGTCTGGTGCGAGGAGCTCTTCCGGGGGATTTATGTGCGGGGGGAGTTTTCCGGGGGAGATAAGGGAGTCCTGCTGAAAAAGGCGGGGAGGTTCCTGGCCATCCTCCTGGCGATGACGGTGGGCTGCCTGCTGGAGGGATATGTGAACCCCTTCCTGCTGCTGGGGTTTTTGAGAATCTTCTGATTTTTCGGGTCTCAGGGGAGCAGACAGGAAATGGGGGGAAGGCCGTCAGCTCCGGCACAGGGCGGGCACAAGGGAAGGCCGCAGGCTCCGGCAGGGGTCGGGCACAAGGGAAGCCTGCCGCATTGGGCGGGGATACGGAGATCCGATAGAAGACCGGTTAGAAGAAACCAGGGCAGCGTCCGAAGACAGCCCTGGTTTCTTTGCGCGCTCACTCATATTCCGCGATTTCGTAGATCAACCGCTCAGAGGCCTCCCAGCCGAGGCAGGGATCCGTGATGGACTTGCCGTAGATGCCGCCGCCCACCTTCTGGCAGCCCTCCTCGATATAGCTCTCGATCATGACCCCCTTCACCAGGCTGTGGATGTCGGGATTCAGCCTGCGGCTGTGCATGACCTCCTTGGTGATGCGGATCTGCTGCTCGAACTGCTTGCCGGAATTGGAATGGTTGGCATCGATGACGCAGGCGGGATTCAGAAGATCCATTTTAAGGTACATTTCCAGCAGCCGGTTCAGATCCTCATAATGATAGTTGGGCACGTTGTTGCCGTGCTTGTTTACGGCACCCCGCAGAACAGTGTGCGTCAAAGCGTTCCCGGTGGTGGTCACTTCCCAGCCTCTGTAGATAAAGGAGTGGGGATGCTGGGCCGCGTAGACGGAATTCAGCATGACG
>OFHO01002749.1_pt1 | contig 10253 bp, 11 predicted proteins | sample 1521531 | NCBI WGS metagenome assembly OFHO01 (sample SAMEA3504124, study PRJEB24116) | mouse gut metagenome | biome: mouse gut; feature: mouse-associated habitat; material: faeces | place: Denmark | collected 2011
GCTGAGACCGGCGGTGAGCCCCACAACACCATCACCCCCATTGCCCGGATGCGGGACGGGAAATTTGAGCTGGACCTGGTTCTGCGCAACAACCTGACCACCCAGGAGCACCCCCTTGGCCTGTACCACCCCCATGCTGAGCTGCACCACATCAAGAAGGAGAACATCGGCCTCATCGAGGTGATGGGCCTGGCCGTCCTCCCCGCCCGGCTGAAGGAGGAGCTGGCCGCCGTGGCCGGCGCCCTGGCCTCTGGCTCCGACCTGCGCTCCAGCGAGCTGACGGCCAAGCACGCCGATTGGGCGGAGGGTTTTTCCGGGAACTATACCATCACGGCGGAAAATGCCCTGGATATCGTCCAGAAGGAGACCGGTTTGGTCTTCGCCCAGGTGCTGGAGCATGCCGGGGTGTATAAGCGCACCCCCGAGGGCAGGGAGGCCTTCCTCCGCTTCCTGAACTGTATATAAAAAACGTCGGGGCCCCACCAGACCGGTGGGGCCCCTTTCCGCCTGTGCTTATTTGTCATACTCCTCGAAGCTCTTGACCACGTCGGCCTCGGGTTCGGGAGTCGCCAGGGAAACGATCACAATGGCGGCCAGAGCCACCAGGAAGGCGGGGAGCAGCTCGTAGATGTTCCAGATGCCGCCCAGGGGTTTTACCAGGAACTTCCACACGAAGATCATCACGCCGCCTGCCACCAGGCCGGCCATGATGCCCTGGCGGTTGCTCCGCTTCCAGAACAGGGCGCACAGCATAGCGGGGCCAAAGGTGGCGCCAAAGCCCGCCCAGGCGAAGGAGACAATCTGGAACACGTTGCTGTCCGGGTCGGCAGCCAGGAACATGGCAATCACAGCAATCACCACAACGGTGAGCCGGGCGCACAGCATGGTCTGCCTCTGGGTCAGCTTAATGCCAAAGACGTTCTGCACCAGATTCTCCGAGAAGGCGGAGGAGGCGGCCAGCAGCTGGCTGTCGGCGGTGGACATGGTGGCGGCCAGGATGCCGGCCAGGATGCAGCCGGCCACCACCGCCGGGAAGATACCGTAGCCTGACAGCAGGTCAGACAGCTTGACAATTACCGTTTCGGTGGCGCTGCCCTCCAGGAAGGGGATGCGGCCGGCGGCGGAGACGGCGTGGCCCACGATGCCGATGAACACCGCCACGCCCATAGACAGCACCACCCACACGGCGGCGATGCGCCGGGACAGCTTCAGCTCGTTCTCATCCCGGATGGCCATAAACCGCACCAGAATGTGGGGCATGCCGAAGTAGCCCAGGCCCCAGGCCATCATGGATATGATGCGGATAAAGCCGTAGGGCTCGGCGGAGCCGGTGGCAGGGTTGTAGGTCTCACCGAAGCTGAGGAAGCCGGGCAGGGTGCGGGCGTGGTCCAGCACGGCATCCATGCCCCCGGCCTGAACAATGCCGAAGACCACGATAATGGTCAGGGCGATGGTCATGATGATGGACTGAATCAGGTCCATGGTGGCCACGGCGGAGAAGCCGCCCACCGAGGTGTAGCTGATAATCACGATAGCGCCAATCACAACCGCCGTCATGTAGTCCCAGCCGAAGAGGCTGTTGAACAGCTTGCCGATAGCGGCCAGACCGGAGGCCACATAGGGCACGAAGAAGATGAGGATGATCAGGGCGGAGATGCACATGATTACCGGCTTCTTTTCGCCGTACCGCTTGGAGATAAAGCTGGGGATGGTGATGGCGTCCAGCTTCACGCTGTAGCGGCGCAGCCGCCGGGCCACCAGCAGGAAGTTCAGATAGGTGCCGGCGGCCAGGCCGATAGCGGTCCAGCTGGCGTCGGCCACGCCGGACAGGTAGGCCAGACCGGGGATGCCCATAAGCAGGTAGCTGCTCATGTCGCTGGCCTCGGCGCTCATGGCGGTAACCAGGGGGCCCATCCCCCGGCCGCCCAGGTAGAAGCCCTCGGCGCTCTTTTTGGACCGGCGGCCGATCATCACGCCGGTGAAGATGACGAAGCAGAGATAGAGAATAATGGTGCCCATAATACAGGCCTGCGCGGTAGTCATATAATTCCTCCCAAAGTCTCTCCGGGACACACACAACCGCCGCCGGAAAGCAGATTATTGGTATCATACCAGAAACAAAGCGAGAACGCAATATAGAATAAACTCCGTACTGTATAGAAAAGTACAGCGTATTTTTATTGAAATTTCAATGAAAATATGCTGTACATTTTTTGAAATGAATTTTTGTACATTTTAACAAAGTTTTACCTTTCCCGGCTCCCCCTTTGGGGGAGCTGTCAGCCGCAGGCTGACTGAGAGGGCCCTCTCCGGCCCTTCGGGCCACCTCCCCTAAAGGGGGAGGTGGAATCAGATCCGAAACCCCTGCAAAAACATGGGCATCATGGTCTTACCGTACTGGGACAGAGAGTAGTCCCCCTCGGACAGGCACCAGTCGTAGATCAGGGCCCGCTCACACAGGGCGTAGGCCCTGACAATCTCATTGGCAGTGACGTCCCCCCGCAGCTCCCCCCGCTCCTGGCCCTGAAGGGCGATCTGCCGCAGCAGCCGGTAGTAGGTGCGGTTGCGGTCCATCAGGGACTTGTCCCCACGGGTAATGAGCTGGGAGGAGTACAGCCGGGCGGCCAGGTCCAGGGAGATGGAGTTTTCCAGCATGGCGAACAGCTCCCGGTTCAGGTACATCAGCTGCTCGAACCGGTCCTGATTTGGGTCCAGGGTTTCGGTCAGCTCCTCATACTTCCGGTCGAAGACGTCGGCCAGGGTGGACAGCAGGGCGTCCTTGCCCTGGAAGTAGTGGTAGAAGGACCCCCGGGAGGTGCCCGATTCCTCGATAATCTCCTCCACGGTGGTGTCGTCGTAACCCTGGCGGTAGAACAGCTTCCAAGCCGCGTCAATGATCTTCCCCCGGGTGTTCCGGGTGCTTTTTTTCGCCATAGTCAGCCCTCTTTGGTAATTTGATACGCCTTGCACTTGGCGTCGGACAAAATCGCAAGGACGGTCTTGGTGTCCGGGTCATAGCCGCAGCAAACCGCCAGGTCGAAAATACAAGGAATCATGGGAGCGTCCGCCGGCTTTTCGCACGCTGTATACGTCCAGCCCGCCTTCTCCAGCACGTTCTGCCCGGTGTGGTAGCACTCGCCGCACAGGATGGCGCACAGGACATATTTCAGATAACTGGTCAGGTTGGGGGCAAACTGCTTCCAGCCGGTGGGAGCGTCCTCCTCATGGAGCATGTAAACGACCGGGTCCGGCTGGCCCAGGTCCCCCTCCCGAATGCCAAATTCCACCACTCCGGCAGCGTAGTCGCTGCCAATTTCCAGATAGTTCTCCACCAGTGTGGACCACTGCTCCTTGGGCAGCTTAAAGAAGGGGGCGAGGGGGTCGTCCTCCTCCAGGTGCTCCTCATAGAATTCCCGGTCCTCCTCGATCCGCTCCTCAAGGACCTCGTAGGAGGTCCAGGCGGGATGCTCGGTCCAGATGTCCGCCGTCTTAAACAGAGGACTTTTATAGGCCCGACTTAAAAAATCGTTCAGCAGGGCGGGGAGCCGGGGGTCGGGCTGGTAGTCGGGGTTGGGCTGGCAGCCCAGGATGTCCAGAAGCTCCAAAATCGGGATATCGTAGTTAAACGCCATGATTTTTCCTCCTTCAATCGGGCCGCAACTGCTGGTTGCGGGAATTTCCAAGCGGACTTGATTGATTTTTGCCGCTCTGACACTATAATAGAAGAAAATCGAGAGGAGGTCAAGGTCTATGACATTGGCGGAAAAAATATTGTCCCTGCGCACCCAGCGGGGCATGTCCCAGGACGACCTGGCGGAAAAACTGGAGGTCTCCCGGCAGAGTGTGAGCAAGTGGGAGACGGCCCAGTCCACCCCCGACCTGGACAAGATCATCCGGCTGGCCGATCTGTTCGGCGTGAGTGTGGATGAGCTGGTTCGGGACGGGGAGGCCCCTCAGCCCCCGGAGCCATCCCAGCCCCAGGTGGTCTATGTGGAGCGGGAAGGAAAGCGAGAAAGCCTTACCGCAGTACAAATAATCGGTGTCATTCTCGAGGTCGTGGGCGCAGCCCTGGCGATTCTCGGTATCATGAGCGCACCGGTGCTGGTATTCGCCGCTGTGGCGCTGGTTGTCCTGGGCCTGCCCCTGCTGCTGGCAAAAAAGCATCCCTGGCTTATTATGGGCTGGCTGGCCGTTGGGCTGAGCTGTCTGGCTTTGAACCCATACACCAGTGTGTCCCCCTGGGGGCTGATAGGCGGACTTCGGCGGCTGTACTATTATATTACAATACCGGGGATTCGATATCCGTCCACGGTTTTCGCCATTGCGGTGGGCATTATCCGGGGCCTGCTGATCTTGGTGCTCGCGTTTTTCACCTGGCGGGCGTGGAAAAAGAAAAAATCTTTGGAGAAGGACGGCTGAAAAGCCGTCCTTCTTTCCCGTCCCCCCGCAGAACAAGTCTTCCCCCTGGGGGACACTTCGTAAGGAAGTTCACAAGAAAGCCCATCAACCCTTGCAATATCAGGGGTTGACGGGCTTTTTCTCTTGTTTTTCCCTTATGCTCTCCCTTTACAGGTTCAAAACATAGCCTGCCTGTTTGGTCAAAAAGGTGGCGGAGGGATCCACGCCGCCGCTCATGGCAATCAATGCTTTTTTATCCATGACAGCCCTCGCAGGAGCCGCAGTCAGGAAAATCCTTCGGGTCATAGGCGATCCTCTGCCGGTCATAATAGTCCTTCACCGCCGCCCGGATGGCCTCCTCCGCCAGGACAGAGCAGTGGAGCTTATGGGCGGGCAGGCCGTCCAACGCCTCGGCGACCGCCTTGTTGGTGAGCTGAAGAACTTTGGAGAGGGGTTTCCCCTTGATAAGCTCGGTTGCCATAGAACTGGACGCGATGGCAGAGCCGCAGCCAAAGGTCTCAAATTTCACATCCGAGACAATGCCGTCCTCAATTTTGAGATAAATCTTCATAATGTCCCCGCAGACGGCGTTGCCCACCTCGCCCACACCGTCCGCATCCTCGATCACACCCACGTTCCGGGGATTCCGAAAGTGATCCATTACCTTTTCACTGTAAAGTGCCATAACAAAATCCTCCTACAGAACGAATGCCCGTTTCCCGCTGACTTTATCCTTCCACAGCGGCGACATATTGCGCAGATAGGTCACGATTTCAGGGACGGCTTTCAAAATCGCGTCGATATCGGCCTCGGTGTTCTCCTCGCACAATGACAGCCGCAAGGAGCCGTGGGCCACCTCGTGGGGCCGCCCAATGGACAGCAGAACGTGGCTGGGGTCAAGAGACCCGGAGGTGCAGGCCGAGCCGGAGGAGGCGCAGATGCCCCGGTCATCCAGCAGCAGGAGCAAGCTCTCCCCCTCAATGCCCTCAAAGCAGAAGTTGACGTTGCCGGGGAGACGGTTCACCGGGTCGCCGTTGAGGGCGGAGCGGGGAATCCGGGAGAGACCGGAAATGAGCTTATCCCGCAGAGCGGAGACCCTGGCGGCGTTTTCCGCCATATGAGAGCAGGATTCCTCCAGCGCCGCCGCCATGCCCGCGATGGCCGGGACATTCTCCGTTCCCGCCCGCTTGCCCCGTTCCTGAGCCCCGCCCTCAATCAGATTGGTCAAGGGCACGCCCTGCCGGGCGTAGAGCGCGCCAATTCCTTTGGGTCCATGAAACTTGTGGGCGGATAGGGACAGCAGGTCGATGTTCTGTGCCCTGACATCGATGGGCAGATGTCCCGCCGCCTGTACCGCGTCGGTGTGGAAGATGACCCCCCGCTCCCGGCACACCGCGCCGATCTCCGAAACAGGCAGGACGGAGCCAATCTCGTTGTTGGCGTACATGATTGTCACCAGGGCGGTGTCCTCCCGAATGGCCTCCGAAACCTGTTGGGCGGTGACGGTGCCCAAGGCTCCGACTGGGAGCAGTTCCACCTCGAATCCCTCGCCTTCCAGCCTTTTCAGCGTGTGCAGAACGGCGTGATGCTCAAAGGCGGTGGAGATAATGTGCCGCTTTCCTTTTCGGGCTCCCAGCTGGGCGGCGGAGCGGATGGCCTGGTTGTCCGCCTCGCTGCCTCCAGAGGTGAAAGTAATCTCCTTGGGAGATGCCCCGATACAGGCGGCGATTCGCTCTCTGGCATCCTCCAGGGCCTCCTTTGCTCTCTGCCCCAGGCTGTACAGACTGGAGGGGTTGCCCCAAGTGTCCTGCATACAGGCGGTCATAGCGTTGGCCGCAGCCCCGCTCATTTTGGTGGTAGCCGCATTGTCTGCGTAAATCATAGTAATATCCTTTCCAGGCGTGAACACGCCGGTGAAAGTACCGGCGTGTTCGTCTCATGTTCAGCCGGCGAACAGCGGTGTGGACAGGTAGCGGTCGCCGGTGTCCGGGAACAGGGCCACAATCGTCTTTCCCGCGTTTTCCGGCCGTTTTGCCAGCTGGATGGCCGCGTGGAGCGCCGCCCCGGAGGAAATCCCCACCAGGATGCCCTCCCTGCGTCCCACCAGCCGCCCGGCGGCAAAGGCATCCTCGTTGGACACGGGGATGATCTCGTCATAGACAGCGGTGTCCAGAACCTCCGGCACAAAGCCCGCCCCGATGCCCTGTATTTTATGGGCTCCGGAGCGGCCCTCGCTGAGGACAGGGGAGTCCTTAGGCTCCACCGCCACCACTTTCACTGCCGGGTTTTGCTTCTTCAAATACTGCCCCACGCCGGTGATAGTGCCGCCGGTGCCCACGCCCGCCACGAAGATGTCTACCGCGCCGTCGGTATCTGTCCAGATCTCCGGGCCGGTGGTGGAGCGGTGGGCGGCGGGATTGGCCGGGTTGACAAACTGGCCGGGGATAAAGCTGCCGGGAATTTCTTTGGCCAGCTCCTCCGCCTTGGCGATGGCCCCTTTCATCCCCTTGGCCCCTTCGGTAAGAACCAGCTCCGCGCCATAGGCTTTCATCAGCTGGCGGCGCTCCACGCTCATGGTTTCCGGCATGGTAATGATGATGCGGTAGCCCCGGGCGGCGGCTACAGAGGCCAGCCCAATTCCCGTGTTGCCGGAGGTAGGCTCGATGATGGTGGAGCCAGGTTTCAGCTTTCCGCCGGCCTCCGCCTCGTCGATCATCGCTTTGGCAATGCGGTCTTTTACCGACCCGGCGGGATTGAAATACTCCAGCTTGGCCAGAATACGGGCTCTTGCTCCCGCCTCCTTTTCCGTGTGGGTCAGTTCCAGCAAGGGCGTTTTGCCGATCAGCTGGTCGGCAGATGTATAGATATTGGACATGATAGATTTCTCCTCTTATTTCTGCGCTGCGGCGGCAAAACCTTTTTCCAGGTCAGCGATGATGTCGTCGATATGTTCAGTGCCGATGGACAGTCGGATGGTGTTGGGCTTGATGCCCTGATCCAGCAGCTCCTCGGGAGAGAGCTGGGAGTGGGTGGTGGTAGCAGGATGGATGACAAGGGATTTAACGTCCGCAACGTTGGCCAGCAGGGAGAAAATCTCCAGATTGTCGATAAACTTGTGGGCCTCCGTCTGCCCGCCCTTGATCTCAAAGGTAAAGATGGACGCGCCGCCGTTGGGGAAATACTTCTCATACAGGGTATGGTCGGGATGCTCAGGCAGGCTGGGGTGGTTGACCTTCTCCACTTGGGGATGGTTGGCCAGGTACTCTACCACCTTTTTTGTGTTTTCGGCGTGTCGCTCCACCCGAAGGGACAGGGTCTCCACTCCCTGGAGCAGCAGAAAGGCATTGAAGGGGGAAATCGCTGCCCCGGTGTCCCGCAGAAGGATAGCGCGGATGTAAGTGACAAAGGCGGCGGGGCCGGCAGCATCCACAAAGCTGACTCCGTGGTAGCTGGGGTTGGGGGCGGCGATGGGGGCGTGCTTGCCCGAGGCTTTCCAGTCAAATTTACCGCTGTCCACGATGATGCCGCCCAAAGTGGTGCCGTGACCGCCGATGAATTTGGTGGCGGAATGGACAACAATGTCCGCGCCATGCTCAATGGGGCGAATCAAATAGGGTGTCCCGAACGTGTTGTCGATGACCAAAGGCAGGCCGTGAGCATGGGCGATTTTGGCAATGGCGTCAATGTCGGGGATATCGCTGTTGGGGTTGCCCAAGGTCTCCAGGTAAATGGCTTTGGTGTTGGGCTGAATGGCGGCTGTGACTGCACTCAGATCGTGGGCGTCCACGAAAGTGGCAGATACACCAAACTGGGGCAGGGTGTGGGCCAGCAGATTGTAGCTGCCGCCGTAGATGGTTTTCTGGGCCACGATGTGCTCCCCCGCCTGGGCCAAGGCCTGGATGGTGTAGGTGATCGCCGCCGCGCCGGAAGCCAGTGCCAGAGCTGCCACGCCGCCCTCCAAGGCCGCGAGACGCTTCTCCAGCACATCCTGGGTAGAGTTGGTCAGGCGGCCGTAGATATTCCCAGCATCCGCCAGCCCAAACCGGGCGGCGGCGTGGGCGGAGTTTCGGAACACGTAGGAAGTGGTTTGGTAAATGGGAACAGCCCGGGCGTCGGTGGCGGGGTCGGGCTGCTCCTGGCCTACATGGAGCTGTAAGGTCTCAAATTTATAACGCATGGGAAAATCCCCCTCTCTATGAATTGGCCCCATTATATGCCTATTAACCTACTTTGTCAATAGGTATATTGGGATTGCTTGAAATCCTATTAACCTTGTGGTATAATAGGAAAATTGAGAGGATATTTATGATGATTTTCACAAAGGGCGGATATGCGCTGCGGTTTCTGTCGGATGTTGCGGAGCATCGGGGAGATGGGTTTGTGCTATTGAAGGGTAGGGCCGTCCGGCAGGAGGTTTCAGAGAAGTATCTGGAAATTGTGGTAAAAGAGCTGGCAAAAGGCGGTCTGCTGACAGTCCTGCGTGGAAAAGGATGAGGCTAACCCGCCGAACCGCCCCCGGGATGAGTACAATGTAAGTCTATCCTTGAATTGATGGAGGTGCCTCTGGTCCCCGTTGCCTGCCTGGAATCAGGGCAGAACGTCTGTCCACAGAGCAATGGCTGCCGAACACTCCCACTATGGCAGAAGCTGGATAAGGTCATCTCTGGCTATTTGGCACAATTCACTCTGGCGGATTTATATGGGAAGACTTTTTGTGCTCTCTGGAACGTCTATCTGGTAAAATTCATGGTAAATTCCGACTGATTCCGGCAAAATAGCGGCATATTTTCAAGGAGGCATTTAGAATGAAACCAACCAACTACAAATTTCGATGGTTTGAAAAGGAGGACCGGCGGAAGCTTCTCCGGGCCTCAGTAAGTCGGGACGGGAAACTCCGATTGGGACGAACTCTGCGCAGCAAGCTTCCCCGGTTCATTCAAGTGGGATTCGACACTGCCACCATGGTGCTGGCCATCGCCGACGGACACGGCACCGGCATTGATTGTCCCGCCTGCGGTGTACTCACCACTCAGGCCCTGTCGGCACAGATTACAGCGACCGGACTGCACCTGCCCGTGGCCTTTACTCTGGAGCGGGACGAGCACACTGGCTACCTGCTGGGCCGGATTATTCCCCGCCGCAGGCGGGACAGTACCGGCCGCCGGCAATTTGATATGGAGCAGCTTTTAATCCTGTTTCGCCCCATTCTGGACGGAGTTGTCCACCAGATGAGCAGGAGCACCCCATTGGCGGACCGCAAATCCATTGCGGCAGAGGCCATGTGCGCTGCCGCACAAGAATACCGGCCCGGCTACGGCGATTTGGGCACCTATCTGGAGGAACGCATCAAAACTACGCTCCGTAAGGAGAACAAGCAGTACATTGGGGCGTTTGGACAGCAATCCCTGGACCAGCCTCTTTCCTGCAGCGACGGTGATGACTTCTGCCTCTATGACACGCTTCCAGACATCAGCTCCGACTGGACAGATTCGCTGGACAATCAGATTGATCGGGAACGTTTTTTTAGCCGCCTCTCCTCCGAACATCAGGAACTGGTCAGACTGCTCCAGGAGGGCTTCCGAATTTCAGAAATCGCGGATATTTTCGACATAAGCGAAGGTGATGTCCGGCGGATATCCGCCGAAATCGCCCAGCAGCGCCGGAAATTTGACGGAGAAGCTTGATGCAATCTGATTTTGTAAACTGACTGGAAACGGCGTCGCCGCTACACCGTATTGCACTCCACAAGTCTACCAAATGTCTACCAAAAAAGCCGTCAACCTCCTGCGGTGCAGGGGGGTGACGGCTTTCCATATTTTAGGACGTCTACCGGATGTCTACCAGTTTTACTTTTT
>OFHO01002758.1_pt1 | contig 10226 bp, 10 predicted proteins | sample 1521531 | NCBI WGS metagenome assembly OFHO01 (sample SAMEA3504124, study PRJEB24116) | mouse gut metagenome | biome: mouse gut; feature: mouse-associated habitat; material: faeces | place: Denmark | collected 2011
GGCTGAGCGGCATTGAATCGTCAGATTCAATGCCGCTGCTTGCTTGTCTATCAGTTTAACACAATTTCATGAATCGCCTCGATCAGATTAACGACCTCTCCACGGTTCACCAAAGCCACGCTCTCTCCGTCTACCACCGCGAGGCAATGGGTTCCATCATACCGGTACAGCCGAATCGAAACTGTCGGAAAATGCTTATTGTCAAGGTGGACGGTCAGGTCGATTTCTTCTTTCTGAGAGGGCTTTTCGCTGGTGAACTCGTCCGCGCGCAGAGCCTCCAAAGTCTCTTTGAGGTCATCAATTTCCAATTCCTCCTCTTGGAAGGACCAAGTACGCTCCTTCCCCCTTTCCTCCGAAGTCAGGGTATAGGAGTCCCCTTCCAGAGAAATGTCGATCTGCCGGACATCCGCAAAGTCTGCGGTGAATACCTCCAGATGCCGGAGATCGTTATAGGATGCGGCCATCAGATCCTTGTACTGGTCGGAGGAAATCTGATAAATGATGGGGGACTGGTCTACCCGCAAATATGCCGTGACTGTCTCATCCTCGCTGTCATCCTCATCGGACGGTTTCTTGATCTCCTCTGGATCACGGCTGATATGGAGAACAAACACTTCGGCCGTTTCCTCGTCTTTTGGCGTATACTCCACAGTGACCGTCAGCTCCGGTGTATCCAGGCCGTAGGTGGTCAGCTCCTCGTCCGTCACCTTGTAGGTGACATAGTTGGTTGGATTTAAATTTGAGATTTTACGCAGATAGCTGTCTACCCGATCCGTATCCAGAGGCAGGGATTTTTCGCCGCGCCGGGTAAAGTAGATATCCTCGGCGCAGTAGGTATTGGAACTGTCCTCCTCGTAGGAAACGGCGTAATCCTGCGCGCCGGAGAATTGAATACTGGTCGCCTGATCAAAGTCCGGCATTTTATCATGGGCAATCAAATCGCTGAGAACGGCGTCAAACTGATCCAGCGGGTCGTTCTGAACCAGGTAGACGTTGCCGTCTCCGATGGAGGCGTACCGCTGGTAATCCATCTTGCTGAAGTCTCCCAGCTTGATCTCATAGGACTGTTCCTCCGTGGTCAGGTGAATGGTACACACGGGGTTGTCCAGTCCGTACTGCCCAAAGTCCTCTACCTCCTCAATGACAAAAGCCGCGCTGAGAGGCTGGAATTGCTCCAGCAGTTCGTTGATTTTGTCCTCGCTCACCGGAAAATTCTCGTCCTCGTCATAAAGCCATGTCTCATTCCTGTGGAACGCCAAAGTTTCTCCCTTGTGTTCCCAGGAGAGGGTTTGAACGGAATCGCTGGACAGCTCCAGGATAGGTTCGCCGCTGTTCTTGATCTGTTCCTTGCGCTCCGCTATCTGAGTGACCGCAAGGGTGGCGACGCAGGCCACAACGAAAACACCCAGCAGAATATAAAGTTTTTTAGACCGGCTCATTTTGCAGCCTCCTTCTTCTCAACGTTACCACAACACCGATGCCCAGGTACGCCAGCGGGAACACGCCGATCATCAGCACCTTCAGCAGAGAAGCGGTGGAATCACTGATCGTGAGATAGTTGTAATTCAGCGACTTGCTGCGGATGGCCATGGCCTCCGTCTCGCCAATCAGGGAGGACAGGGCGTTCATGCTCAGGTTGGCGTTGGCCCCGGAGGAAACTGCGTTATGCATATCGTCCAGGAAATGGGAAGATGTGAACCAAACGATCTGCCCTTCACCGGCAGTGTCGATGGAGACGGCCAAGGCAAAGGGGCCGTCAATGTCCCCATCTTCCTTCTCATAATCTGTCATGTCGTAGCCGTCCAGCTTGCTGAACGCGGCGTCGGAGGTGGTAAGCAGGGTTGTTACCCGCTCAGAATCTTTCGGAACCGTCAGGCCCAGGGAGATGGGCATGGTGGGATAGTAGTTTTCGTCCATCAGGGAATCTGTAATGGCATGGCTGTTCATATCAGGCAGCAGGGAGAGAGGGCCTTGGAAGGAATAGTGTTCCCGGTCCGGCTCCACCACCACGCCCTCATTGGCCTCTATGCCGTAGTCCGCCAGCAGGCTATAGAGATTGTCCAAATCGCTGTCAGGCACAGGCCCGGCTGCTACAAACAGCTTGCCGCCCTCCGAGGCATAGTCCGCCAGCAGATCCCGCTCCTCCTGGGAGATGTCGCTGGACGGAGCGTAGATCATGACACAGTCCGCGTCCTCCGGGATGGCGTCCACCGTCAGCAGGGAGAGGGATTCCGTTTCCATGTTTTCCTTTTCGATCTGCTCCCGGAAGGAGGCGGGAAGCTCGGCCTCCCCGTGGCCCTCCAGAATGTAGATCTTGGGCAGTTCCTCGATGGTCACATAGTCGATGGCGGAGGTGATGGTGCCCTCGCCGTCAAAGGAGGTGCTGTAAGAGTAGGAGTAAATATCCGGCTCCTGCACAAAGATGTCGCCATAGCCGATAAAGCGGCTGCGCTCACCGCACTCCACAATGAGGCTGTTGTTCTGGACGGCTTCATCGGTGTACTGTTCCGCAAAGGTGGGATAGACGTCCGGGTTCTTTTTCACCACTGTAATATGGTCGGAGAGGCTGTCATATTTGCTCAGCAGGTTTTCAATGACCTGGTTCTCCTCGCCGGACTGCACCACCCAATAGATGGTCACATCCTGATCCAAGGCATTGACCACCACTTTGGTGTTGCTGGTGATGGAGTAGAGCTTGGCAGCGCTAATGTCGTACCTGGTGGCGGCGGGAGGCAGAGCGGAGGCGAAGATGTTGACCACCACCAAAATGGCCAGCACCACCGCGGAGATCGCCAGAGCGTAGGAGCCGCCGCGAAAAGCGTTTCGGTTTTTCATCAGTTATACCTCCGTTTCTCCAGCGATTGGACAGACAGGAACAGGAAAAACACGGCCACGCTGGCGTAGTAGACAACGGAGGTCATATCAAAAACACCGTTGACAAAGCCGGTAAAGCGGTCAAACAGGGACAGCCTGGTCATCACGGCGGGCAACAGGCCCTCAAACTTCGTGTTGTCCATAAAGGCAACGATGACAATGGCCGCGATTAAGACAAAGCAGACAGCGTAAGCCAGATTTTCGTTTTTGGTCAGATATTTGATCACCGCGCCCAAGGCCAGAACGAGCACGCACAGCGCGACAACAGAACCGAAAACCGTAGAGGAGACGTATTCCGAGAGGCTCACGCTGTAATAGTTCAGCAGGATCACCGCAATCCCGATTCCGGCGGCGAAGCCCTGGTTGTCCGTCAGGGAGGAGATAAACACCCCCAACGCGATCAGCGCCGCGCCCATGAGAAAGAACGCCAGAATGGAGCCGTAAGAGGTCAGCAGATACACGTCCCCAAACCGGGAGAAGATCAGGGGATAAACCGCAATCACGCACAGCGGAATCAGATACACCGTCAGCAGCGCCAGATACTTGCCCACAATCACCTGGGTGGTGGTGATGGGAAGGGCGTATAAAAGCTGGTCTGTTCTCTGCTTACGCTCCTCCGCAATGACCCGCATGGTCAGGATGGGAACGATGACAGCAAGAACGATGCTGAAATAGCTGAGAGCAAATTCAAAGTTGCTCACCGCCGCCTAGAGATTGTAGCGCAGCGCGCCCAGCCCCACTGCCAGGAGCAGCCCTGCGCCGAATACATAGGCCGTCAGGGAGTGGAAATAGTTCTTCAGTTCATGCTTCAATACAGCGGTCATTCCTCCGGCACCTCACTTTCCACAGGTTCTCCTTCCACCACAGGCAGTTCCGGGGCGGCGGCATCGTTGTCCGCCAGTTCCAGGAAGATGTCCTCCAGGTTGGCCTTCTTCACGGCCAGCTCCAGCAGGGTATTCCCACTGGCGGCAAAGGCTGAAAATACAGCGCGGGAGATTTGATAGACATCGCTGAGGTCGGTTTTGATGCGAGCGGTCACAAGACCGGAATCTGGTTCCTCCAATGACAGTTCCGTGATATTGCTGATGCCCTCCAAAAGTGTCCGCACCTCACTGGCGGGAGTATCTGTAGTCAAAATCACTTCATTGGGGGTGAGCAGGTGCTGCTCCAGATTCTCCGGCGTGTCAAAGGCCACCAGCTTTCCTTTGGCGATCATGATGATCTGGTCACAGATGGTCTGCACTTCGGAGAGAATGTGGGAGCTGAAAATCACGGTGTGGGTCTGCCCCAGTTCTTTAATCAGGTCCCGTATCTCAATGATCTGGATGGGGTCCAGGCCCACGGTAGGTTCATCCAGGATGATGACCTTGGGATTGCCCAGCAGGGCCTGGGCAATTCCCACCCGCTGCTTATAGCCCTTGGACAGGGCGGAGATGCGGCGGCGGGCCACATCCTCGATTCCGGTCTGGCGGATCACCTCGTCGATTTGCCGCTCCAGTTCCGTCCCGCGCAGGCCTTTGGCCTCGCCCACGAACCGCAGGTACTCCTCCGGCGTCTCATTCATGTAAAGCGGAGGCTGTTCCGGGAGGTAGCCGATCAGCCGCTTGGTCTGCTCCGGCTCCTCAAAAATGTCGTGGCCGTCAATGCGGACGGCCCCCTCTGTGGCGGACAAGCAGCCGGTCATGATGTTCATGGTGGTGGATTTCCCCGCCCCATTGGGACCAAGGAAGCCATAGATCTGTCCGCTGTCCACAGTGAAGCTCAGGTCGGAAACCGCTGTGTGGCCGCCATATCGCTTGGTCAAATGCTCGATTTCAATCAAGGTTGACCCCTCCTTTTTATCTTGATGGGGCCATTATAAAACAGCTACTTAAAACCAAGTTAAAAGAAAAAACCTCTTTGCCATAAAAATTTTAAGTTCTTTTTGAGTTGAGGGTTTATACTGGCGGTAGTGAGCCGCCGCAGGCCAAATGATGGAGTGAGGTGATTTTATGCGATTTAGGAAAAAAACAGTAGCTGCATCAATGTTCACGATTTTGCTCTTGCTTTTATGCTGCTGTATTCGTACAGTAGAACAGAATCAACCGGCCCAGGAAGAAGGTGATTTTTCTGTTATGGCTGGGTTTGCTCATGAAGATGGAACAACATTCTCTGAGGGAATCATTCAGCTTTCGGACGGCGGACATATCCTGGAGTATCCGTTGAGTGACGCCGCTCTGGCGTTTCCCGATCTGCCCAGAAACGGCAGTTTCATGCTGGTACTTCTGGACCGGCAGGAGCAGACGCAGGGAACCATGCGACTCTCCTTTTCAGAAGGAGCGGTCATTGACGCAACCACTGGCAAGGATGGCGTCGGCTATGTGATGGTGAGCGGGGACACAGACGAGGTTGCGCTGTATTTCATCCTCACAGAAGATGGGGAGCTTCAATGCACGTTGTGGTTGTCCCACCCGGACCTTCCGCCTGACGGTCTGCCGCCGAAATAAGCTGAATTTTGGCTGGAAGGGCACATAGCCGTCTAAAACAAAAGAAAGGAATGTATTTTGCTATGAAAAAAAGAAGCTACTCAATTGTATCGGTTTTCTGTGCGGTATTGCTGTGTATGGGCCTGCTGTGCAGCAGTGCGTCTGCCGCTTCTCTGGTGGTTCTTGATTTGGCGGAGATTGTGGAACAAACCGCTCCCAGCGTTGTGGAAGTATTTACGGAAACCAAGAAGGTCAGCAACTGGTTCCAGGAATATGTAATGGAGGGGGCCGGAAGCGGCGTCATCTTATCAGAGGATGGCTACATTGTGACAAATCATCACGTGATTGATGGAGCCAGCACAATTAAAGTGCGAACAAACAATGGACAGACATATGAAGCAGCCTTAAAGGGGACAGATTCTAAAACAGATTTAGCAGTGTTGAAAATCGAGGCGACCGATTTGCTGCCTGCAAAGTTGGCTGATTCTTCCGCCGTGCGGGTTGGTGATTTTGTCATTGCGATTGGTAACCCGCTTGGTGAATTGGGCGGTACGGTAACGGATGGGATCATCAGCGCAAAAGACCGGGAGATCACGATTGATGGGCAAACTATGACGCTGCTCCAAACATCGGCGGCGGTCAATCCGGGGAACTCCGGCGGCGGTCTATTTGACCTTGGCGGAAAGCTGGTTGGAGTAGTAAATTCAAAATCATCCGGCAGCGATATTGAGGGCCTGGCTTTTGCCATTCCCGCAAATACTGTGCAGACAATTACGCAGGAATTGATTCAATACGGTTATGTGACTGGCCGTCCGCAGCTTGGTATCAGTGTGACCCAACTCACAAGGCTAGGATTAAACTGGCAGGCGTATTTTGATAAACCTGGACCGTATGTGGCCCGTTCTTCGGAAAACAATGGTCTGAAAGTCGGCGACCGGGTTGCGGAAATTGATGGTACGCCTATCAATAACGCCGCAGACATATCCGCAGTATTGGACAGGCATCATGTTGGAGATACGGTCAAAGTCACTGTTTTCCGAGGCGGCAAAGAGATTGCGGTCAGCGTTAAGCTGACTGAGCAGAAACCAGAGTAAACGTTTCGGAGGATGTATCATGCGAATTTTGGTAGCGGATGATGAACCGGAGATGGTCATGGTGCTGGAAGCCCTTTTGAAACGCGAGCATTATTCCGTAGACGCAGTTTACAATGGGCAGGATGCGCTGGATTACGGGCTGGTGGGAAATTACGCCTGTATTGTTCTGGACATCATGATGCCAAAACTGGACGGAATCCAGGTTCTGCAGGCCCTTCGGGCCAAACAGGCCGCCACTCCGGTGCTGCTCCTGACCGCGAAGAGCCAAGTAGAGGACCGGGTGGCCGGTTTGGAAAACGGAGCGGACGATTACCTGCCAAAGCCCTTTGACAGCCGGGAGTTTGTGGCGCGGGTTCGCGCCTTGACCCGCCGGGGCGGAACATACACACCCAGCGTCATTTCCGCTGGAAATGTTACATTAGACCGTTCCTCCTTTGAACTGAGATGCGGAGACGCCTGCATCCGACTGGGCAATAAGGAGTTTCAAATGCTGGAGCTGCTGATGCAGCAGAAGGGGCGGCCCATTTCAACGGAGCAGTTTATGGAATCCATCTGGGGCTATGACAGCGAGGCTGAGATCAACGTGGTCTGGGCTTACATCTCCTATCTGAGACGGAAGCTGGAATCGGCGGGCGCTAATATCCGCATTTCTGCCCGCAGGGGACAGGGCTATGTGCTGGAGGAAGTTTCATGATCCGATCTTTACGGTGGAAATTTATCTGGATCGCCATGCTGTCGCTGCTGGGGACCATGGCGGTTCTCTGCGTCTCCATCGGCGTGGGAAACCATTGGATCACAACCCGGCGGGTAGACCGGGCCATTTCGCTGCTGCATCAAAATGGCGGAACCTTTCTTCCTCCCGGTGTGACCTTCGATCCCTCTGACTTTGAGTTTCAAGTTACACCGGAAACCGCCTTTGAGACCCGGTATTTCATCGTGGAGCTTACGGAACAGCGGGAAGTAAAAGCCGTAGATCTTGAGCATATCGCGGCGTTTGACCGCCACTCTGTTACGGAAACCATCAGCAAGGTCATACAAGCGGGCGGCAGCCGGGGATATGTAGATTACTACCGCTTCGGTCTGTTTCCAAGCGAGGACGGCGGCAGCACCATGATCGTTATGGACTGTTTTCTGATGCTCCAGGCGGCAGACAATATGCTGCGTATCACTGTGCTTATATTTTTAGTGTGCGCGCTGATTGTGTTCCTCCTGCTGCTGTTCTTCTCCGGCCGAGCCATTCGTCCCTTTGCGGAAAACCTGGAACGGCAGAGACAGTTTGTAACCGATGCCTCCCACGAGCTGAAAACGCCCCTTTCCATTTTGTCAGCGGATCTGGATTTGCTGTCGGATGCCTGCGGGGAAAGCCGGTGGCTGGAGAGTGCCCGTACACAGATCACACGGCTGGACAGGTTAATTAAAAATCTGGTGGAGCTTGCCCGTACAGAAGAAGCAATCGAAGGGGATACGGTAGAAGAATTTTCTGTTACAGAAATAGCACAGGCCAGTGTGGATGCCTTTCAACCAGCAGCAGAAGCTGACGGCAAAACACTGGTTTCAGAAATTATTGCTGACATAAACACCAAAGGAGTGCGGGATAACTTCTTCTACCTGTTTTCCATCTTGCTTGATAATGCTGTCAAATACTGTGACCCGGAGGGAACGATCCGCCTGTCACTATCCCAGCATGGGAGAAATATTTGTATCTCTGTATCCAATCCATGTAAAGGGATTGACACAGCTCAGCTTTCTCGTTACTTTGATCGTTTCTACCGGGTAGATTCCTCTCGCTCCAGATCGACTGGTGGGTATGGCATTGGGCTGTCTACCGCCAAAGCGATTGTTATCCGGCATCATGGACATATTGCAAACAGCTATGCAGATGGAATAATTACTTTTACAGCAAAGATTCCCAAAACGTGCTGAACCGCTCACTTTGGGCAAGTAGTGAATTCCTTGTGAAAGTTATCTTGTATAATTGGAAACAAACAGGGATACCGAAATATCGTTTTTGATATTCCGGTACCCCTGTTTTTGTGGGGATCTCGCCTGTCGAATCGGCCGCTATTGGCAACCCAGGCCGCAACCCCCAGACCGGCCGCAGAACATCCCGTCAAATACATCTGACGGTGTGGCTTTTCCGGTCCCGACCATCGCTTGTTCCCGTACATCGGCTGTCTGCCTCATCATACTTCCAGATAAATTTATGCGGGCGGTGGCCGATGAACGAGCAACCGTTTTCTAACACGATTCATCGTCCCTGACGTAGCGTTTCTGGTAATCCTGGATATACTCGTTCAGGTATTCCAGGTATTTGGATTCGCCGTCCTCAATCTGTTCCAGAATGGCGGTGATCCTGCGGCGGCACTCGGCTTCTTCATTCTCCGTCATAGTGTGCGCTTCATTGAGATGGGTGGTGGATCGAGGGGCAACAACATCGTTGATCATGTCATTAAACAGGTTGTCCAGCATGGCCTCCGGTGTGTCAAGCTGCTCCGCGCCCGCCGCTCCGGGTTCATCGGCCACAATCCAGACATAGCCGATTTTCTTGGAGTAGACTATATCAAAATAGTTCTGCCCATCAATGTAATTCTCAAAGGCTTTGAGAATGGCGTCCAATTCTTTCTTCACATCGTCTGTATAAATCATAATTGCTTGACCTTCCTTTTCTGATTCTGAGTGTATTGTGTCAGGTTTCATACCCTGTTCTGCCCGCAAGATCAAATTATACTCCTGCTTACAGCTATAAGCAAGCAATTAAGGGAATATTGGTAAAATGACAGTGAGATTTTATGATATTCTTGGAGATTGCTATGTCAAAGCTATTGGGCAATGAAATATTAGGGGAGAACATAAAGCGGATACGGTTGGCCCGTGGACTGACGCAGGAACAAACTATAGCCAGATTGCAGGTGTTGGGTTCCCCTTTGAGCCGCAGTACCTATTCGCTTATTGAGATGGGACGAGGGAATATTTTTGTAAATGATCTGGTTGGGCTGCAACAGGTATTCAATGTCAGCTATGAAGAATTTTTCAAAGATATACCGCCCTCACGCAATTCCAAACAATCAACAGACAAATAAAAAACAGCACCCTGCCGGTGGGCAAGGTGCTGTTTTGCTTCGTCACCGCTCCGGCTTCTGATCTCTATTCTGTTCCTGACCCTCCGGCACTAAACCGAGGATTTTATCCACGTTCTGTTTCGCCGTCCGGTAGGCGATCATATCCTGCCGGAGTGCCTTGTACTCCGCATACTGCTCCTGCTTCTCCGCCAGCAAAGCGGCGTACTGCTCGGAAAGCTGGGCAACCTTCGGAATGGGCTTGCCGCCCAGGGCGTCAAAGGCTTTTTTCGCCGCCTCATGCTGGGCGATCTCCGCCCCATGCTCAGCAAGAAATTCCTTCTTGTGGCGGGACTTTTTATAAGCAGCATAGACCTCCCGCGTTTTGGAGTAGTTGATGATATGGGTCTTTAGCTGGGCAACATCGGCCATGCGCCCCTCTAACTGTTTGATACGGCGAGAAACCTCGTCAAAGCGATCACCGGCCTGTGCCGCCCGCGCTGTCAATTCGTCGTAGTCGGTCAGGTCATTCTCAATCAGGAAGTTGAGGGTTTTCGCCGCTTCTTTCAGATTGAAAATCTTTGCCCAGCGTTCATAACCAGCCCCTTTGCCAGCGGCCAACTTCGCTTGAATATCAATGAGTATATTAATTTTACGGCCAGCATGGGGAACAGCCTTTTTCACCGCAGAGGACCGCCCGCCTCGGTTGCTGCTGCGCTCCCGCAGGGCCTCTCTGG
>OFHO01002774.1_pt1 | contig 10184 bp, 18 predicted proteins | sample 1521531 | NCBI WGS metagenome assembly OFHO01 (sample SAMEA3504124, study PRJEB24116) | mouse gut metagenome | biome: mouse gut; feature: mouse-associated habitat; material: faeces | place: Denmark | collected 2011
CCACCAGGTCGATGCCCAGCCGCTCCATCCTGGCCATGGACATGCGCTGGGCGTCCTGGGCGATCTGGGTGCGCACGTGGCGGCGCACGGCCACGTCCGCCTTGTTGCGCACGGTCACGCGCCCCGTGGAGGCGTCTTGGTACGCGATGGTGTCGATGCCGTCGCGCTCCAGCTTGCGCACGGCGCGGTGCAGGGCGGACTCCCTGTCCGCATCGCCCGAGTTGACGCGGGTGACGGCCTCGATGGAGGCATTGAGGAACGCCTGCTTGGCCCCCTCGGCCATCTGGATGTTGTCGCGGGCCAGAACCTCTGCCATGCCCCTGACGGTGGCGTCGATCTGCGCAGGCCACATGGGCGAGCCGCCCGCCCTGGCCACGTCGTCCTCGTCGGACGCCTCAAGGCACTCCTCCACGACCTCCAGCACAGCGGCGTCGATGATCGGGCGGAACCCCTCAACCATGCGGCGCAGCTCCCCGGCCTGGGACTGGGCCAGCAGCGCGGCCTCGGTCACGGTGCGGGGCGACTTGCCCCACCCCTCGGCCATGGTGCGCGCCAGGTGGTCGAGCATCCGCGCCTCGATCTCGCGGTAGACGGCGGCGACGCGCTCGCCGGCCTCCTCTATCTGCTCGGGGGACAGCACTAGAAGCCCGGGTCCAGCACGGCCTCGGGGAGAAGGGCCCGGGCCTCTTCCTCGCTCTTGCCGTAGAACTCCACGAGGTACATCCACTTGGGAACCACGCCCGCCGCGATCTCGGCGAGCATGGTCTCCTTCTCGGTCTGCGTGTCGGTGATCACGCTGTCGTCGAACATGACCGACACGGGCCCGAAGTTCTCCTCGATGTCGGCCCCCAGGTGGATGCGGTGGTTGTCCAGCAGCGCGGATACCACGTCCTGGATGCCCCCGCGCAGGGCGTTCTCGTGCTTGCGCACCGTGCGCATCAGCTGGGAGCTGTCGGCCATGACCTCCTTGGCGGTCTTCATGCCGCCCGGCTTGTCGAGGGTGAAGTAGTTCTGCCCGAAGCCGCAGGCATCGCCCATCTCGGCCAGCGCGGCGTTCAGGGCCGCCAGCAGGGGGTCGGTGCGGATGTCCGGGGAGAACACCTCGATGTAGTTCCTGGCCTCCTTGCCCTCCACCTTGCGGTAGAACATGTCCTCCGCGACCCCCGTCGGCACCACCTCGCCGTCTTCCTGGCCCGTGGCGATCATCTCGTCGTCCACGAACAGGCGCACGCCGGTGAGGGCCACTTCCTGGATGAAGGCGTCCCATGCGATGTCCACGGCCTTCAGCTCGTCCACGGCGTCGGCGAAGAGCGAGGGGCCGAACGGGGACAGGTCGTCGTGGACGTTCTCGTTGCCCGTGGTGAAGATTCCGAAGGGCTTGAGGCGGCTCCCCGTGTCGAAGTCGGCGATGATACCGCAGGCGCCTGGGTCGAGCGCCCTCCCGTGGCGCAGCAGCCAGGTGCGCACGTGGTAGGTTCCCGTAGCATCGTCGAGCGTCATGAGCTGCACCTGCTCCGCGTCCCTGCCCGCGTCGGCCACCCTCGTGACGAAGGCGCACTCGTAGACGCCCTGGGAGTCGAAGGTCAGGGGCAGCACCATGCGCGCGTCGTAGCGCGGCAGCGTTATGCGGACGACCCTGCCGTCCCGCACGTCGAACGAGAGCGCCCACGCGGCGGTGCCGAGCGCCGCGCACCCCTCCACGACGCGCTGCCCGGTGGGCCAGAAGTTCGAGCGCGCCAGGTAGCCCTGGAGCCACGCGTTCGCCCCGGCGGCGTCCACCGAGACCTTGGTGTCGTCGGTGAGGATGAGGGAGGCCAGCTCGCGGCACACGCGGCGGGCGGGCTTGAGCGAGTTGCGGCGGCGCTTGCGCTTGAGGCCCTTGGCGTTGACGTAGGGCACGTCGAAGAACGGGTCGGAGCCCGTGTAGAGCGCGCGCCACTCGGCGATCTTCGCGTCCATGGTGCGGCGCGGCTCGTAGCCCTGCTCCCGGATGAGTCTCACGGCCTCGCTCGATATGGTGAACTCGTTCTCGGCCACGGGGCCTCCTCTCTGTCTGCCGCCGCTATTCTCGGCCCTCTGTCGCCGGGCGGTTGCCCCTGCGGGAGCGGGCCTCGCGCATTACGGCGTAGCGCACGGAGTCGATGCCGTGGTCGTCTCCGTCGGGTATGGAGTTCAGCAGCTCGCGCGCCGCGCTGCGCTCGTACTGCTTGCCCCTGACCTCTGCGGCCAGCCTGGGGCAGCGCGCCGGGTCGATGACCCACTCGACGGTCTGGAGGAAGCGGTAGGAGCGGTCGCGCATGCCCCCCTTCTGGGCGGCGCGGGCGCTCACGCCGTGCTCGCGCTGCGCCGATATGGTTCCGGGCTCGGCGTCGTCGGAGCGCACCGGCAGGTCGTGGAACGCGGGCTCCTCCCCCTCCCAGTCGGCCCATGTGAGGGCATCGCGGATGCGCTCGGCCTGCTCCCACGGCTGGAGCTTGGTGGCGGAGTCCTCGTACCAGGTGATGAGCCTGCGCTGCGCCGGCTGCCACTCGGAGATCGTGAAGAACCACGGGTCGGGGTACCAGCCGAAGTCCTGGCCGCAGCGCAGGTTGTCGAAGACCGCCGTCTCCTCGTCGGTCACCTCGCGGAACACCGCGTTGCCGAACACCTCGTCCCCGAGGCCCACGGCGTCCCCCAGGTACTCGTGGGCGTGCGCCCTCGGGTTCGTGCGCTTAAGTTCCTCGGCGTCGGCGATGAACTGCGGGCCGAGCCATTCCGGCGGGGCCTCCAGGTAGGTGCTCTTCCAGTAGCGGGCGTAGTCCGGCAGCCCGGATTCCACGTGCTCGTTGATCCAGCATGTCTTCGAGAGAGGAGGGTTGAAGGTGTAGATGCGCAGGGCGCTTCCGCCGCCGCGCGACACGGACTGGCCGACGCTGCGCAGCTCGGCCAGCCCCCGGAACATGTCGGCCTCCTCGAACCAGGCGATGCCGATGTGGCCGAAGGGCACCTTGATTGACTTGATCTTCTTGGGGTTGTCGCATCCGCGGAACAGGACGAGCTGCCCCGTGGACCTCTTGACGATGCGCAGCGTGGACTCGGGCAGCTCGTACTCGTCCTCCAGGCCCAGGGCGTTGATGGCCCACACGACCTGAGCGTAGGCCCCGTCGCGCAGGTTCGCCTTCTGCTTCATGAACACGGCCGCGTGCTCCATGGGGTGCTGCTCTATCCAGTTGACCACTTCCAGCGAGGCATGGGACGACTTGAGCGAGCCGCGCCCGCCGCCCTCCCATACCTCGGTCACGCGTCCCGAGGCTATGGCGCGGTGCGGCTCAAGGAAGCTGGGTCCGATGAGGAGGCCGAAGTCCGCTGCGAAGGCGGGGCGCTCCTCGTCGGCCCGCTCCTCGGGAAGCCACCGCATGAGCTTGTCGGCCCCGCTGATGGCCACGCCCGCGGCGTCCTTGAAGGAGTCGGGATCGCTCGCGCCTTTTGCCAGGTCGGCGGCATCGCGGCACACGTCGGCGAGGATGCCCAGCACCTCGGCTCGGTCGATGACGGCCTCTTTGGCGGCATCCTGTCTAAGCTCGGCGAGCCTATCCAAAATCTCACCATTGCGCTCCAGCTCGTAGGCCTTGGTGTCAACGGTGGAATCCTTCCACTTCGCGGCCGACGGGTACGCCTCGCGGTACGCCTGGCGCTGCGACAGCCCGCGCGTGCGGGCCAGGCAGTACGCCTCCTGCTTGGGGGTCAGCACTAGAACCGCTCGCGGTGCGGCGTGACGCTCTTGCACCACGGGCACCACATGGTCTTGATGTGGTCGCGCTTGCGCTTGCGGCCGCTCTGGCGGCGCACGGGGAACCTGCCGCGGCACTTGCAGCACTCCATCTGGCTCAGGGGCACGGGGCACCTCCTCTCTCTCGCGCATATGGTGGGGGAGGTGTCGCCGGAGAGCAGAGGGGCCGCCCCGCAGGACGGCCCGTCAGATAGGAGGGTGCGCGGGGAGGGGAGCGCCGACCGCGGCCCCGCGCACCGCTATGGTCGGCTATGTGTCGCCTCGGCGCGGTCGGTGCCTGCGCCGTAGTGCTCGATCAGGTCAGTCATCCACGCTCACCCCCAACGCTTCGAGTTTAGCTGCGAAATAATCAGCATTCTCTTCGCTCACCTGCGTCCAGTCATACGCGTGGATCGCCAGGCATCGATGCATCTCCCGCGCCAACTGTTCCAGCAGCTGGCAGCGTTGCTCAAGAGTCGGCTCCGTGCGCGGCGTCCACAACGAGCAGCAGTCGGCGAACGTCGTGCCGTCATCGTCTGGCTCATCGTTTTCGTCGAGCATTACGTGGCCGAACCGATTGCACCTAGGTGCCATGTACAGCTCTTCGCATGTGCCGCACGTCCTGTGCTGCTTGCTCTGCCGCGTGCTGCAATCGCTCATGATTCCCTCCTCTCCATGCTGTTCATCGGACAGAACCCCATCGTCTCCGTTCCCGATGCGGCCAGCACGGCAACGGCGCAGTAAAAGCCGCTGCCGTCGTGCTCCATCAGCCATGCACATTCGGGGTCGCACTCGTCATCGGTTCTGATCTCCGCCGGCACGTTCAGCTTCCACGGACACTTCATCACGCGCCCCTCTCCATGAGGGCGGTGAGGCGTCTATGCACGTCCCACAGCTCGCCCTCGGTCTCGGGTTCCAGGCCGTCGTGGTCTTCGAGGATGCTCTGGAAGCGTTCCATGGCCTTCTCCAAGCTGTCGGGCTCGGGCCGTTCCACGCGCTGCGAGAACGTCCCAACGACGCGGTTGCCGTCATCCATGTGCATGATCCAGTTCCCCCGGCCGCGGTCGCTCACCTCCACGTTGGTGAAGGAGACGGTGCCGTAGCGCGTCTCGCTGCCCTCGCGCACTGGCTCCCCGTCGGGGAATCGGGGAACGGGGACGTACTGGCGCTCGATCTCGTCGGCCAAGGCAAGGGCCTCGTAATCGCGAAGGGAGGCGATCATCTTGTTTCCGCACTCGAAGTCGCCTATGATGTCCTTGGTGGCGTGCTCGCGCAGCCGCTCGTGCAGCAGCTTATCGCTCATCGTAGTACCCTCTCTTCCGGTTCTTCTCGATGACGAGCGATCGGAGCATCTCCAACGTCTCGTCGCTGTGGCCCTTCATGCGCAGGTAGTTCTCGGCGCTGTGGATGACGTCCATGGCCTCGAAGTCGTCCTCGTAGCAGGTGCTGCCCTGCGCGGACGCCTCCGCGAGTTCCTGCGCCTCATCGCAGACTTTCTCCGCCTGCTGGTCGCTCGACCACTCTCCCAACCTCGCCATCGCTGGGAACCTGTAGAACTCGCTCATCTCTCTACCTCATTCACGATATTCCGACCGTCTGAAAGCTCGTATATCTCGATATGCAGCTCCGGGGCCTTCTCGTGCCACAGCTCCCAGTAGAGCTGGCACACGACCACGCCGCAGGCCGCCAGCGTAAACTGCTCGAAAACCGGCTCGCCGTCGATGCATCCGCCGACGAAGATCAGCGCCCAGAGCACGGAGAACACGGCCCACACGCCGAACATGACCTTACGCAGCTCGTTATTCCTCATAGACACCTCCTAACCTCGCTCCACGAGAGCGCGCACACGACCGCCAGGGGCGCCAGCACCGCCGCCAGGGCGGCGCGGGCTAGCATGCCTCCTCCTCGCCGAACATGAAGTCGGCTATCTTGGAGATCTCCCTTGCGGCGTCGCGGAGGCCCCTCTCGGTCCAGTCGGGGTCGTGGATGGCCTCCACCCTCTCCAGCTTCTCGGCGCGCATCCTGACAACCTCGGGGCCTTGCCTCCAACCGCCGTCGCAGAAGTAGAAGGCCCGCCACTCGGCTATCTCTCTCCGCGCCTCTTTCAGCTCCCGCTCGAGGCTCGCGATGCGCCAGCCGTTGCGGTCGGGGCCGTCCTTCAGGCCCTTCTCGTAGCCCCGTTGCTCGGCCTCGCGCACCAGGCGGTTGCTCGGAGAGCAGGCGTACAGGTGGCGCACCAGGCTGGCGAAGAACCTGCGGCTCACGTCGCCCCTGCTGCCCTCGATGGAGACGGGCCTGCGCCGGCACTTCAGCGCCAGGTCACCGTCCTGTTTCCGATAGGCCTCGTACAGCCCCCAGGTCTTGGGGATCATCTCGCCCATGCCGTTGATGACCTCCCTGGGGGCTGCCAGAGAGTAGAAGTCCAGGTCGCCGAAGAACACGTCGTGCTTGTGGGGATTCTCGAGCTCGTGCTTGAGATCGGACTTGCTGACCTTGATCTCTATGCCCTCGATCAGGAAGCCGTCGGACTCCCAGCACGAGCACACCACCATGTCCAGGCGGCGGCCCGCCCACCCCGTTCTGTCCGCCACCTCCTCGGCGATCGCGTAGCGGGCGCCGTCGCCGAACCGCTTGCGCAGCAGATCGCGCATCTCCGATGTCTTGATTCCCTCGGCCATCTACCCCACCACCTTCGCGTCGCAGCCGGGGCAGCGGTCTGGCAGCGGGTCGTCCAAGCTATGCACCTCGGTGTAGAAGCACTCGTCGCACTCGACGCCATCCACAGCCTCTTCGTCGTAGAGGAGGACATGGTTCATACGGCACGTGCGCTCGGCGCGGGTGTTCCACTTCTCAACGGCCTTCTCTTCTCCGGCGGCGAACCCTCCGGACGCGCCGCAGCCGCCATTGTGAACGTCGCACACCACGCACGAGAAAAGCTCGCACGAGCATTCGTCGAAGTTTGCACATGACTCAAGCTCAACGCAGTTCGACATCCCTGGTGCCGTCGCGCTCCCGCAATGCGGGCACGGCTTCAGCTCATCATTCATCAGTTACCACCTCCTCTCGTCAAGCCACTCGCCTGCCTCGCACCGAAGGCGGCCGACGTAGTACGCGCCGCCGCGCCTCGGGAACTGGGGGCCGACCCGCTCGGGCATGGCCCCCACCGTGCAGCCGCCGCGCTCGGCGGCATGGACGCAGTTGCGGCGGCAGAAGTTGCGGCGCGACTGCGCCATCGCCTCGATCATCGCCCATCCTCCTCAACGCGCCGGCTCGGAGAGAACGGGCATACGTCGTAGACGCAGCTCGCGCACGGGTCGCACTCGGCGCACGGCCAGCAGAGCCGGCACGGCTTGACCTCCTTGTCGTAGTGGCAGTAGGCCATATCGGTTCCGCTGCCGCACTGGTTTCCTTTCCCGCTCATCGCTCCTCCTTTCGCTCTCCCAAAACCGCCACCATGGACGGAAACGGAGCGTTCCAGTCGCTGCCGCCGAATCTGAGCCGGCCCCTCACGAACCGAAGCTCGGCTTTCCCGTACAGGTGGTCGTGGAACCACCTCGTGTCCGTTCTCGCCGGGACGAGCAACACGACGGTGGTACCGGGCTTGCGGGCCTCCGCAGCCGCCTTGGCGACCCATCGGCCGATCTGTCGGCCGTAGGGAGGGTTGCACCAGACGGTTCGCCCTCCCCAGTCGCTGGACAGCCCGTCGGCCTCCTCGTCGAAGAACTCGCGGCACTTGGCGTTCTCCGCGCTGGCGGCCGCATCGAGATCGAAGCCGAACTCATCGTTGAGAGCGTCGAAGAAGTCCTGCGGCGTCTCCCAGTCGTGGCGCTCCGACGAGTAGGCCACGCCCCCGCTTCCGCACATCCCGCTCATCGCTCCTCCTCTATCCACTCGTCCACGGTCTTGCACGGGATGCCGCACGCCTCGGCCACGGCCTTCTCTAGGCGCGCGCCCTCGGACTGCTCCCAGCCTTCGAGGAGGGCCACGCCGTCGTACCGTTTGGCCATCCCTCCGCGCGGGTACGAGTAGCCCCTGGTTGTGATCAAGTTGATCGATTCGGTCATCGCGTCCTCGTGCGCGGTGCCGGCTTTGATGGTGTCGTGGGGGATGTCCACGATGTACTCGCGCCGCAGCCTGTCGCGCGCCGCCTGGAACGCCGCATGGTTGTCGTTCTCGATGCCCGTTACGGGGCCGATGATGTAGAGCCTGGCCATGGCTACTCGCCTCCTTTGCGGGCGTCAAGCTCGCGCTGGCGACGCAGCAGGTCGAGTAGCTGGGCCTGCTGGCAGTTGCGGGCATCGAACCGACCCCGGGGTGTTTTGCCGTCGGTTTCCGCGGGGCAGCATTCGCAGCTCGCGTCTCTGCATCCCCAGTACTCGAGGGTGGACTTCTGAGCATCCTCGTCGATGCGCTCCTGGGAGTCGGGCGGGGTGTGCGTGAGCCATGAGGCGGGGCACCAGGCGCCCTCCTCCATCAGATCGACGCGGTTCGGGTAAAAGCGGCTGGGCAGCGCCTTAACCGTCAGGCGGTCGTTCGCGCCGATGCCGCACAGGGCGTATGGGCCGGCCTCTGCCATGGTGTCCGAATCTCCCGCGTGTCTCGCCCCCTCGTCGGTCATCCACACTGTTTCGCCCTCGCGCATGGGCAGGCCGTCGGCGGCGAGGACGGGCGGGGTGTGGGTGTGGTCGATCGCCGCCCTCCACTCGTTGTCGTCGCCCCACAGCACCAAGGTTTCGCTCATATCGTCCCCGGGGCACATGGGCGCGATGCGGGCGATCTCGAAGCCCTTGCCGGTGTCCACCCGGTACACCGTCTCGCCGACCTTCGCCGGCAGACCGTCGGCAAGCAGCACCTCGGGGGAGGGGCGCTTGACGTGCTCGCCGCACACGGAAGCGCCGTCGTTCTTTCCCGCCCATCTGTAGTACACGTAACTGCCATCTTCCGTGAATCTAAACGACGTTACCCGGCTCGTCTGCCATGAGTTGTGCGTCTTCACCTCGTCGCCGAACTGCACCGGCTCGCCGTCATCGTAGCGCGGGCGAGGGATGAAGCAGCGTTCAATCCATCGATCGAATCGCTCGCCTTCGTGGCGGCTGGTGTAGCCGTGCATTTCGATACACGACTCGACGAGTTCCGCAAGGTGATTACTGCGGGCAGCCTCGATCTCGGCGTCGATCTTGTCGGCGAGTGCCAGGATGTTGCGCCTATCCCTGTCGAAGCCGGTCTCTTCGTAAGCCATGCCGCTGAGAGCCGACACCAGTTTATGGACGGCAATGTGGTTCCCGTGCTCGTCATCCTCTCCGTTCGCGGCCCACCGCAGCAGCTCGCCGGCGGTCATGTCCTTGGGGTCTTTACCAGTCATTCTCGTATCCTTCCTCCCGCAGCATGTCGATGCGGGGGTCGTCGTATTCGTCGTCCCATTCGGGGTCTTCGTCCGGCTCGTTCCACGGGGCGCGGGGGTCTCCCGCCCATGTGTTGTCGGGGTAGTTGCTCACAGGCGCCTCCATCCGTCCATGCCCAGGGCCGTCAGGTAGTCGCGCGGCTCGTCCAGCAGCAGGTACTCCCAGTGGCCGCCCTCCCAGGGGCAGGGGAGGCCGCCCAGCGGCTCCTCCAGGCCGCGCACCTCGGCCCAGCGGAAGTGCAGCCGGTTGTGGTGCGCCAGGCCGTGGCAGTAAGGCCTCCCGTCGGCATCGAGCAGGTTGCTGCCGAAGCCGCACAGCGTGATCGTGGGCTTGGGCACCTCCCTGCCGTTGGCGTCGAACAGCCTGCCCGCGCCCCGCCTCACGACGTGGTGTTGCTCGAGCGGGGAGGTGCGCCCGCAGACGGGGCAGCGGGGGAGCCTGACGCTCGGCCTCCCCATCATCGGCCGGTACATCTCCGGCAGCGTGTCCTTGGTCAGCACGACTTCCTCCAATCCTCGCCGCCCATCTCGACGGCCTCGGTCATCTCCTTGAGGCGCGACGCTATGGCCACGCCGGCCCCGCCCTGGCTCACCCGCGCCGCCACGTTGCCGCGCGGGAAGTTGCTCGTGACGAGCACTGGGCGCGGGTGAGCTAGCGTCTGGGAGTTGTACCTGTCGTTGAACAGGTCGAACAGCTTCTCGGCCGCCCTGGGGGTCGCGGCCCCCTCCTTGCCCAGGTCGTCCACCACCAGCAGGTCGCACGCTGCCAGCGATTCCAGCAGCCCTCGCTGGTCCTGCCCGAACTCGCGCAGCTCGTCCAGCAGCTTCGTGGCCACCGCGAAGCGCACGCCCATGCCGTTGCGCAGGCAGATGAGCGCCGCGGCGCACGCCAGGGTGGTCTTGCCCGTCCCGTTGGGGCCGTGCAGGTACAGCCCGTCGCCGGCGGCGATGCGCTCGGCGAGCCTCGGCGCCCAGGGGTGGGACGCCCCGCGGTAGCGCGGCGGGATGCCGCTCGCCTCCAGCCTCCGCTCCCAG
>OFHO01002776.1_pt1 | contig 10181 bp, 10 predicted proteins | sample 1521531 | NCBI WGS metagenome assembly OFHO01 (sample SAMEA3504124, study PRJEB24116) | mouse gut metagenome | biome: mouse gut; feature: mouse-associated habitat; material: faeces | place: Denmark | collected 2011
CCAGCCGTAGAGGCTGTCGCCGCTGCTGTAGAAGAAATCGTATTTCTCATTCCCGTCGTAGATTCGGCCCGCGCTGCCGGACAGGGGCCGGGCGGGCCCCAGGCCCTGGCTCTCCAGGTCCACGGGGTAGACGGTACGGCCATTCTCATCCCCGGCCACCGCCCCTACGCCGCCGGACAGGGAGACCAGCCGCTCCACCGTCTCCTGCCCCTTGCAGGTGAAGAGCGTGGACAGGCTGGCGTCCAGCACGGCGACCGTGGAGCCGGAGGCGGCGTACAGCCGTCCGGAGGGGTCCATCCGAGTATCCGTCACAGACTCCACCCCCAGCTTTTCCGCCAGGTTTGTCACGTCGATCCGGTCCAGCTCCTGCTCCCCGGCGGCGTCCAGCTTCCGCCAGACCTGGCTCGCCCAGCTGATGCCGCCGTCCGCAACCATGAGACCGCCCCCCAGATCGTCCATAGCCATGTCCTCCATGCCGCCGGAGACGCGCTCCAGCACCCAGAGGGAGCCGTCCTCGCAGGGCACGATGGCGGCTACGGAGACGCCCTCTTCCGGCGCGTAGCCGGACAGTTTTATGAGTTCCCCGGTGTCCGCATCCAACCGGTACAGCGCGGCCGTGCCCATGCCGGTGGAGAAGGTGAAGCCGCCGTCATCCGAGACGGTGGACGAGAATGAAAAGCTGCCGGACGATGTTATCTCGCCGTCCCCGTCCTCAGCCTCATCCGGCACCGCCTCCTCCAGACCCGCCAGATACAGATCGCCGCTTCCCGCAGCGGAAGCGGTGAGTTCCGTCAGAGGCAGGTCCAAAGGGGCGATGTCCGAGGTGTAGGCCGCCGTCCCGGAGAGCTCGCCGGGACTGCCGCTGGTCTGTTTCCCGCCGCAGGCCGTGAGCAGCAGGCACAGGGCCAGCAGGGCGGTCGTGATGTGTCGTGTGTGTCGCGTCATAAATGTATCCTCCTTGCCGCCGGCTTTCGCCGGCTGGGTATGGCAAGGAGGATAACAGATAAATCTTACAACGCAAGGTACAAAGTTCTTACAAATTCTTACGAAAAAACCGGGGGCCTCTCAGCGAGGCTCCCGGTGCTTGGGGAAGGTCAGTATGGTCTGGTAGACGCCGTCCTCCTGCCGCGCCTCCAGCGCGCCGCCGGAGCGCTCCATCAGCTCCCGCATGGTGGGCACGCCCAGGCCATGACTGTCGGCGCGGTCCGGCGCGGGCAGGGCGCGGCTGCGGAAGCGCAGCGTCACCCGCTCGGGAGCGTCCCTCCAGGTGATCTCTATGGGAGAGGCGGGGTCGGCGTATTTGCGGAAGTTTGAGTAGAGATTGTCGAAGACGCGGACGGCGTCCTCCGTGCGGAGGCAGAGGGTGAATTTCCGGTCGAAGACCGGGGGCTGGATGATAAAGCCCTCCCGGCAGAGGTCGTCGCACTGCTCCGTCAGCAGCTGGCCCAGCAGGGCCCCGCCGTCCACCGCCTCCGGGGGCTGCTCCAGTCCGGAGGCGGGAGCGGCTACCTGGGCGCTGGCAAAGAGCTGGTCGGTGAGGGCTTTGAGCTGGGCGGCCTTTTCGGAGGCGAGGCGGAGATATTCGTCGTGTTCCGGCTGGCCCTGGTATTTTTGGTAGGTCAGAATGTCCAGGTAGCCCGTCAGCTTGGTCAGGGGGGTGCGGATGTCGTGGGACAGGGAGGTGATGAGGCGGGCGTTGGCCCCCACCGCCTCCCGTTCGCCCTCCAGACGGGCCAGAACGGACAGGCGCAGGCGCTCAATGTCCTCCCCCAGGGCGCTGAGTTCATCACGGCCCTTCACCTTGATGGCGTGGTCCAGGTCCCCCGCCATCAGGACGCCGGTCTCCCGGGACAGCACGCCGATCCGGCGCACCAGCCGGACGATGCCGGGGATCATCACGGCGCAGAAGATCAGCAGGGACAGCAGCAGTCCCGCCAGACGGACAAAGTTCCGGATCTGTAATGCAACGGAGGGGGTGGTTATGCTCAGTACGCCATCGGCGCACTGAATTGGGTACAGCTCAACGAAGGAGGTAAGTGACTGGTATACGTTCGGTGCTATAAGGCGAATGGTGCTTACCGACATGTCTGCGCGGGCGGAATCAGCAGTGGTCAGATAGGTGGTGACCATACTGGAAAAAGAGTTTCGGGAGAACTGCTCCACATATTCCGCGGCCTCATCGACGGTAAGGCCGTTTCCTGTAATGTAGTCCTGCCAGCTCTGGATCACGGCGGTCTGGCGGGCCTCCCAGAGAGGGGCGAAGCGTTCGCTGTACAGCAGCCACGGCACGGCGAGGTTGTCCACCAGATAAAAGGCGGTGAAGGCCAGGACCAGCCCCAGCACCGACATGCCCACAAGCTTGGCCCCCAGGCGGGAGAGACGGCCCTTCTTATCCAACGCGATACCCCTTTCCCCATACGGTCTTGATGTACTCCGGATGCCGGGGGTCGTCCTCCACCTTCTCCCGCAGGCGGCGGATATGGACCATGACGGTGTTGGAGGAGGAGGGGAAATAGGTCTCCTTCCAGACGCTCTCGTAGAGATTTTCCATGGAGAAGATCTTCCCCCGGTTCTGCACCAGCATCCGCAGGATGCGCCACTCTGTATCCGTCAGGTCCAGCTCCCGGTCGTTGCGCCAGACCATGTTGGCGGTGAGGCTCACCCGCAGCCCGCACCACTCCGCCTCCTCCTGGACCGTCTCCGGCTTGCCCCGGTAGACCTGATACCGCCGCAGCAGGCCCTTGACCCGGGCCAGCAGCTCCGGGTAGGAGAAGGGCTTTACCAGATAGTCGTCCCCGCCGCTGGAGTAGCCCATGGTCAGGTCCGACTCCTGGCTCTTGGCCGTGAGGAACAGCACCGGCACGTTCCACTGCTCCCGCAGCTGGAGGCACACGTGGTAGCCGGAGATGCCCTCCATCATCACGTCCAGGATCACCAGGTCCACCCCGCCGGGGTGTTCCGCCAGATAGGCCAGGGCCTCCTCGCCGCTGGAGGCCTCCGCTACCTCGAAGCGCTCCCCCGTCAGGAGGACGCGCAGCACGTCCCGGATCTCCCGGTCGTCGTCTACGATCAAGATCTTGTCGCTCATTCGTGTTCCCCCGTGTTTTCTCGCTTTGGCGGAAAACCCCGCCCGCTTTTCTATTATGACGCAGAAACAGCGGACGGGGTTCCATCTTTTTTCTATTTTCGCGGGAAGTTGTATCGGTTTTGCATCAAAGCGACATCTGTTTTGTTATTTTTTGCGGAGAATAGCCCCTTTTACAGGAACAGGGACATGATGACCGGGGTGACGTAGCACTCCGTGAACGCCGCCGCCACGGTCAGCGGCGCGACGACCATCACCAGCACCCGCAGCAGGTCCTCCAGCACCGCCGGAAGGGGCGCGCGGTCCGGGTGGCTGGTCACCAGCTGGTTCATTGCGCGGCACAGGTGGACGCCGCAGGCGATGGAGAAGATCAGGGCGGGGATCTCGAAGACGCCGTGGGGCACGATGCCCGTCAGGTAGGCCAGCAGGGACATCCCCCGGACCATGAAGAGGGCTCCCAGCATCCCCAGAAGGACGCCGTTGGTCACAAGGCTGATCGCCGGCAGGAACAGGAAGGGCACGAAGCCGTAGGCCGCCGAGATCAGCATGGCCCTCCAGTTGTTCATCAGCAGGGCGAAGACGGACATCTCCCCCTCCTCGTTGACCACGCCGGACTGGGCCGCCTGCTCCATGAAGGTATTCATGGTCTGGGCCGCCTGCTCCGGGACCAGCAGGCCGATCCCCACGCCCAGGAGCACCGTCAGGAGCATCCCCAGGGCGCACATCCACAGGGTCCGGCGGAAGCCTCCGGTCAGGAAGTCCTTCAGCAGGGAGCCCTGCTCGTTCAGCCATTTCATCAGCCCAGCATCTCCAGTCCGACGCGCAGCCGCCACAGGCACTCGTCACGGCCCAGGATCTGGCAGATCTCCACCGCGCCGCCGGGGGTCACGGCCTGGCCCGCCGCCGCGATGCGCACGGGCCACATGAGAGTGGCGTTCTTGACCTCCAGCCTGGCGGCCAGGTCCATGAGGCAGTCGTGGATGGACTCCTGGGTCCAGTCCGTCAGCTCCTCCATGGCGGGGATGGCGGACTCCAGCATCCGCTTGGACACCTCGTCGTTGGTCTTGGACTTCTTGTTGGTGAACAGGTCCTTCTCATAGGGGGGCAGGGCCTCAAAGAAGCCGATCTTCTCCGGGATGTCCGTCAGGCGCTCGCACCGGGCCTGGAGCAGGGCGGCGATGGCGCGGGTATCCAGCGCCGGATTTTTCACCGCCTGGCGGATATAGGGCTCCGCCGCCGCGTGGAAGGCCTCGGGGGTCATGGCGCGGAGGTACAGGGCGTTGAAGTGGGTCAGCTTCTCGATGTCGAAAATGGCCGGGGACTTGGAGATGCCCGCGATATCGAAGACCTCCGCCAGCTCGGTGAGGGAGAAGACCTCCCGCTCCGCCTGCTCGCCCCGGGGGCTCCAGCCCAAGAGGGCTACGTAGTTCAGGATGGCCTCGGTGAGGTAGCCCTGGGCCTTCAGGTCCTCGTAGGAGGGGTCGCCGTGGCGCTTGGACATCTTGTTATGCTGGTCCCGCATGACGGGGGAGCAGTGGACGTAGGTGGGCACCTCCCAGCCGAAGGACTGGTAGAGAAGGTTGTATTTGGGGGCGGAGCTGAGGTATTCGCTGCCCCGGACCACGTGGGTGATGCCCATAAGGTGGTCGTCGATGACGTTGGCGAAGTTGTAGGTGGGCAGGCCGTCCCGCTTGAGGAGGATCTGGTCGTCCAGGGTGGAGTTGTCCACGGTGATGTCGCCGAAGATGGCGTCGTGGAAGGTGACGGTCCCGGTCTCCGGTATCTTCTGGCGGATGACGTAGGGCTCCCCGGCGTCCACCCGTGCCTGGGCCTCCTGGGGGGACAGGGAGCGGCAGGGGTCCGCCGCCCGGTCGAAGTTGCCGGAGTCCTCCTCGCTCTCGGTCTTCTCGCAGAAGCAGTAGTAGGCGCAGCCCTTCTCCACCAGCAGGCGGGCGTACTTGCCGTAGGTGTCCCGGCGCTCCGACTGGATGTAGGGGGCCACGGGGCCGCCCACGTCGGGGCCCTCGTCGTGGGTGAGGCCGCACTCGGCCATGGTGCGGTAGATCACGTCCGTCGCGCCCTCCACCAGACGGCCCTGGTCTGTGTCCTCGATACGCAGGATGAAGGTGCCGCCGCCGTTGCGGGCGATGAGCCAGGTATACAGGGCGGTGCGCAGGTTGCCCACGTGCATGTAGCCCGTGGGGGAGGGGGCGAAGCGGGTGCGGATCTTGCCGTGGGGGATCTTGGCCTCCATGGCGTCAAAGTAGGTCATGTCCATTGCCATGATGGGTTCTCCTTTATTGATACTTATGATAATGTTGGGTCTTCATTTGACGAACGCAGGTAGTAGCCGGACGCCCTCCCGCCCTCCGTGAAGGACTCCGCCAGGCGGAAGCCGTTTTTCTCTAGGACCCGGATGGAGGCGGTGTTTTCCGTAAAGGTGAAGGCTCCGACCCGCTCCAGGGAGAAGCGGTCCCTGATCTCGTCCAGGAACAGGCGGAGGGCTTCCGTGGCCGCGCCCCGGCCCTGCAGGGACTGCTGGAACAGGCAGTAGCTCACCATGGCCTGGGGGTCGCCGGAGTGGTCCATGCAGTAGCACCACACGTCTCCCGCGTACTGCCCGTCCACGTAGATGGTGCGGCCATAGCTGTTTGCGTCGGGCTCTTGGGTCTTTCGGAAGTCCGACAGGAATTCCTCCAGGGTCCGGGCCTTCTGGGGCAGGAAGCGCTGGATGGCGGGGGCGCGGGTCCGCTGGAAATAGATGGCGGCGGTCTCCGCCGTGCGCTCTTTTAACTGAATGTTCATCCGGCCCAGCCTCGCTTGACGGAAAAGACCAGATGGGGCATGTCCACGCCCTGGTAGTGCTTCACGAAGGAGCCCCGCAGGGCCATGCCGCTGCGCAGGGCCACGCGCTGGGAGGGGTGGTTGTTGTCCCGGATGATGGAGAAGAGCTCCGGGAAGTTCAGAGTATGGAAACCGTATTCCCGGCAGGCGGAGGCCGCCTCGATGGCGAAGCCCTGGCGCCACCTGTCCCGGCGGAGGTGGTAGCCGATCTCCGGGACCTCCCTGCCGTTCCAGTCCTGCAGGGTGATGCCGCAGTCCCCAATCAGCTGGCCGGACGTTTTTTCGATCAGGGCCCACAGGCCGAAGCCGTCCTTGGCGTACCGCTCCTGCTGGCGTTCGATCCACTGACGCACCTCCTCCGGGGAAAAGCCGTGTTCGTAGGCGTACATCACCTCCGGATCGCCTAAGACGGCCGTCCAGGCGTCGAAGTCCTCCTCCGTCAGAGGGCGCAGGATCAGCCGGTTCGTTTCCAGGATCATTTCATTCCTCCCTTTGTCCGTATTTCGCTCATTATACTACAGATCTTTCCTTATCGCAACTATGAAATATCATCAGGCATTCCCTGGGCCTCCGAGGACGAAAAAACGCCCTCCGGGCGGGCCGGAGGGCGTTTCCTCTATTCAGCGGATAAATTGGGCCGCGGCATAGCCCATGTAGTCGCCGTAGCGGACTACGTACCAGTCTTCATAGCGGCCATAGACCCGGACGGCGGCTCCGTCTGGGATGCTGGCGATGATGGTGGCGTTCAGGTTGGGACGGCTGCGCAGGTTCAGGGTGCCGCCTCCCGCGTGGACGGTGCCCTCCCAGGGGTCGGTGGGCCAGATGAAGGGGATGCCGAAGTAGTCCGTGAGGCTGAGGACCAGGTTGCGGGCGATTTCCGGAATGTTGTTCTCGATCCAGCGGGCGTCCTCGTAGTTATCGTGGTAGCCGATCTCCAGCAGCACGGCGGGGAACTTGGAGTCCCGGACCTCGCCGAGGCTGGTGGTGGGGCGGGTATTCACCTTGTCGGGCAGGGGGTAGATGCCGCGCAGGTTATTGACGAAGATCTGGGCCGCCCGCTGGCCCTGGGTGCTGGTGGGGTAGTAGAAGGCGATGATGCCGCGGACGTTGCCGTAGTTGCTCTCCGCGGCGGCGTTGGAGTGGAGGGCCAGGTAGAAGTCGTACCAGCCCTGGTTGGCCTGCCGGATGGAGCTGCCGGCGGTCATGTCGGGGGTATTGCGCTTATAGCGGATGCCGCAGCTGTTGAGGTAGGGGATCATGGCGTCCGCAAGACGGTTCATCCAGTATTCCTCGCTGCCGGTGCCGGTGACGTACATGTTGTTTTCTTGTGTACTGGGGCTTATATTATGAAGATACAACCTCAAAAAATTAAAGCCGCAGATCATACTCGATATGGCGGTCCGGATATATCCTGATCTCCTGAATAAGAATGCGCCAAAACTCTTGTTTTTGTTCACTTTCCAGCTTGCTATATACCACTTCCCAGCCGGTAGACAGGAGCCTCTCAACGGTATCAAAGTTTGGCGCTCGCATTTCAGAAGACTCCTTCTGGAGCGATTCGATCTTATCAAGGTAGGTCCGCTGGTCTGCTCTGCATTGCTCCAGCGTGATCAGATCGTTCACATACAGGTCCTTCAACCGGTCGATCTTCCCGCGAAGTGTGGCGATCTCTCCCCTGTAGTCCCGCTGCCTTTGGTGGGGCCTGGCCTCCAGCTCCGCTTTTTGCCGTTCCATTTTTTCGCGGATCGTTTCCAGCAAAAACGCTTCGATCTTCCGCTGGCCAAGATTCGTCTGGTTGGAGCAGTCTGCGCTCCGGGTGTAATGAGATTGGCAATTATAATAATAGGACTCCTGGTTCGTATTGACCCGGCCGCCCATCCTTTTTCCGCACTCGCCGCATACGATCAGCCCGGAGAAAATGTATACCCGGTTTTTGGGGGACTTCCGCACGATCCTTCTTCTCATTGACTGTATCATGTCAAACTCTTCTTTTGTTATGTACGGCGGCGTCATGCCGTCCGCGTCAAAATACCGTCCGTAATATGCCGTGCTGTCCAACATCTTGTGCGCGCGGTGATATTGCAGCTTCAGACCTAACCGGCCAGCCTCGTCCATTGCGGCGGAAATGGATCCCCGTGCAAGATATGTGCGGAAGAATCCGTTTACCGCGGCCTCCAGGGCGGGGTCCTTTACATACTTTTTTCCTTCGATCTTATACCCCGGCATACGATCGCCGGTCAAGGGCTCCCGCTTCTGGCGTTTCATCTCGTTGATAGCCTTGATCCGTTCGCTGGCCCGATCCGCTTCGTCCTGGGCCACGGATAGCATGATGTTGATCTTCAACCGCCCGGAGGCCGTGGAGGTGTCGTAGTCCTCATGTATGGTGCGCCAGTCCACGTGATGCTTTTCGAGGACTTCCTGCACCTTGTAGTATTCGGCGATATTGCGAAACCATCGGTCAAGCTTGGTGAAAACGATCAGCTCTCCCTTTCCCGCCCTTACATCGCCGAGGAGGCGCTGTAGTTCCGGGCGTTTGGAGGCGGGCTTGCGGGCGGAGACGCCGGCATCGGTGTATATCCCCGCGACCTTGTGGCCGCTGGTCTTGGCCCACGACTGCAACGCGGCGGTCTGGGCTTCGATGGATAGGCCGTGGAGTGCCTGCTCTTCAGTACTGACGCGGACATACAAAAACACTCGTTTCACAGAGCTCCTCCTTTTCTGATGTAATGAGAGGGCAGAGCGTCCGCCAAGACTTCTGCCCTCTATGCCGCCCCCGGTGTGTCAGCGCCGGGGGCGGTTTTTCATTTTAACTGCGTCGGATCAAAATTCTTTGCCACAACGTCATCGGAAAAGCTAAACAGCTCGTTCAACTCGAACTCCACCACGGAGATATCGTCCAACAGCAAAAACGCGCATTGCACATCCAGCGTTGTCCCTGGCCGCAACTCCTTGAACGATAGACTGGAATCAAATATATCAGTGTTCCCGATGTATGCGGTGTCTAATTGCACTCCGGCCTGGAATGCTTTTTCCATCAACTGGACTTCCGCGCTGGTCGTATCCTCGCTGTTATTGGTCCAGGAGTATGTAATGATGATCGCTGGGTCCCCGCTATAATCACTCGACACAACGGCGTCCTTGATCTCTACAGAATAATCGCCCAGTGTGCCGCTATATTCCCCATCATCCTGGACGGGACGCGGGTCGTCCACCGGATCATCCGGAGGAGCGGGAGTAGTTTCTGGGGCGGTGGACACGGGATCGTTCTGCACGGGATCATCAACCGGCTTCGGCTCAGACGGCTGAACGTCTGGCAGCGCCGCCGTTCCCTTTATCTCCCCTGGCTCTTGGTTTGCAGGAAGCGTTGCAGAATTCCCCGGCAGCTGTCCGCTCACCAGCATCGCCACCACGCACAGCGCGAACAGGCCCAGGGGGACATACGCCTTTTTGCCCATAAGGCACAGGATGACGATCAGGAGGATCGCTATCAGCGCACCGACGGCGCCGACAAGACATACTATAAGGCCCATTTCTTCTCTCTCGTTTCTCTAAATTTTGGTTATGCTTGCCGTCACCCGTTCAGCTTTTTCAGATTCGCAAATCCAACAAACGAAAGGATCATCTGGATAATAACAAACATGAAATACACCGGGAAAAGCGCCATAGCAACGGCGTACAGGATCGCGCCGGTCAATGAGAAGCCGCGATGGCTCATCGCCCACCCAAGAGTGTTGAAGATCGCCGCCAGGACCGCGCAGATCAAATGCGGCATGACTAGAGCAGTTGCGATCCCGGCTCCTATCGCTTCCGCTCCGGATGAGCCGGAAGCCGCACCGGCCCAATAGAAAATGCTGTAGAGCGCATAGAGAATACCGAGGATCGCGGCGATCAGAAGCGCGGTACTCTTTTTCTTTCCGGAACCGGTCTTTTGCGGTTTGGCAGTTGTGTACGGCGTGGTGTAGCTGCGGTTTCCGCCTGTTGTCCTCTGATTGTTTGAGCTGCTAGGTTTGTCTTCCATAAAAGAATTGCATCGGGGGCACATTACAGCATTATCCGCGATTTTCGCTCCGCATTTTGGACAGGTCATATTTCTCTTTCCTCCTACACAAAATTTTAGAGATATTATAATGCGATTTAGTACTGCTGAAATTCTAGTAAAAAATTTGTGCAATTTTCCATGTTGCAACCCGGAAACGAATGTTCTATAATGCAATCACATCGGCTATGGAAAGGAACGTGATTTACATATGAA
>OFHO01002782.1_pt1 | contig 10172 bp, 10 predicted proteins | sample 1521531 | NCBI WGS metagenome assembly OFHO01 (sample SAMEA3504124, study PRJEB24116) | mouse gut metagenome | biome: mouse gut; feature: mouse-associated habitat; material: faeces | place: Denmark | collected 2011
GTTGACCCCCATCTCGTTGGCGATGATGCCGGACAGGGTGGTTTTGCCCAGCCCCGGGGGGCCGTGAAGCAGTACGTGATCCAGGGGCTCTCCCCGCATTTTGGCCGCCTGGATGAAGATGGACAGGTTCCCCTTGGCCTTCTCCTGGCCGATGTACTCCCCCAGGGACTTGGGGCGCAGGGAACCCTCCCCCTCGTCGTCCCGGGTGAGGGAGGTGGTAACCAGCGGTTCTTCCGTCTCAAAGCCGCCGTTGTCGGAAAAATCAATGCTCAAAGCTGCGCCTCCTTGTCATTCCTCGACAGATTGATAGCGGTAGAGCGGATCGAATACCGGGAAACGGCTTCGTGCTCATTACAGGGCGTCCAGTTCACTCCGTCCACACGCTCATCCCCTCTTTACTTTTTTGGAGGTGTTCATGTAAATTACGCCGCCAATGATCACAACAAAAAACAATACAAGGCCAATCCACATCAGCGTCAGGCTGTCCAGCGCGTCGCTCAGCATGAGCACACCAAAACAGGCGGCGCAGGCAAACATCATCCCGCCCATGGCGCGGCACAGTGCCTTTTCATCATACTTCGCCCTTTCCTCGGGGCTGGCGGTATTGTACCCCGCGATGAGAAAGCTCCCTTTTCCGCAGAAAAAGACGACGCCCAGGATCACAAACAGAAGAACCGCACAGCCGTGAAGGATCAGCAGCATGGATTATTCCTCCTCCATTTGCCTCACAATGGCTTCCGCTGACTGCCGGGGGGAAAGTCCGTCCGTCATGATTTTAACCGTGTTCTGCCGGCCATAGGCCGACAGATATTCCAAACTCCGGGCCAGGGCGTCCCCGCCCCGCAGACCGGCCCGTATGTCCACCTCAATCCGGCGGCACAGGGTCTGCTCAGAGCACAACAATGTAAATTGACGCAAGCGCGCATTCTCCAACTCCAGCCGCGCCAGGATATCCCGGGCGATCTCAGGCTGGTGCATCACCCAGCCAAAGATCACATAGTCCAGCTCCGGGCAGGCCAGAAACCGGGAAAGCGTCCCGGTGATATTGTCCAGCACCATGGCCCTGGTTTCGTCCGTCACCCGGAAGGGATTCATACTCCAGCACCAGTCCCCGTCCAGGTATACCCCCGGCGTCAGGAGCTTCAACAGTTCCCGGCAAACCGAGCTCTTGCCCACGCCCATGGGACCATTGACAAAAATCAGCGTTTTCACGCCTTCACCATCTTTTTCAACGCCTGTTTGATCACATCTTCCAAGGAAAGCCCATCCAGGTCGATCCCCTTCAGGGCCACGGCGATCTCGCTCTGGCTGTACCCCAGCACCGCCAAGGCCGCCGACGCCTCGCTGGCCTTGTTCTCCGGGATCACCGTGATTCCCCCGGCATAGCTCTCCCCCCCTGTCGAGGTGAGCTGCCCTTTCGCCAGCTTGTCCTTCAGCTCCAGGATGATCCGCTGGGCGATCTTCTTCCCAATCCCCGGCGCGGAGGTCAGGGCCTTTTCATTGCCGGACACGATGGCCAACGCCAGCCCCTCCGGAGTGTTGGAGGACAGAATGGCCAACGCCGCCTTTGGCCCCACCCCGGACACCCCGATCAGCATTCGGAAGCAGCCAAGCTCGCTCTCGCTGGCAAAGCCGTACAGCTCGAAAATTTCCTCCCGGACATACAAATGGGTGTAAAGCTTTGCCGCCTTCCCCATATTGAGTTTACTAATGGTGTGGTTCGTGGTGCGGCAGGCGTAGCCCACCCCTCCGCAATCAATCACCACCAGGTAAGGCCCGATATGGGCCACAGTGCCGTTCAAATAATAGTACACGTTGATCCCTCAAATCCTTATCGTATGGTTTGCAGCAGCGAGGTGGACGACCGGGCATGGCACAGGGCGATGGCCACCGCGTCGGCGGCATCGTCCGGCTTGGGAACGGCGGCCAGGTTCAGCAGCCGCTTGGTCATGTCCATCACCTGCCGCTTTTCCGCCTTGCCATAGCCCACCACCGCCTGCTTCACCTGGGACGGATTGTACTCGCAGACGGACAGGCCCAGCTTTTCCGCCGTCATGAGGATAACGCCCCTGGCCTGGGCCACCCCGATACCAGTGGTGACATTGTGGTTAAAAAACAGCTCCTCAATAGCCATCACATCCGGGTGGAACTGGCTGATCAGCTCCTCCAAATCGATGGCAATCCGCCACAGGCGGGCGGGCAGACGCACCCCTGCCGGGGTATTGATGGCTCCGCAGGCCGCCATGCGGTACTTTCCCTGGGCGGCCTCCACCAGCCCGAAGCCCACAATGGCATACCCTGGGTCGATTCCAAGTATCAGCATAGCGCACCTCCGCACGCACCGCCTGGGACGGCGCGCTTCAAACGAGAACTATTGTACCACAGCCTGGGAGAAAAGACAAGCGTTCCCAAGCCCAGACGCATTCTTTCCCGAAAAATATAGAGGGAACCGACAATTTCCATCGAAAATTGCCGGTTCCCTTTTGGAGCAGGTGAGGGGAATCGAACCCCCGTGTTCAGCTTGGGAAGCTGACATTCTACCATTGAACTACACCTGCAACTGTTTTTGTATTATAGCAGACCTCACCGGAAAAAGCAAGCAGTTTTTTTCCAACGGGCCACAAAATTTTCCCGCCGGATTGCTCCTCAGATCACGTGGTTTTTGAGGATTCCCACACCCTCAATCTCCACCTCCACCACATCGCCGGGGATCATGGGCCCCACCCCTGCCGGGGTTCCGGTAGCCACCACATCCCCAGGCTCCAGCGTCATAGAGGCGGTGATAAACTCGATCAGCTTACCAACCGGGGTAATAAAGTCAGCGGTATTCCCTTGCTGCACGACCTTGCCGTTCAGCCGGGTCTCCACCTTCAATGACGCCGGATCCACATCATCCACAACAAAGGGCCCCACCGGACAGAAGCCGTCCATGGATTTGCCCCGGGTCCACTGACCATCGTGCCGCTGCACGTCCCTGGCGGTGGCGTCGATCAGACAGGTATAGCCCAGCACATAATCCGTAAAGTCTTTTGCTTTTACATCCTTTGCCCGCTGCCTGATTACGATGCCAAGTTCCCCCTCGTAGTCCAGCTGCGTCACAAAGGCCGGGGCATGGATAGCCCCCTCGGGCCGATTCAGCGTATTGGGTCCCTTCAAAAACAGCACAGGAAAGCCGGGGGCCTCCGCCCCCATTTCACGGGCGTGCTCCGCATAGTTTTTGCCCACGCAGACTATTTTGCTGGGGGAACAGGGGGCCAGCAGCTTGCATTGACACAAGGGAAGCCGTCCGCCGTCGTACTCCACCCCATCAAAGGGGGGCTTGGAGAGGGTCAACGCCTCCTCCCCTTTCACCACAGCCCAGCAGGGGCCCTCCGGCCTGTCGATACGCACATACTTCATGTCCGATCCCCCAAACAGTTCAGAATTTCCCCGATCAAGTCCAGCTTCCCAGTTCCCTTTTCCGCCGAAAATGGGATGACAGGCGCGGTCTCCGGCAGGGCTAACGTCTCCCGGATTCGGAGCAGATTGTCCTCAATCTCGCTTTTTTTCAGCTTATCCAGCTTGTTTGCCAGCACCAGAAAGGGCTTATCCGCGCTCAAAAAGACCTGGGCCATGGTGCAGTCATCTGCCGTGGGCTTGTGGCGGGCGTCTACGATTAGGATTCCTGCCGCCATCCTCCCGGCATCGGCAAACCATGCCTCAATGAGCCGCCCCCAGCGGTCCCGCTCCTGCTTGGACACCTTGGCATAGCCATATCCCGGCAGATCTACCAGGTACAGCTTTTTGTCAATCAAAAAGTAGTTGATATGGGTGGTTTTCCCCGGTGCCGAGCCTACCCGGGCAAAGTTCTTCCGGTTCAGCAGCCGATTGATCGCCGAGGATTTCCCCACATTGGAACGGCCCGCAAACACCACCTGGGGCAGGCCGTCCCGCGGAAAGTCCGCCGGCTTTGCCGCCGAGCGGATAAACTCCGCCTTATTCCAATTCACCGTCATAATTCCACCTCACTGCCGCAGATTGACGGTGTGCCCCACCGCCTTGGGCCTGTCAGCGGCAGGCATAGGGGCCGCGTCCAGCTGTAAGGGTAAAGCACCTGTCAGTGCTTGGGACAGAACCTCATCCACCTGCTGAGCCGGAACAAACTTCAACGCGGCACGCACGGTCTGGTCAATCTCCTGCAAGTCCTTCACATTGTCCGCCGGAAGGATTACCGTGGAAATATGACTACGCAAGGCCGCCATAGTCTTTTCCCGCAGTCCACCGATGGCCAGCACCCGTCCCCGCAGGGTCACCTCCCCCGTCATGGCCACGTCCCGCCTCACTGGAATTCCGGTGAGGGCAGATACCATGGCGGTGGTGATAGCGATTCCGGCAGATGGCCCGTCCTTGGGGATTGCTCCCTCCGGGAAGTGAACGTGGATATCTTTGGTGGTGTGGAAATCCGGAGCCACGCCCAGCTGTGCCGCGCGGCTGCGGATATAGGACAGCGCGGCCCGGGCGGACTCCTTCATCACGTCCCCCAGATTTCCAGTGAGGGACAGCTTGCCGGAACCAGGCACCACATTGACCTCTACCTCCAGCAGTTCCCCGCCCGCCGAGGTCCAGGCCAGCCCGTTCACCACACCCACCAGCGGCTCCATGGACGGGGTGTCGTCCTGGTAACATCTTGGGCCCAAAAGCTCCTCTAAATCAAATTCTGTAATGGAGATATGCTTGACACTCTCTTTGACGATTTTCGCCGCTATCTTCCGGCACAGGGCCGCCAGCTTCCGCTCCAGCTGCCGCACTCCGGACTCCTTTGTGTAGCCGGTGATCAGCTCATTCAGCCCTCCGTCGCTGATTTTCATCTGAGCGCGGGTCAGCCCGTGGCGTTTCAGCTCCCGGGGCAGCAGGTGCTTTTTCGCAATCTGCAGCTTTTCCTTGTCCGTATAGCTGGACAGCTCAATGACCTCCATCCGATCCAGCAGGGGCTTGGGGATGGTGCTGGTGGTGTTGGCGGTCGTAATGAACATCACATCGGACAGATCAAACGGCAGTTCGAGAAAATGATCCCGGAAGGTGCTGTTCTGCTCCCCGTCCAGTACCTCCAGCAGGGCCGCCGCTGGATCGCCCCGGTGGTCACTGCCCACCTTGTCAATCTCGTCCAGCAGAAGCACCGGGTTGGCACTCCCGGCCTGCTTGATCCCGGCGATGATCCGCCCCGGCATGGCCCCCACATAGGTTTTGCGGTGACCCCGAATATCCGCCTCGTCCCGGATGCCTCCCAGGGAGATCCGGGCCAGCTTCCGGTTCATGGCCCGCGCCACACTCATGGCGATGGAGGTCTTGCCCACCCCAGGCGGGCCCACCAGGCAGATGATCTGCCCCTTGAGCTGTGGGGCCAGCTGCTTCACCGCCACAAATTCCAAAATCCGTTCCTTCACCTTGTCCAGTCCGCAGTGATCCGCGTCCAACGCTTTGGATACCGCCGCCACGCTCACCCGCTCCCGTGTTTTCACCTGCCAGGGCAGCTCCAGGCAGGTATCCAGGTAGCCCCGAAGTACCGCCGCCTCTGACGAGCTGTAAGGCTGCTTTTCCAGGTGCCGGACCTCCTTCAACAGCTTTTCCCGCACCTCGCTGGGCAGCTTCGCCTTGGCGATACGGTCCCGGTACTCGGAGATCTCATCGTCCTCCTCTCCCTCCCCCAGCTCCCGCTGGAGGACCCGCAGCTGTTCCCGGAGGAAATAGTCCCGCTGGCTGGCGGCCACCTGCTCGTGCACCTTGGCCGCCAGCTCGCTCTCTACCTCTAAAATCTCCACCTCGCGGCCCAGAATCCGGCAGAGTCGATCCAGGCGGCGGGCGGGCCGCAGCTCCTCCAGCACCGCCTGCTTGTCCTCAAACCGCAGGGGCAGGTGCTGGGCGGCGTAGTCGGCAATATAGGCCGGGTCATCACTGGCCAGCAGCTTCAAGTAGATCTCCGGCGTCACCCGGTCGGACAGCTCGGTATACCGCTCCAAATAGTTGTAAACCTGCCGGATAGCGGCCTCTGTCCGGGACGAATTACTCTTAGACGTTGGAATTTCCGGGATCAGCTCCACCTCCGCCGTGAGATAAGGCTCCGATGAAGTGATCCGCAGCAGGCGGCCCCGGCTGCGCCCCGCCACCATGACCCGGACGCTGTTTTCCGGCAGGCGGAGGATCTGCTTTACCTCCGCCACCGTGCCGATGGCGTAGAGATCCCGCGCCTCCGGGTCCTCCACCGTCAGATCCCGCTGGGTGACCAGAAAGATCTCCCGGTTTTCCTCCATCGCCTCTTCCAGTGCGTGGATGGACGCATTCCGCCCCACATCAAAATGAAGCAGAAGCTGGGGAAAAACCGTAAGCCCCCGCAGGGTGAGCACCGGGATCGTCAACCGATCGGGCCCATGCTCCAGTATCTCTGTCATGAGCATCCTCCTTAACTGTAATAGAACCGCTTTTGAAGTCCGCAGCGGCTCTCCGCCACAGACTTCACAGCCATCGCCAGCGGGCGGAGCACACAGCCGGCGGGCAACATCAGGCAAAGGGGCGGGCCGAAACGCCCGCCCCTAATCGCAGCTTGTTTTCTTTGCCTCCTGCTCAGGACGCGTTTCCCCGGGGATGGGCCTGCTGTCCCCCCCGCTCCGCCCGCAGCTCAGCGGCACCCAGACGCGGCCGGGCCGGGCGGCCCTCCTCCCGGAGGATCTCCGCCTCCCCTTCTCCCTTGATGGCGTCGGCGGTAATGGTCACCTTGGCAATGCTTTGATCAGAGGGCACCTCGTACATCACCGGGGTCATCACGTCCTCCAGCACCGCCCGCAGGCCGCGAGCACCGATTTTACGCTCCAACGCCTTGTCCGCCGCGGCCTCCAGCGCGCCGGGGGCAAACTCCAACTCCACATTGTCGTAGTCCATCAGGCACTTGTACTGCTTCACCAGGGCGTTCTTGGGCTCGGTGAGAATGCGCACCAGTTGATCCCGATCCAACGCCTTCAAGCTGGTGAGGATGGGCAGACGGCCCACCAGCTCCGGAATAATGCCGAATTTCAGCAGATCGTGGGGCTGGACGTGCTGGAACACGTCCTCCTTCTCCCGCTCCGCCGAGGTTTTCACGTCGGAACCGAAGCCGATTGTCTTTTGATCCAGGCGTCGCTCGATGATCTGATCCAGCCCGTCAAAGGCCCCGCCGCAGATGAACAGGATGTTTTTGGTGTCGATTTGCAGGAACTCCTGGTGGGGATGCTTGCGCCCGCCCTGAGGCGGCACGTTGGCCACGGTGCCCTCCAGGATTTTCAGCAGGGCCTGCTGGACGCCCTCGCCGGACACGTCCCGGGTGATGGAGGTGTTCTCGCTCTTGCGGGCGATCTTGTCAATCTCGTCCACATAGATGATGCCCCGCTGGGCCAGCTCAATATCGTAGTCCGCGGCCTGGACCAGCCGCAGCAGGATATTTTCTACATCATCGCCCACATACCCCGCCTCAGTGAGAGTGGTGGCGTCGGCAATGGCGAAGGGCACCTTTAAAATCCGGGCCAGGGTCTGGGCAAACAGGGTTTTGCCGCAGCCCGTTGGGCCTACCATGAGGATATTGGACTTTTGCAGCTCCACATCGTCCCCGCCGCCGAAATAGATGCGCTTATAATGGTTATATACCGCTACGGACAACGCGATCTTCGCGTTCTCCTGCCCGATAATATACTCGTCCAGCACCGCCACCATCTCCTGGGGGGTTGGGATCACATCGGGGATCTCAGGGGCCTCGTCCGGCCCGTCGTCATAGTCCTCCCCCAGTATGTTCATGCACAGGCGGACGCACTCGTTGCAGATATACGCCCCGGGTCCGGCGATCACCCGCTCCACCTGCTCCTGGTGCTTGCCGCAGAAGGAGCAGCGCACCGATTTATAGTCGTCTCTTGCCATGGTTCATCTTCCTTTCAAGGAAAGCGGCAAAGAGCGGAGACGGCAGCCTCCGCTCTTTGGACCGTATCAGCGATTGGTAATAATTTTGTCGATCAGGCCGTACTCCAGGGCCTCCTCGGCGGTCATGAAATTGTCCCGCTCACAGTCGGCGGTGACCTGGGCCAGATCCTTTCCGCAGTTGTCCGCCAGGATCTTAGTCACCCGCTTCTTGATGGTCTCCAGCCGCTTCAGGTGGAGGGCCATGTCGGTGATCTGCCCCTGAGTGCCCGCGGAGGGCTGGTGGATCATGATCTCCGCGTTGGGCAGGGCCATCCGCTTGCCCCTGGCCCCGGAGGACAGCAGGAACGCGCCCATAGACGCACCCATGCCCACGCAGATGGTGGACACATCGCACTTGATGTACTGCATGGTGTCATAGATGGCCATTCCGTCCGGGATGGACCCGCCGGGGCTGTTGATATAGAACTGGATGTCCTTGTCCGGGTCCTGGGCCTCCAGGTAGAGCAGCTGGGCCACCACCAGGGATGCGGTGGTGGCGTTGACCTCCTCGCCCAGGAAAACGATCCGGTCGTTCAGCAGCCGGGAAAAGATGTCGTAGGAACGCTCGCCCCGGCTGGTCTGTTCCACAACATAAGGTACTAAGCTCATATGAATTGCTCCTTTCTGATGGGGGAATCGCAGCCCCCCAACCGCCGGCAGACATCAGTATACCCACCGGGGCTGGGAACTTATTCCCTCCCGCCCTCAAAAAAGCAGATTAGTTTTCCTCACTGTCGGACGCGGCCTTACCCTTGCCCTTGGAGGCGGTCTTTTTCTTGGCGGGCTTTTCCTCAGCCTCGTCTCCCTCGCCCTCCGCGCCGTCGGCCTTCTTGGCCTTTTTGGCGGGCTTCTTGGCCGCGCCCTTCACCAGATCCAACGCCTTGCGCATGGCCAGATCGGTCCGCAGATCCTCCATGCTCACCAGCTCCCGGACCTTGTCCGCCTCCAGCTTATACTGCTCCGCCAGCTTGGCGATCTCCTCGTCCACATCGGCGTCGGTGGCCTCAATGCCCTCGGCGGCGGCCACGGCCTCCAGGGCCAGATCACTGCGCACATTGCGCTCGGCGGCCGTCTTGGACTGGGCCCGCAGCTCGTCCAGGGTCATGCCCATCATCTGGAGGTAGTTCTCGAAGCCGATGCCCTGGCCCTGGATGCGGTTGGCGTAGTCCTCCAGCATCTTATCCGCCCGGTAGTCGATCATGGCCTGGGGTACGTCACACTCCAGCTTCTCGATCAGCGCGTCGATAACGGCGGTCTCGAAATCCCGGTCGGCCTGCTCCTGGCGGCGGGTTTTCAGCTTCTCGCCCAGATCCTTCTTGAACTCCTCCAGCGTGTCAAACTCAGACACGTCCTTGGCGAACTCGTCGTCCACCTCAGGCTCCTGCTTCTCCTTCACCTCGTGGACCTTGACCTTGAACACCACGGCGGCTCCGGCCAGCTCGGGGGTGTAGTTCTCCGGGAAGGTGATGTCCAGATCCTTCTCGTCTCCGGCCTTCATGCCGATCACCTGCTCCTCAAAGCCGGGGACAAAGGAACCGGAGCCCAGCTCCAGGCTGTAGTTCTCGCCCTTGCCGCCCTGGAAGGGCACGCCGTCCTTGAAACCCTCGAAGTCGATAACGGCGGTGTCGCCCTTCTTGGCCTTGCGGTCCACGCTCACCAGACGGGAGGCCCGGTCGATGTACGGCTTCAGCTCCGCCTTGATGTCGGCGGCGGACACCTTCACGTCCGCCTTGCCCACAGGCAGGCCCTTGTAGTCCTTGATGGACACCTCGGGCTTGACGGTGACGGTGGCCTTGAAGGTAAAGCCGTCCGCGCTCACGTCCAGCACCTCCAGCTGGGGGTAGGCCACGGGCTTGAGCCCGGTCTCCTTCAGCGCGGCCTCGTAGGCGTCGGGATAGGCCAGGGAGATGGCGTCCTCGAAGAAGATCTCGGTGCCGTACATCTTCTCCACCATCTTCCGGGGGGCCTTGCCCTTCCGGAAGCCGGGGACGTTGATTCGGTTCTTCTGCTTGTTGTAGACCTTGTCGATGGCGGACTGGAACTCCGCGGCCCCCACCTCGATCACTAACTCAAACGCGCTGTTTTCTGTTTTCTCGTTGCTTTTGATGTTCATGGTTGTTCCTCCAAGCTCGGCCCTGTCAATGCTCCGGGCCTTCTTTCTAAATAATCCAACCTATTCTATCAGATAGGCGCGGAAATTTCCACTGTTTTTTTGC
>OFHO01002785.1_pt1 | contig 10158 bp, 8 predicted proteins | sample 1521531 | NCBI WGS metagenome assembly OFHO01 (sample SAMEA3504124, study PRJEB24116) | mouse gut metagenome | biome: mouse gut; feature: mouse-associated habitat; material: faeces | place: Denmark | collected 2011
CCCACGGCCTCGCCGCCGATGCCGTTGCGGTACAGCTGCACGAAGGAGGCGGCCACGGTCACATAGAAAGGCGTCTGGGTCTCCCCGCCGCTCTTCTCCTCACACACCTTGGAATACAGCGAATAACTGTCGTCACTGTGCAGGATACGGATATCATAATCCATATAGGTCCTGTAGTCCGTAAACTCGTCCAGTGCCTTCGCGCTGTTCTCATGATCAAGCGCCAGCCGCTCAAACAGCTCGTCGATCACCTCTTTATGATTCTCGTGGAAAAGACCGCTGAAAATGGACTCTCCCTGCACGGCGTTAAAGTCATCCATGATCATCTCATAATAATGGCGGTAACGTTTGCTGGGCATAAACAGGAATTCATACTTCTCGTTGCTGAAACGGATATCCCGAAGCGCCTTGTTCAGTTCCTTGAATTCCGTCTGGGCGTTCTTCATATTCTCCTGCAGCTTGGCCAGAAACTGCTCCCGGAACTCCTCCTCTGCGGACTGTCTTGCGCTCTCCACCTTCTCCTCATAACTGAGCAGTTCGGAACTTTTCAGCTTGCTGTATTCCGCCTCGAAATCCGGATATCCTTCCAGCGTGGCCGCCGCGCCGAAGTCGTGAGCGGTCTTGTATTCCACCATGGCATTTGTCATGGATTCCGTGCATTTGGCTATGGTGGTCTGGTTGGCCTTCCTTCTGCGGGCGAAGTTCTCCTTGAACTGTTCGTGGCTTTTGTCCTTTAGCTGCTTCTCATAATCATGATCCCAGAGCACGATATCTTCTTCCTGTCTGGCGGCAAACTCCGCACAGCGCGCCTTCTGCCCCACCAGGGAGGTCTGCCGGTCGGCTAGCCTTCCTCTGGTATTCTCGATATTCTGCTCGGTCTGTCCCACCCGCCGGTTGTCTCTGGCGATCTGCTCCTCCTTCTCCCGGATGATCTTCTCCAGCTCCGACAGCTGGATCTGCTTGAGGATCATATTGGAATTTTTCTCCAGCGTGGCGATGTTGGCCCGGCAGTTCTTGATCTCCTGCGCCGTGTTCCTGAGTTCCACAAGCACATCCACGCGGTATTTAATATCGGTATCCGTCTCCGTGGAAAGGGGTTTTTGCAGTTCTTCCAGCTTCTGCAGCACATTCTGTTTCTCTTTGATCTGATTTTCCAGCTCTTTACTCTTATGCTTTGCCTGCTCCAACTGTACCCGGATGGCGTTTTTGCCGATATAGGGCGTCTCGAAGATGGCAGGCTTGATGGCACTTGCTACGTGGTTCTGATAGCGCATACACTCTCTGGTGATGGCCGTCTTGTATTTCTTCAGATGGCTGTAATGCTCGCACATGGTCACCTTGCCCAGCACCATATTGATGTAGCGTCTGGCATACTTGTTGCCGGACGTGACCACCGTGGCCAGAGATCCTTCCGGCGCGGTATCGTACCCCTCCAGATTCTGCGTGTTGATCAGCCCCACGCCGTAAGTCTTCTTCTCCCTGCGCAGTCTGTCATAAGTGCCGAGGGCGATATCGAAATTATCCGGCTCCACCAGGATATAGAAACGCTGCGTATTCAGATACCCCTCCACCGCATTGCGCCAGGAATCGTCCGTGATCTCCAGCATCTCGCACAGGATCCGCGGTTCCGGCGTCCTGCCGATGCGGACGAATTCCTCTCTAATGGCATTCATCACCCGGGTGACTTCCTCCGGGTAGGAAAGCTTCTTCTTCATCAGGTTCTCGATCTTCAAGTCCCATTCCTTCTTCTGCCCGGACAGCTCCCGCAGGTTCATATCCAGTTCCGCACGCCTCTTATAGACCCGGTCGCTCATATAATTCTTGTAGGCGATAACCTTCTGCAGGGTATCCTTGAAGTCATCGATCCGCACCGTCTTCTCCAGCTGCCCCAGCTGTTCGCCGTATGACCGGATGCAGTCGTCTGCGTCCGGCACCTGCAACAGCCGGTTGACTTCTGCTTTCGCCATATTCACACTTGTAAGCAGCTGCTGCCGCTCCCCGGACAGCTGCCTTTCACGTTCCTCCAAAAGCAGCAGTTTCTTCTGCTGTTCGTCTCTGGCGATAAAATCCTTGTCACTGGCCAGCTCCGCATAGAGGTTGTCCCGGATGGCCTGTCTCTCTTCCTTCTCCTTCTGGGCTTCCGCAATCTCCTGATTCCACCGCTCCAGCCTGTAGGTATCGTGCACGATGACGCTCTCCAGCTGCCTGATCTCCTCCTCCAGAATGTCCACTTCTATCCGGTCCAGAAAATACTCGTACATCCGGTCTTTCCGCGTGCCGTCTTCCACCTGCCTGTAGAATCCCTCAATCTTTTCCAGCCTCCCCATCCGCAGCTTGATCTTATCCAGTGTGCGCTGCAGATCCTGATACGTGCGCACATTCTCCCGCAGAATGTCGATATTCACTTCCTTCTCGTCCAGCACATACGAATAGACGAAATCCTTGATATCATCAATGGGCCGGAAAGCCATGGCCTTGGGGATCAGCTTAAAGAATTTATCTTCCAGACGGCCGAAGCGGTTCTTGATCATCTGCTTCGCATCCTTCTCCGTGGTACACCAGGTCTTGATCTTCTTCCCGTTACCGGCCCGGAACTGGGCGATGGATCTGGGCACTTTTCCCTGAAAAAAGAGTCCGTCCTCCAGCCGCTCCCCGTCCATCAGATAGCGCACCGTCTTCTCCTGTCCTTCCGACGCGGAGTCCACCACCGCACCGACGATAAAATATTTCTGCCGCTTCTCCTCATAGAATTCCAGGGCCACATGGGCGCTGATCTCTCCGGTCCGCTCATAGGGCCTGTTCTCGCGCCCGGTCTTGCAGCGGATATAGCCGGTCAGCTTCCGCTTGCCGTTCTCGTGGGCCGCCTTATTGAAATAGTTGGTGGAGCAGGTCACCACAAACTGGATGGCATCGAGCAGTGTGGATTTGCCTGCACCGTTCTCACCGGAGATCAGGACGGAATTCTCAAGATCGATCAGCACGTTGGTAAACCTATGCCAGTTGATCAGTTTCACTCTCGTCAGTTTCTTCATTCGACTTTCCGCCCTTTCGATAGTTTTCCAGCTTTTCATAAGCCAGCTTGATGTCCTCCACCCGCACTGCCATCAGGATGGAATCGTAGATGATCAGACGGGAATCCTCATTGGAAAGCTCCCGGTCCAGAACCTCCACCAGCTGAAAACGCCGCATGGTACTGATCGCATTGCGCAGCGTGGTCTTGTCCATCATCTTGTCCCGGATCTTGAGACTCAGAAACTTCTCATGGATGTCGCCCATATTGACAATCACCTCATCGCTGGCGGACAGCTCCCGCTTCTTCTCGTCATATAAGATCCGCAGGATCAACAGAATCACGGATTCAAAAAGCTTCATATTGTAACGGTTATAATTCAGCGGATTGGTCAGCTGCACCACGCCGTATTCCTCATTGATCTCCAGCCGGTAACCGGTCACCGCCAGATACTGCGTAAACTTCTCCTTATATCTGGTGATAAAATAGTAATCGCCTCTCGCCGTCTCATTGCGCCTGCAGATAAAGCAGTTGCTGAGCAGACGATTACAGATCCGCGTAAATTCGTCCTTATCCTTCTGCAGCATTCCCTCTAAAAAATCCATCCTCGTAAAACTCCTTCTACTTCTCTTTCCTGCGGATCACATAATCCCGAAACCGATAGCCATTGACCGTAATATCCTCCGCCGCTTCTATCGCATACCGCATCGTCCTGCGCTGCCCGTACAGCCGGATATAGATCAAATATACGAAATCCTCCGTGGTTGCAAGCGGCAGCTCGGAGGCCAGCATCCGTTCCCTGCCCTGCAGGCAGTCAAGCACATAGCGGTCGATCTTCTGTGGATTCAACACCCGCTCCATCTTCTCCATCATCTTCTGCAGTTTGGCCTGTCTGAGCGCCTCGTCCGGCAGCTCATTAAAAAGCGCCACCGGCTTAAATTCCTTTTTCCCTTCCAGAGGAACGAACAGTGACCTCTCGTCCAGCACGCCGGCGCTGTAGATCTTTACCAGCTCGTCCAGGAAAGTGATCCTGTAGATGCCGCCAAGTTCCAGGCCCTCCGCATTGATCTTCTCATTGACCGCAGACAATATCTCCTTAAGCTGGCCTCTCACGTCCTCGCCGCCGATCAGATAGAATTTCGCCCGGTTGATGGCCGCTTTCTGGTACTGCGTATTCTTCCGGTTGATCTCCGCCAGAATCTCATCCATGTTCTGAAAAGCGTCTATGATCTCGTGAATATACTGATAGACCAGCTCCTCCGCCTGCTGCGGCGTGATCTCGCGGATGCCGGCAAGCTCCGCGCTGGCCTTCTCGATATAGGCGCGGCTTCGGCTTTTCGCTTCCAGCCGTTCCACGATCTCCGGACGGAATTTGGACACATTGTCGGAAGTCAGGAGTCGATGGTATGCCTTGTCCACGATATTTTCAATATAATCATTGAACAGCACGTTCATGATCTCTGCCGGCGTCTTGTATTTCGTCAGTTCGTCTATATAGTGTTTTATTCCGGAATTCAGGTTTTTCAACCCTGTGATCAGCATGTCGGTGTTTTCCAGAATGGACAGCAGCACGATCCCCGGATTATCCGTGCTGCTGCGCACCAGACTGTAGATGGTATAGATATAACCCTGATATTCGATCTGCTTCCCTTCCTCGATCTCCAGAAGGGTTCTGATGATCTTGACCGCATATTCCTTAAAACTGGCCCGCTGGACATAGCTCTTGTCCGTCTCGATCTCGATCCAGTCATAGTATTCCAACCGCCGCAGCATCCAGTTGGCCTTATCCCGGCTGCCTTTGCCGTCGAAGCCCTCTTCCGCCATGGAAGCCGCCTGCTCCTGCTCAAAATAATACTGCAGCTCCTGCACCAGAATATCTCTTTCCACACCAAAAGAAAGCTGATGGCTCATGACCGTAAACAGCTTTACCAGACATTCCCAATAGACTGCTTTGTTCGGCGATGCCAGCGGTACAAAAAAATTTTCTGAAATGATCTGAAACATGTGCGCCTCCGTTCCAGACTATTATCCGCTATTTCTCCGGTTTCGGCAACCTGAATATTTCAAATATTTTACAGTTTACAAACTATTATCCCGGTTTTAAGGGGCTTTCCTTCTGTAAACTCTTTGTTTTCGCTCATAATCTCATTGATCGTGTATTTCGCATTCTCCGCCACGGACGCCTGAGATGAACGGTACGTAATCAACGCTTTCCATAAAGCCCATCCGCGCGCTCTGTCAACAGTTCCTGCATCAAGTCCCTGCAGAAAATACTTTCTGCTTTGGCCGTCAAAAAAAGTCCAGGCCATCGCATAATCACAGGCCGGATCACCAATCCCCATAATTCCAAAATCAATGACGCCGCAAAGCCTGCCGTCTTCCACCAGAAGATTTCCCGGCGCAATATCGCCGTGCAGCCACACAGGCGGTTTTTCCCATTTCGTCGAAACTGCATTTTCCCAAATCTTCCGGATTTTATACGTCGGTAAAATATCGGACAATTTCTGCAGCGCAGTCATTACCTGTTCGTTATAAACAGATGGGTGAGCACCCCTGAAAAAATTATGCTCGCCTGCCGGCGGCGCGCCTTTCGTATCAATACTTTGCAGCTCTTTTAGAAAATCCGCCAGTGCAGCGGCAAATTGGTTGCTGTCGAGGATATTATTTTTATGTAACGTTTCCCCCGGAATATACTGATTGACCGACCACGGAAACGGATAAAATCCGGCCGCCTTTCCCTGCGCAACAGGACAGGAAATCGGCAGAGACAGCTTCCCGGCTAACACCGGAAGCCATTTCATCTCTTTTTCGACCTGCGGGACATATTCTTCTCCGCCTGGCAGGCGCACAGTCATTTCCTCTCCCAGGTGAAATGTTCTGTTATCGTGTCCGCTGTGTTCCATCGGTTCAATTTCCAGATTCGCCCATTGTGGAAACTGTTCTTTTATAAGGCGGCCGACCAACGCTTTGGATATTTCAATCATATATGCGCCCCTTTTAGCTGCAAAAAAAGCGCATGGTTTACAATCTACTATTCCCTGCGCCCTTACGCTGTTATTTTGATATCAAATCGTTTTACCAATTACGCCAAATGCATAACCTCGCCTTCAAGTTCTTTTATGTCACTTTCAATTAGTTCCGGGAAAAATTTACTAATCTCATCAACTGTAATTTTTCCATTTTTCAACATAAGTAAAGCCTTTTCTTTTGCAACATCATACCGTTCACTTCTGATAAACGACTTTATAATCTGTTCATTATCAAACAAACTCATCATAATCGTCACAACCTCCTTTTCTCTATCAAGCAAATATTCCTTTAAGACATTCCTGTCCTTGCATATGTGGATAGTTTCCGTAACTGCCTTCCTCGTCATTCCATGCTGCTTTGTCTGCTCATTAAAAACTTTGCAGAAAATGATGTACTGATTGATAATGTCATCTGTATCGCTTTCACAAATAACCCTGGCTTTCACCTCAATATCTATATCCGCACCCTCGAAAAATTCTTTTGACAGAGCTATTTTATCGGGTTTCCGCCCTTTATTTCCAGCAAAAATCACATAAAGTTCAGGTTTTGGCATTTTTACTTTCCTGCTTTTGTAATAGTCTTGGCAGGTACGTTGAAAATATTCGTGATAACTTTGTGCCAGATACAGCAAAACTCTTACTAAAATATTCACTGTCCATGTAGATTGTGCCTCCACAAGTATCATCAGCTTGTTATTAGCAATAAAACCTAAATCATTATACAGGTTATCCGTCAATACATTTGTAATCGTTACATCTGTAAGGGAATCCTCTGTCGCTGTCTCGTCCTCAGGGTGGAGCGTTTTATACAGCTTTAGCAGATAACGCTTGTTTTGAAAAAGGTCAAAAAACACACTGTTTTTTGCAGTACGCTTTGCTTTTATCTCCTGCGTCTGTTTTGGATTGTCCTGCAATTTAACACCTCGATTTCTAAAAATATGTGACATAAGATACGATATATCCTGCTCCTGCTACACTTCAATTATACAAAAAACCGCTTGTCTTTACAATAAAATTCACATTAAATTTCTTCCTCTAAAGTATAAAAAAGACCACATAAATCAAGGGTTATTTCGCCCTTACAGCGTCACATTCTTCCACATTTTCTTCATGCGTCCGGCAGTTTGCGAAATAATGTTGTAAACATCATTGAATTTTGAATTATAATACCTTATAATCAGAACTGATAATAAAAAGGAGCGGTTTTTATGGAGCAAAAATTATATCGTTTACTGGGTGTAAATCAATATCGTAAATTTATTATCCAGATCAAGAAGAAATATGACCAGTGGAGAGGAAAGCCAGACACAGATAATTATTTTCTGAAAGACTATTCCGAAGAAGGCATTACTTTCCTGAAAAGCCAGTTGATAAAAAACGCAAAAACGCATTTGTTTGGTGTTTTGGTTTGTTTACCGGCCGTATTCCTTGCAGGCCGTCCGTGGATTCAAATCTTTGCATTACTCATTGTATTGCATAATTTATATTGCGTTATGATTCAGCGATATAACTTAATTCGCATAGACGTATTGTTGACAAAAAGACGTAGAAAAAAAGAGTTCCCTGTCATTGCTGACAGTAAATAAAACATTATAAAGGAGCAAAACTCATGAGTGAAAAAACAGTATTCAGCCCGGGTTCCTTCTTCCACGGCACAAAAGCGGATTTACAAACAGCCGCTGAAAATCGTGGCGGAGGTAACCCGATGGGAAGGGCATTCTCCGGAAGTATTAGACAATATGCTGGAAAATCTTAAGAAACTTTCCGCATCAGGGATAAAAGCAATCGACTGATACCACGTTGTGAACCGATTTCACATATGTTATACTTGCAGTAAATTTCCAGGACCATCGAAAAGAGTCGATCAGGAGGATTTTTTATGAGTGTCATTAAAGTGGACAGCCTGACCCGCGATTATGGCGGCCAAAAAGGCGTGTTTGATGTATCTTTTCACGTAGACCAGGGAGAGGCCTTCGGGTTTCTGGGCCCGAACGGCGCCGGCAAGACGACGACGATACGTCATCTAATGGGATTTTTGAAGCCGAAGGCAGGAAGCTGTACCATCGACGGTCTGGATTGCTGGCACGAAAGGGAGCAGGTGCAGGCAAGACTGGGCTACATTCCCGGTGAGATCAGCTTCTTTGAAGATATGTCCGGCACGGAATTCCTGAAATTTATCGCGGAATACCGCAGGATCGGCAGCCTGAACCGCAGGGACGAACTGTTGGAACGTTTTGCCCTGGACCCCAAAGGCAGGATCAAAAAGATGAGCAAAGGGATGAAACAGAAACTGGGGATCGTGGCCGCCTTTATGCATGACCCGGATATTCTCATCCTCGATGAACCGACCAGCGGCCTTGACCCGCTGATGCAGAGCAGATTCATTGATCTGATCGCGGAAGAAAAAAAGCATGGCAAGACGATCCTAATGTCCAGCCACATGTTTGAGGAAGTGGAGCGCACCTGTGACCGTATCGGCATTATCCGAAGCGGAAAACTTGTAACGGTTGACGCGGTTGAAACCTTAAGAGAGCGCCATATGCACACATATACCGTCCGTTTGGATTCGCCGAAGCTGGCAGCGGATTTTGCAAGAGATTTTGACGGAACATGCGACGGTAATCTTGTTACGGTTGCGGCGAAACAAAGCCTGGAAGCAATCTTTATGAATTACTACGGAGGTAAGGAAAATGCTTAATATGACTTTATACAAACGGGAGATGAAGGGCAGCCTCAAAATGCTCATTATATTTGCTGCCATTATATCCATGTATGTTTCCATTATTATCAGCATGTATGACCCGGAGATGATGGCGACTTTAGACAGCTTTTATGAGGTAATGCCGGAGGTGATGGCTTCGGTGGGAATGTGCACAGGCGCAACAAGCCTGATCGGCTTTATGATTTCCTATCTCTACGGATTTATTTTGTTGATTTTCCCCATGGTATTCTGTATTCTGCGCGGCAACGGCCTTATCGCCAAATATGCGGATAAAGGCTCCATGGTTACCTTGTTAGCGGCACCCGTAAAGCGCAGGACCGTGGCAGTAACGCAGATGTCGGTCCTTATCAGCGGAATATTGCTGCTCTTGGCCTATACAACCGGGCTGGAAGCGGCAATTGCGGGAACGAGTTTTCCGGGAGAACTTGCAATATGGGAGCTGCTCAAATTAAATGGCGCCCTTTTATGCCTGCATTTGTTTATCGGCAGCATCTGTTTCCTGTCCTCCTGTGTCTTTTCGGACACAAAATACAGTGTTGCATTTGGAGCGGGTATCCCGGCGCTTATGTATGTCCTTCAGATGCTGGCAAATGCAGGCGAAAAAGCCGATGTAATCAGATATTTTACATTCTTCACCTTTTTTGACGCAAACGGTATCGCCGCAAATGAAGGAAGTGCCGTCATCGGAACGCTGGCTTTACTGCTCTGTGCCATTGCCCTTTACACGACGGGAATTACCGTATTCTGCAGGAAAGACTTACATATTTAGGCACGCCCTGTTCCGGTTTCTTCCCCTCATGGCCGCCCCAGGTCCCTAACCGCTATTTTTTCGCCAGGTATCATTTATATTTGAAGATACCGCAGTACAAGTCAACACCCCCGCTGACGGGGCATCAAAATAGTATCTTGAGAAATCGACGTTTTGAGCGTACAACAACCCCCGCTGCAAGCAACGGGGCATCAATCTTGTAGCGCTGCAAAGCCAGTGACCCTCGCGGCATTCTGCCCGCGGGAATCACAGAGCGCAGGTTCCCCGGCACACTCCGTCTCCACAGGCGCCTTGCCAAGCTCCGCAGAGTGTGCCGGCCAGGCAGCCAGACTCCCGGGCTGCTTTTCTTCGTTCCCCTTTCATACCAGTTTTCCCCTTCTTACGCCGCCCATCCACTTCTTATTTGAATACAGCTGTCTCCGGCCCAATCAGAATACTTCGATCAGTATGTCTCTATCAGAGTTTTTCTATCGGAGTGTTTCTATCAGGGTATTTTTATCAGAGTATTTCCATCACAGTGTTTCTATCAGCATATTTCCAAATAGAATCATCTAAAATACAGCAGCTCGCGGGCAACATTCCTGAAACGAAATCACGCCTTCGCATTTGGCAAAAACAATATCTTGTA
>OFHO01002786.1_pt1 | contig 10156 bp, 10 predicted proteins | sample 1521531 | NCBI WGS metagenome assembly OFHO01 (sample SAMEA3504124, study PRJEB24116) | mouse gut metagenome | biome: mouse gut; feature: mouse-associated habitat; material: faeces | place: Denmark | collected 2011
CCCCTATATATTTATGATGATAAATACCAATGTTATAGAAAGTGCTGTGCCACCTTGGCCACTTGCTTTCAAACCCTTGGGGCCCAGGGGTTTGAGGTGGCACAGTACCCCCGTTTTCCGCTGTGCCGTGGCCTGGCCACTTTCCGCGGAGCGGAGGACTGCGGCGGCTCTGTCCGGGAAGCGGTGGGACGGCGCGTGAAGACGGCGGCAAAAAAGGTACCCGGCCCGAAAGCCGGATACCTTTCCAGAATGTTTGCCGGAATGATGTAGAGCACCCTTCCGCTGGCGGGATTACAGCAGGCTCTTCTCGTCGGCCTTGCTGAACAGGTGCATGACGTTGCCGCCGAAGGTGACGTTGATCTTGGCGCCGTAGCTCAGGTTCTTCTGCTCGCCGGTGAGGTCGATGGTGGGCAGAATGATGATGGCGTCCTTGCCGGCCACGTTCACGTGCATGTGGATGGTAGCGCCCATCAGCTCGGTGACGTCCACGGTGGCGGACAGAGCGTGAGCGGCGTTGGCATCGCACATGCTGATGTGGTCGGGACGGATGCCCAGGGTGATGTCCTGCGCGGCGGTGTTCTTCTTCTTGAGGATGTCCTGCTTGTCGGCGGGGAGCTCCATGCGGGCGCCGGCCACGGTGACATAGTAGCCGTTTCCATCCTTCTCCAGCTTCGCGTCGAAGAAGTTCATCTGCGGGGTGCCGATGAAGCCGGCGACGAAGAGGTTGGCGGGATGGTCGAACACCTGCTGAGGCGTGCCGATCTGCTGGATGAAGCCGTCGCGCATGATGACGATGCGGTCGCCCAGGGTCATAGCCTCGGTCTGGTCGTGGGTGACGTAGATGAAGGTGGTGTTGATCTTCTGACGCAGCTTGATGATCTCGGCGCGCATCTGGTTACGGAGCTTGGCGTCCAGGTTGGACAGAGGCTCGTCCATGAGGAACACCTTGGGCTCACGCACGATGGCGCGGCCGATGGCAACACGCTGGCGCTGGCCGCCGGACAGAGCCTTGGGCTTCCGGTCGAGGTACTGGGTGATATCCAGGATCTCGGCGGCTTCCTTGACCTTGCGGTCGATCTCGTCCTTGGGCACCTTCTTGAGCTTCAGGGAGAAGGCCATGTTCTCATAGACCGTCATGTGGGGATACAGAGCGTAGGACTGGAAGACCATGGCGATGTCGCGGTCCTTGGGGGCCACATCGTTCATGACCTTGCCGTCGATGAGGAGCTGGCCCTCGCTGATCTCTTCCAGGCCGGCCACCATGCGCAGGGTGGTGGACTTGCCGCAGCCGGAGGGACCAACCAGAACGATGAACTCCTGATCGGCGATGTCCAGATTGAACTGCTGGACGGCGACGACGCCGCGGTCGGTGATCTGAAGATTGGACTTCTTCTCGGGAGCGTCGCCCTTCTTAGCCTTTTTCTTCTTCTTCTCGTCGCCGCTGTGGGGGTAGATCTTCATGACGTCCTTCAGGGATACAGTTGCCATTCTTCCAGGCGTTAGCGAAAATGCCTCCGCAAATTCCGCCTCGAAACAGGGGAGCGATGCCCCTGCTCCATTGCGGCATGTCTCCACAATGCCGCACCGCACGCCTACGCGGATTACATCCTTTCTTGTCAGTCTGCGCCGTCATTTTGTGGAGTGACGGAACAGCTCATGATAATGTACTCGAGCGTCACCACTCAAGCTGTCTATAGCATACCGTCCAACGGGAAAAAAGTCAAGTTCCTCCGGAATTTTTCGGCGATTCCTCCCAAGGGGGCGGGCACTTTCTGTGCAATCTGCCGGTCCCTACAGCAGGAAGTTCAGCCGCCGGTTCAGCGCCCGGATCTCCACCTGCTCCGCCCCGGAGCCGTACTCCCCGTCCAGGGTCCAGGGGAAGCCCTCCGGCGTGGTGACGGTGACGGCGGGCACATGGCGGAACACCACCCCGCTGCCGGTGAAATCCTGGAGCACCAGGGCCCGGATCAGCTCCTGGAGTCCGGACATGCTGGCGGGATTGGGGACCAGCAGCAGCTCGAAGAGGCCGTCGTCCAGGACCACGTGGTCCTTGTTCAGCTTCATGAGCCCGCCGACGCTGGTGGCGTTGGTGACGGCCCCGAAGAGGAAGTCCCCGTCGAAGACCTCCTCCTCCGTGGCCACCGTGGCCCGGTAGGGCCGCAGGGTGGACAGGTCCCGGACCCCCTCCAGCAGATAGGCCAGGTGCCCCAGATCGTTCTTGATGGACTGGGGGGCGCTGTAGGATGCCTTGGTGAACGCCCCGAAGGAGGCCACATAGATAAAGGGCCGTCCGTTGAAGGTTCCCACGTCCAGCAGCTTCCCCTCGCTGGCGGTAACGCGCCGGGCGGCCTCCACCGGGTCCGTGGGCAGGGAGAGGCTGGCGGCGAAATCGTTGGTGCTGCCGCCGGGGATGTAGCCGATGGGCGGCGGCGCGGGGAGGGCCATCGCGCCCCGGACGGTCTCGTTGAGGGTGCCGTCCCCGCCGCAGCAGACGATCCGGTCGAAGGCGGCGCCCTCCGCCTCCACAATCTCGGCGGCGTGGCCGGGGTGGGCGGTCCGGCGGACGGATACCAGATACCCCTCCTCGCAGAAATGGGCCACCGCGTCGAACAGGGGGGCTGTGGAGCGGGTGCGCCCCGCCCGGGGATTGACGATCAGCAAAAGGGTCTTTGCCATAGCGGTCTGATACCTCGCATATTATGAAAATCGGCCCCCGCCTTCCGGCCCGGGGCGCGTCTCCCATTATATACCACCGGGCCGGAGATGGCAAGCCGCTGTTTCCTGCCGGATGGGCGGGAAACAGCGGCCGTTTTGCGGGACCCTGTCGTATGGGGGAGGATTCAGCCCTTCTTGACCACCGGGATCCAGACCTCGTACCGGGCGTTGGCGGGGTCCGGGCTGAGGTAGACCTCGATGTCCGGCGCGCTGCCGTACTCGTACCCGGAGGAGGGCAGCCACTCCGTGAGGATACGCCGCTCCAGGTCCTGAATGGACTGGTTGGTCCCCGCGCCGGGAAAGACCGCCCAGGTGGCGGCGGGAACGGTGTACGTCTCCAGATCCCCGCCCTCCTGAGTGGACGCGGCGGCGACGTAATACCGCCACTGACCGCCGTCCGGACAGTCGCAGACGCCCAGAATACCCGCAGGCTGCGCGTCCATCATGCCCAGCAGGCGCTGTAAAGTCCCGTCTCTTGCCACCCGCTCCCACAGCGCCGGGAGGGTCTGGAAGTTCTTCTCCATGTCCTTCTCGATGGGCGCCGACACGCCCACCACGCGGAACGCCTCCCGCTTCTCGATCCGATACTCCATTTCTTCCGCTCCTTTAATCATGACAGTAAAGCGCAGAGGCGGAAAGCTCTTCACGGAGACGCCGGGCTCCCGCACCGCCGAGGGCGGGACGCCGTGTACCGCCTGAAACGCCCGGTTAAAGGCCGTAGGCGACTGATAGCCGTACCGCAGGGCCGTGTCCAGCACTTTCTCCCCGGCCTGAAGATCCTCCGCCGCCCGTGACATCCGCCGCCGCCGGATGTACTCCCCCAGGGATACGCCTGCCATATAGGCAAACATCCTCTGATAGTGATACGACGAGCAGCAGGCCAGCCGCGCCAGGGCCTCATAGTCGATCTCCTCCGTCAGGTGATCCTCCATGTACGTGATTGTCCGGTTCAGGCATTCGACCCATTCCATACCGTTTCCTCCTTGCGTTTTCCGTGTTTTATGATAGCATTCCGCCCCTGCCGCCGTCCTCTCTTTTCCTGCACGGATGGGAGAGGTTTTTTCAGTACCGCGTGACCAGAAGGCGCAGGCCCCGGCGGCGGGCGGACCGGATCATATGGTCTGTCCCGGGGCTTTCGCCGTCCCAGAAGGCGGCCAGGGCGTCCGCCGCCTCCGCCATTTCCTGATTCCGTTTTGGGCCTGCGGCCCGTCCGTAACGCCGCCAGTCCGGGGGGAAGTACCGCACGGCGTACCCCCGCTTTTTCGCGTAGCGCTCCCCCAGGCTGTCTGCGCCCCGGGCCGTGCCGCAGAAGATCGTGATCTCATCGTGCTGGTCGGACAAAAACTGATCTACGGTCTTTTCCAGCAAGTCATAATCCTGGAAATCCCTCCCGCCTGCTATAATTATACAGTACATACCAGCCTCCATGTTGTATTAAATTTTTAGCATCTATTATAGGTCTTATTTTTAATATTTTTCTATAGTACCAGAAAGACTATAATAATGCAAGCGGGAGGTGGTATTATGGCGGAATTTCGGCCAGTAAAATCAGAGAAAGAAATCATATCCGTGCGGTTGCCGGTCAGCCTTGTCCATGAGATCGAACGCAGGGCCGCAGCCGCCGATATCAGCCGCAACGAGTTTATTAACCAGTGTATCCTCTTTGCTATGGAACATATCCAGCAGGAACCGGATTGATACACCCTCATGGCGCGTCAGTCCCGTCCCTTTGCCTAAAGCGGAAGCCACCCTTGACTGGGTGGCTTCCGCTTTCCATGCTTCTGTCTCTTCCCGAGACGGCACCGTCCGTCCCGGTCACAGCCCCAGCGCCGCCAGGACCACCAGAATGGCGATATGAACGGGATAGGAGGCGTAAAACGCCCACTTGACGTCCTTCCCCCGCCGTCCATTGTAGAGCCAGATCAGCAGCACGGCAACCAGAGCAAAGCACAGCGGCAAAAATGCTTCCACCGTCAGGATATTCTCCCAGCCAACGACCTGACTGTTGTACCCGGCATATTTCAGCCGCAGGCCGCCCTCCCAGCCGTATTCCAGGAATATCCACCCAGCCAGCGCCAGCATCTGCATCCGGCGGTCCTTCAGCAGGTACAGGATCAAAATGAGCGCCAGCCCTTCGCCCTCGTAATCAAAGTTCAGCACCTCCGCCAGAAGGAAAAAGGGAAGGATGGGAAGGGCCGCCAGAATATTCGCCAGCCAGTCCGGCGTTTTTTCCTCTTCTGCCCTCCGGCCAAGAAAATGGCAGGCAGTCAGGAACCCCACAAAGTAGGCAAGAATGGTGATAATAAAGGGCCATGGATTGCCGGTAATAAAGAACAGGGTATAAGCCCACAGGGCGAAGCAGCCCGCGAAGGTCCCTGCGGCGGCAAGCTGGACCTTCCGGGACCGCCGCCGCAGGGTCTCCCAGATATGGATGCAGGCCACGGCCAGAAACATGGTATAGAACACGTTCCCGGGGATAAGAAGGTGGTACCACCATTTCCCCGGCTCCCACGCCCAGTCATAGAAAGCAAAGACAAAAGGGAATTGGCTGATAAGCCCGAACAGCCCCAGCCGCAGCATATACTTCTCCCGGCTTCTGGTATACCGGCAGCCCTCCGCGATGAAAAACGCATAGATCGGGAACGCTATGCGGCCAATGCCCCGCATCAGGGTGTCTACACCCCAGGGGAGCGTTAAAGCCGCCGCCGTGTGGTCGATGACCATGGTAATGAGCGCGGCCATTTTCAGATGGAACGCGGTCAGCGGCTTTCCTGCGGTAGAAACCTCCTTCATAAAGCACCTCACAAATGATAAAAGATACATTCATTATACAGGACTCCCCGCCCCTATACAAGGGCGGGGAGTTTAAGATTGCTTTAAGAACCTGTCCGCGGAAATCCCTTACCCGCGGTCAAGGCAGCTCAAAACCGTATTCGTGTACTTTTCCGCTTCTTCCAGCCTTGGAAAATGCCCGCTGTTCTCAAAGACCGCCTGCGTCACATCCTGCGCGCTGTTCATGATATACTCGATCTGATGCTTGCTACAAGCGGGGTCATACTTCCCGTTGATCAGCAGCATGGGCGCCGCGATCTTTGGGATGAGCGGCAAAAGATCGTCGGTCATCAGCACCCGTTTCTGCGCGGAGCCAGCCGCCGGCGTCTCCAGCAGCTTCTTCAAATGCTGTTCTCCCTTGGACCACATTTCATCGGCAATATCCGTGGTATCCATGCTCATCTCGTATTCTTCCAAGGTAATGCCGTGCAGATAAAACCGCAGCTCCATATCCGTGACATACCCCAGCAGGGCCGACAGGTCCCAGACCACTTCCGTCTTATCCTGATAGTCCGCAAACCTGACCTTTTCCCACAGTTTGACGGCCTCCCCGTCGTTCAGGCTGTGGATATGCTCGCTGAGATATTCGGCTGTCGATCTCGCGGAATCCTCAAACCACAGCGAGGGACACTCCAGGATGATCTTATGTACGGAATCGGGACAGGCGGATGCGTATAAAACCGCAAGCATACCGCCATAGGAGTGCCCAAGGACGCTCCATTTCTCTATCCCCAGAATTTTCCGCATTTCCTCGACCATTTCGATCTGATATTCCATGCTGTAGCTTTCGTTTTCGGCGATCCCATCGGAGCGCAGCACGCCCAGCTGATCGAATATGACGACCCTCATTTTCCCGCTCAACGCCTTCGCCTGGTTCACAAAATCCAGACAGCTTGCACCCGGGCCGCCATGAAGGTACAGCAGCGTATCACTGTGCTCCGCGCCATAGATATCATACCAGATATTTTTGCCCCAGATATTGACAAACATACGAGCATCCTTCCTTTTTGTTGGATCGCGGGGAACTCTTCAGCGCTCAGGAAAAAGAATCATCCCCGAAGAACTTGTCGTGGACCGCCCGGACGGCGGCCACCGCGTCCTCCTCGTCGATGAGGACGGATACCCTGATCTCGCTGGTGTTGATCATCTGGATGTTGATGTTCGCGTCATAGAGGGCCTCGAACATTTTGGCGGCCACGCCGGGGGTGGTCATCATGCCCGCGCCCACGATGGACACCTTGGCGATCTTGTCCTCCACGGTCAGGTGGTCGAAGTGCAGCGCGCCCTTCTGCTCCTCCAGCACCCGCACGGCCTCCTCCACGTCGGCCCGGGGCAGGGTGAAGCTGATGTCCTTGCTGGTATCCCTCCCAATGGACTGGATGATGGCGTCCACGTTGATGCCCGCCTTTCCCAGCAGGGAGAACACGCGGAAGGCGACCCCCGGATTATGGTCCAGCCCCACCACCGCGATACGGGCAATACTGGTATCCTTCGCCACGCCGGCGATATTTGTCTTTTCCATTTTGACGACCTCCTTGACTTTCGTGCCGGGTTTCCGCTCCAGGCTGGACACGACTTCCATATTTACATGATATTTTTTCGCCAGCTCCACGCTACGGTTGTGGAGCACCTGGGCCCCCTGGCTGGCCAGCTCCAGCATTTCATCATAGGTGATCTCCTCCAGCTTCACCGCGCCGGGGGCCACCCGAGGGTCCGTGGTATACACGCCGTCCACATCGGTGTAGATCTGGCACAGGTCCGCGCCGAAGGCGGCGGCCAGGGCCACGGCGCTGGTGTCGGACCCGCCCCGGCCCAGCGTGGTTACGTCGCCGAAGCGGTTGACCCCCTGGAAGCCAGCCACCAGGACGATCTTGTTCTTGTCCAGCTCCCGCTGGATGCGCTCGGGATCGATCTTCTTGATGCGGGCGTCGGAGTAGGCGCTGGTGGTCTGGATGCCCACCTGCCAGGCGGCAAGGCTCACCACCGGCAGGCCCATGTCCTCCAGCGCCATAGCGCACAGGGCGATGGAGATCTGCTCGCCGGTGCTCAGGAGCATATCCATTTCCCGCTTGGAGGCCTTGGGATTGATCTCCCGGGCCTTTTCGATCAGGTCGTCGGTAGTATCGCCTTGGGCGGACAGGACCACCATCACCTGATTCCCGGCTCTATAGGTATCAGCGATGATGCCCGCCACGTTCCGGATGCGCTGGGCGTCCCTGACGGAGCTGCCGCCGAATTTCTGTACGATCAAACTCATATGGTACTTCCTCTCTAAATAGGCAAATTGGGGACACTCTATTATAGTGCCGGCAGGCACCGATGGTTATTCAAAAACCGGCAGCAGCGCCGCCGCGCCCAGTTTTTCCGCCTGGGCGGCGGTCATGGGACCGGCGATCACCGCGCCGCCGGACAGCTCCATGCTTCCCTCCGGCGGGGTGAAGTCCCCCCGGAGATACCACTTCATGGACAGCCCGGCAAAATCCGCCAGCTCCGCGCTCTCGCTCCAGTCCAGATCCCGGCGCTTGGCGCGATGCTGGAGGGCGTCCATCACGTCGCCCATGACGGCGGAGGCGGTGGGCAGGTCTCCGGCGCCCCGGCCGTAGAACATCACGTCGCCCACGGCGTTGCCCCGGATCATGACGGCGTTGAACACGTCGTCCACCGGCGCGACGGGGCAGTCCTCCGGGACCAGATGGGGGGCCACATAGGCGGCCTGCCTGCCGTCCGCCAGACGCAGGGCCCGTCCCAGGAGCTTCACCCGGTATCCGGCCTTACCGGCGATAGCCACGTCCTGGAGATCCAGGCCGCTGATGCCCTGGGTGTGGATACGCTCCGGCAGGACCTCCTTCCCCCAGGCCAGGTTGGAGAGGATGCAGATCTTCCGCCCCGCGTCCAGGCCCTCCACATCAGCGGCGGGGTTCTGCTCGGCGTAGCCCTTGGTCTGGGCCTCCTTCAAAGCGTCCTCAAAGGAGACGCCGCCCTTGACCATCCGGGTGAGGATATAATTGGTGGTACCGTTGAGGATGCCCACCACCTCCTCGATCTGGTTGCCCGCCAAGCACTGGAACAGGGGGCGCAGTACGGGGATGCCCCCGCCCACGCTGGCCTCGAAGAGGTAGTTGACGTTTTTCTCCCTGGCGATGTTCAGGAGTTCCTTGCCATAGGAGGCCACCAGCTCCTTGTTGGAGGTGACCACGTGCTTTCCCGCCAGAAGGGCCCGGCGGGTAAACTCCAGGGCCACCTTGGCCCCGCCGATGGATTCCACCACCACATCCAGATCCGGGTCGTTCTCCAGGACGGAAAAGTCCTTTACGGCGATCTCGCCGTAGGGGGTGGCGGATAAGTCGCGGACATCCAGAATATATTTCAGGTTGAGGGGTTCCCCCAGCTTTTTGGCGATGGAGGCGGCGTTCATGCGGAGGACCTCCGCCACGCCGCTGCCCACAGTACCGAAACCCATGATCGCGAAATTAGCCATTGTTTTTCTCCTTCTCCTTTTTCTCTGCCGCGCTCCGCGCGGCACGGGGAGTTTTTTCTTTTCGATGGCCCGGGACCTGCGCGGCCCCGGACTCCGCGCCTACTTTTGCCCCCCGGCAAAAGTAGGCAAAAACGGGCTTAGGAAACTACGTTTCCTAAGGACCTTCCTGCATTACGGGGGTGTTTTATTTTGCGCCCGAGGCACAGTTTGGTTTGGTCTAAACTGACTGCCGTCCGCTCTGCCGGTCTTTTGCGTCTATTTCAGCATGGTTGACGATAGTCCCTACCGTTTTAGCACGGCTAACTCGCCGGGGTACTGGATGGTAGGCTGGTCCTTCTTCTTTCCTTACTGGTTTACCTCCGGATTGTCCGTCCGGCCCAGGAGATAATCGGTAGATACTCCGAAATAATCCGCTAACCCCATGAGTCCCGGTACTTCCGGGAAATTGTTTCCCTTTTCATAACCATATACAGAATACCGCTTGACGCCGATGACTTTCCCCACCGCATCCTGCGACATTCCCCGGGCAAGACGCAGTTCCTTGATTCTTTCTGAAAAGTCTGCCATATACCTCTCCTAATATCTTGATCTCCATCATTCCGCGACGAGTATCATACGTCTCTACGGCCTTACCGGTTCACCTCCGGGTTATCCGTCCGGCCCAGCAGATAATCGGTAGATACTCCGAAATAATCCGCTAATCCCATGAGCCCCGGTACTTCCGGGAAGTTCTTTCCCTTCTCATAGCCGCACACAGAATACCGCTTGACGCCGATGACTTTTCCCACCGCATCCTGTGACATCCCCCGGGCAAGACGCAGTTCTTTAATTCTTTCTGAAAAATCTGCCATAATTCCTCCACTATATCTTGACATGTAGGAATAAATGTTGCAAAAAAAGCACCCAAAACGCCAGACCCCCGTGCCGAGTGCCGCGAGGCAACCAGCACCATCGTTAGAATTGTGCGCAGAAGTACAAACCGGCATCGGCCCAAAGCACCAACGATAGACCGGAAATCCGAAGGTCGTAGCGTAACTAATAACCCCCGTAATCAAGGGATTCTTAAACCGCCAGGGTTAAGCGCGTTTTTGCCTACTTTTGCCGCGTGGCAAAAGTAGGCGCGGAGTCCGG
>OFHO01002787.1_pt1 | contig 10156 bp, 10 predicted proteins | sample 1521531 | NCBI WGS metagenome assembly OFHO01 (sample SAMEA3504124, study PRJEB24116) | mouse gut metagenome | biome: mouse gut; feature: mouse-associated habitat; material: faeces | place: Denmark | collected 2011
CTGTTGAAGGGTGAATCGTACAAAATGTAGTTTTTTTTCATAAATTTGTATTAGGTTAGTTAATGGTGAAAAGTTTCCGGCTGTGACAGCCCGAAACTTTTCGTTTTTATTAACCTTTTGTAGGGGTAATATCGTATACGTTGTGTGAATTTTAAATAACAAGATTATGAAGAAGTACATTTGCACGGTCTGTGAATATATTTACGACCCCGAACAAGGTGATCCGGAACTTGGTGATCCGGACAATGGTGTTGAACCTGGAACAGCTTTTGAAGATTTGCCGGATGATTGGACATGTCCATTGTGTGGAGTTGGGAAAGATGAGTTTAAGCCGATGGATAAATAATTATGATTGTAAAGAAAAAAAATTGCTTTGTAAATAAATGAACATCTTATGTAAATAATATAGCATTACATTCTGATAAGTATAATGTTATATATAAAAATTTTATTTACAAATTGTTGCAAAAAAGCAGAAAAAATGGTAGTTTTGTCAAATATGACAGAAAAAGATTAATTTAGGGGAGTCGGCAATCCCTTTAAGGTGGAGACTGTTTAACTGTTAAAGTTATTCAGTCTCTTTTTAGTGATATAAAAAGACGGGGCTTTTGTATCATGTATCCAGAATAAGTAAAAAAGCTTATAAAAATTACGAAGCATAAGTATTGTCATTTTCCAGAATATGAATAGCTTTGCATAATTAAAATGTTTTGTGCTAAATTAGCAAGTAAAATTTGTTTATTGTTGTGTTCCTGTACCTTATAAGGTTTATAGGGTATGCAATGAGATTCTTTAAAACTAAGAAATGCACTATATACGTATTGTTTGTACTGTTTTTTTATTGCTCTTGATATTGGAAAATGGTATGGGTGAGTTTGTTGTTCAGGAAAAAAAACAGGGTTGGATTAAGAAATTGAGATACAGACGGGAATTGCGCAAGGAATTGAAAGGTGAGATTCAATTATCAGGAGCTTTTGCTCTATATCCAATGATTGTGAAATGGGCGGAGGAGTTTCGCAAAATACATCCTAAAGTCAGGATAGATATTTCAGCCGGTGGTGCCGGTAAAGGCATTACAGATGCTTTGGCGAAAGTGGTGGATTTGGGTATGGTATCCCGGGATATTTATCCGCAGGAATTAGAAAAGGGGGCATTTCCGGTTGCAGTTGTGAAAGATGCTGTTGTTCCTACTATTAATTCCAATAATCCATTAATAAATGAGATTTTAGCTACCGGGTTGAAACGGGAGGTGGCAAAAGATTTATGGATTCATACTACGGCCCGGACGTGGGGGGATGTTTTGGGTAGTGCAAGTACGATTCCTGTTCATGTTTATACACGTTCCGATGCATGCGGAGCAGCAGAAACTTTTGCGGCGTGGTTGGGAGCAAAACAGGAAGATTTGGAGGGTACAGCTGTGTTCGGTGATCCTGGTGTAACTTCTGTTGTTCAACGTGATAAGATAGGAATAGGATTTAATAATATTGCTTATGCCTATGATATTAATTCCAAGAAGCCTTACCGTCATATTGCTGTTATGCCTTTGGATTTGGATGGAAACGGGCGGATAGATCCGGAAGAAGATTTTTATTCTACCAGTACGGAATTAAATGCTGCTATTGCTGACGGGCGTTATCCTGCTCCTCCTGCCCGGAATTTGTTTTTGGTTGCAAATGGTGTGCCTGAAAAGCCGGAAGTATTGGCTTTTTTGGAATTTATTCTGACAGATGGACAGGAATATGCTCCTGAAGTGGGATTTATTGGTTTGTCGACCGAATTGCTTGAAGAAGAATTGACTAAACTTCAACAAAAATGATTTCTTCTGAAAAATGTGAAATTATACAAAAAACTTCTGTAGTCCGTCTGTTGAAAGATAAGGTAGCGGGTTCTGTAATGTTTATTTTTACAATGATTTCTGTGTTGTTGCTGATATTGATAGGGGTTGGTCTGATTTTTAAATCTATGCCTATATTGGAAGAGAAGTCATTGTGGGAATTGTTGTGTACTTCCAAATGGAAGCCTATGCGCGGGGATTTTGGATTTTTGCCTTTTATCATGGGGACGCTTTGGGTGACAGGTATTGCTATTGTCTGGACTTTACCGGTTTCTTTGTTTACGGCTATATTTCTGACGGAAAATTCTCGTTCGTGGGTGAAGAAAGTAGTTTTTCCTGCTTTGGATATTTTGGCGGGATTACCGTCGGTGGTGTACGGTGTGTGGGGGATACTGGTCATTGTGCCTTGGATATCGGACAGATTGGCTCCGCATTTTGTAGAATATTCAACAGGGTATTCGACCTTGACGGCTGGTATTGTGTTGGGAATTATGATTTTGCCTTTGTTGATTAGTTTGTTTGTGGAATTGTTTTCTTCCGTACCTCAGGAATATCGTGAAGCCTCATTGTCTTTGGGGGCAACCCGTTGGCAGACTACAAAATATGTTTTGTTGAAAAAAACTTTTCCCGGGATTATAGCATCTATAACATTGGCAATTTCCCGGGCTATGGGTGAGACAATAGCCGTTTTAATGGTTTGCGGGAATATTGTTCAACTTCCTGCTTCTTTATTTGACGGTTGTTATCCGTTGCCTGCTTTGATTGCGAACAACTATGGTGAGATGTTGTCTTTGCCTTTGTATGAGTCGGCATTAATGCTGGCTGCTTTGATTTTATTTGTTGTGGTATTTGTATTTAATATCGGTTCCCGGTTACTTTTACGTAAGATAGAACAAAGTTTGATTTAATTTTCCGGAAGATGAAAATAAAGTTTGTAGAAGAAAAGTTAATGAAGGGAGTGATGCTGGTGACCACCTTACTGGTTTTTCTATTTGTGGGAAGTATTTTGTATACCGTTATCCGGAACGGTTGGTCGGCAATGAGTTGGGAGATGATATCTTCTTTGCCGGGTGGTGGTTTTTATATTGGGAAAGAGGGTGGTTTGCTGAATGCAATTGCCGGTTCGTTGTATATTGTCGGGGCTTCAACTATTTTGGGGTTGGCTGTGAGTATTCCGGTGGTATTTTATCTGAATGTTTATTTAAAAAAGAATTCCAGACGGGCTTCTCTGGCGCGTTTGGCTTATGATGTTTTGTTTGGCATACCCTCCATCGTTTACGGTGCTTTTACTATTATGATTTATCTGGGACTGAAGACTTCTTTGGCAGGAGGTATTATTGTAATTACTTTATTGATTATTCCGATTTTTATCCGTACTATGGATGAGATTGCCAGAGAGTTGCCCCAGGATATGCTGAATGCTTCTTTTTCCCTGGGAGCAACCCGTTATGAAACCATTAAAGTGGTGGTCCGGCAAATTGCTCCTGGTATAGCAACAGCAACTCTTTTATCTATAGGACGTGCTATCGGGGATGCTGCTGCGGTTTTGTTTACGGCCGGCTATACGGACAGTATTCCGGCGTCATTGGGACAGCCTGCGGCTACTTTACCTTTGGCTGTGTTTTTTCAATTGAGCAGTCCAATACCCGAAGTACAGGAAAGGGCTTATGCCGCTGCTTTGATGTTGACTGTAATTGTGTTGTTTCTTAGTATTTTGGGAAGAATTATCACCAATCGTTTTTCAAAAAATAAGATTTGACGTTTTGTATTAAGGAAATTGGGGTATGTTGATGTTGAAATTTTGTAATTTTATTATATGAATATTCCTTTTTTAAGTAAAAAGATCAAATGGTATATGGCAGAATTGAATGAAACGGAATTGAAAAAAGGTTTTTTTCGTCCGGATCAGAAATTTTGTACTGATGATACTAATCGGTCTAATATCAGGGTAGAGAATCTGAATGTATCTATTCAGGGAAACCGTATTCTGAAAAATGTTTCCGCAGAGATACCCGACCGGAAGATTACTTGTATTATCGGACCTTCTGGTTGTGGAAAGTCTACATTACTTAAAAGTTTAAATCGTTTGCTGGATAACAATGAAGGAGTCAATGTGACGGGGAAAGTGTTGGTTGACGGGGAAGACTTGTATGCATCGGAGGCGGAGGTGACGCATATTCGTCGTAAGATTGGGTTATTATCACAGCGTCCTTGTCCGCTTCCTATGTCTATTTATGATAATATTGCCTATGGTTGCCGGATTCATGGATTACGTAACCGTAAAAAGCTTAATTTGGTTGTGCGCCATTATTTGCAGGCTGTCGGTTTGTGGGAAGAAGTCAAAGAACGTTTGCATACTCCGGCTGGCCGGATGTCTATCGGACAGCAGCAGCGATTATGTCTGGCTCGTGGATTGGCAGTGGAACCTCAGTTTATTTTGGCTGACGAGGCGACTTCTGCTTTGGATCCGATTTCCAGTAAAACTATTGAAGATTTGTTTTTGAAGTTAAAAGAAGAATATGCAATTGTATTGGTGACCCATACTTTGCGGCAAGCTTTGCGAATAGCTGATTATGTGATTTTTATGTATATGGGGGAAATTATTGAAGCCGGTCCGGCAGAGCAGATTTTCCAAAAACCTCAAAAAGAATTGACCCAAAAATATCTGGCAGGAGTTTTTAGTTGAGGAAAAGTTATTCAGGATTATACCATGAAGGACATTGTAAATAAATTGAATGAACGTTTTATAGGCAAAGAGCCGGAGGAAGTATTGAGTTATTTTCTGGAAGCATACCGGGGACATATCGCTTTGGCTTCCAGTCTCAGTATAGAAGATCAGGTCCTGACTGCGATGATTTGTCGTATTCGGCCTGAAACCCGTATATTTACTTTGGATACCGGGCGTTTATTTCCGGAAACTTATAGTTTGATAGAGCGTACCAATATGACCTATGGTATAAAAATTCAGCTTTTTTTTCCGGATTATAAGCAAGTGGAAAAGATGGTTGCAGAGCATGGGGTGAATCTTTTTTATGAAAATGTCGAAAAAAGGCGGTTGTGTTGTCATATCCGGAAACTGGAGCCTTTAAAACGGGCGTTTGATGGTTTGAAGGTATGGATTTGCGGTTTACGTCACGAGCAGTCTGTTACCCGGACTGATATTCGTATGGTGGAATGGGATGAACCGCATCGTTTGCTGAAACTAAATCCTTTGATTAATTGGACAGAGAAGCAAGTGTGGGATTACATTCATGGGCATGGAGTTCCTTACAATAAATTGCATGATCAAGGATTTCCGAGTATCGGATGTCAGCCGTGTACCAGAGCAGTCAAACCCGGTGAAGATATCCGGGCCGGCCGTTGGTGGTGGGAGAATCCTTTACATAAAGAATGCGGATTACATAAGTAATCCGTATTCTTTATTTTTCGGAATGTATAAATTTAGGCCCTATTTACCAGATTATACACAAACTATTTTATAACCTGTTATCAATAAATTTTAAACCAGAATCGTTTATGAGTGATGCCGTAAAGCATGAGTGTGGAATTGCAATGGTGAGATTATTGAAACCATTGGATTATTACCGGGAAAAATATGGGGATGCCTTTTGGGGGTTAAATAAGCTTTATTTGCTGATGGAAAAGCAGCATAACCGTGGACAGGAGGGAGCAGGGATGGCTACAGTCAAGTTAAATGCCCGGCCGGGTGAAGAATATATTTTCCGTGAAAGGGCAGAAGGGACGGGTGCTATACAGGAAATATTTGCAACAGTGCACCGGGCAATAGGTGATTACCGAAAGCTGGAGCCACAGACTGCTGCAGAACAATGGCCTTTTATGGGTGAAATGTATATGGGGCATTTGCGTTATAGTACAACCGGTCGTTCCGGTGTATCTTATCTGCATCCTTTTTTGCGTCGTAATAATTGGAGAAGCAGGAATTTGTCATTGGCAGGGAATTTTAATCTGACCAACGTAGACGAAATTATGAGCTATATTGTAGAGCGTGGACAACATCCGCGGCATAATGCTGATACGTTTATTATTCTTGAACAACTCGGTTATTTGCTGGATGAGGAAGTAGAACGTTTATACTGTAGGTTTAAAGATGAAGGTTTGAGTGGTCAGGCTATAAATGATGCCATTGAGGATAACATTGCTATTGAAAATATTTTACGTGAAGCATCTGCTTTATGGGATGGCGGGTATGTGATTACAGGTTTAACGGGGAGCGGGGATATGTTTGCTTTCCGGGATCCGCAGGGAATCCGGCCTGCCTTTTATTATGTTAGTGATGAAGTGATTGTTGTGGCTTCTGAGCGACCTGTTATTCAGACGGTATTTGACCTCCAGGTGAAAGATGTAAAAGAGCTTTTGCCCGGACAAAGTATGGTTGTAAAACGAAATGGCAAGATAACTTTAAGTCAAATCCATCAGGCTGAGAGTGTTACTCCCTGTTCGTTTGAACGGATTTATTTTTCAAGGGGGAGTGATTGTGATATTTACCGGGAACGTAAGGAATTGGGGCGTTTGCTGACTGATGTTATTTTAAAAAGTGTGGGATATGATATTGAGCATACTATTTTTTCCTTTATTCCCAATACGGCTGAAATAGCTTACTATGGGATGATGCAAGGTTTGGAGGCTTGGCTGGACACACAAAAAAGCGAATTGATTTGTGAGAGAAAAGACAGTTTAACCTGCGGACAAATCCGGGAAATTCTGGCTAAGCAAATCCGGACTGAGAAGTTGGCAATCAAAGATATTAAATTGCGTACTTTTATTGCGGAAGGAAACAGCCGGAACGATTTGGCTGCGCATGTATATGATACGACTTATGGTACTGTCCGGGAAGGTATAGATTCTATTGTGGTTATTGATGACAGTATCGTCCGGGGTACGACATTGCGTCAAAGTATCATTAAGATGCTTTGTCGCCAGAAGCCTAAACGTATTGTAATTGTTTCTTCTTCTCCTCAGATTCGTTATCCGGATTGTTATGGGATTGATATGTCGAGGATGAGTGAATTTATTGCGTTTCATGCGGCTGTTTCTTTGTTGAAAGACCGGGGCATGGAATATGTTATTGATGACGTATACAAAAAAAGTAAAGCACAGATTGATTTGCCGAAAGAACAGGTTGTAAATTATGTAAAAGAAGTATATGCACCTTTTACCGATGAGGAGATTGCTGATAAGATAGCGTATCTCATTACTCCTAAAGATTGTCTTTCGGAAATAAAGGTTGTTTATCAATCTATCGGGAATTTACATCAGGCTTGTCCGGCTCATCAAGGAGACTGGTATTTTTCAGGCAATTATCCTACTCCCGGAGGCAATCGTTTAGTAAACCGGGCATTTGTAGATTGGTATGAAAATATGGGAAGAGACTTTAAAGACAGGAAATAGGAAATTTCTATAACTTTTCCTTATTTTTGTTTATGGATAAAATAACGAAATTGTGATTCAGAAAATAAAAACAGGGATGCTTCCGTTGGCAATGCTAACGGGAGCTTTCTTTTATGATTTTTTTCAAAGCCTGGCTTTTTTGACACCTTATCTGATTTTCAGTATGTTGTTTATTACTTATTGCAGATTATCTTTTAGTGAATTGCGATTTAGTCATTTACATTGGTGGTTGTTGGGATTTCAGTTTATCGGTTGTTTGGTTGTATACGGGGCTTGGGTTTGGTTCGACCCTGTTGTTGCGGAAGGCTGTCTGATTTGCGTTCTGGCTCCGACTGCGACTGCGGCAGCGGTGATTACAGGAATGTTGGGAGGGAGTGTAGCTTGTATTGCTGCTTATACTTTGATTAGTAGCCTGGCTGTGGCGTTGTTTTCGCCTCTGATTTTTACGTTGCTTGGGGAGCATACTGAAATGACTTTTGCGGATTCTGTATGGCATATTTGTAAACAGGTTATGCCTCTTTTGGTGTTGCCTTGTGTATCGGCTTTGTTACTGTCAAAAGTTTTGCCCCGATTGCATCAGCAATTAAAGAAATTACAGATTTTATCGTTTTATCTTTGGGCTTTAGGTCTGACGATTGTGACTGGTAAAACTGTTTATTTTATCATTCATCAGGAATCTCAGGAGTTGAACAAAGAATGGTGGATGGCTGTATTAGCTTTGGTTATATGTATTTTACAGTTTTTGCTTGGGCGTTATGTTGGTCGCCGGTATGGAGAGCCAGTGTCCGGAGGGCAAGGATTGGGTCAAAAAAATACGATATTGGCTATCTGGATGGCTCAGGTCTATTTGAATCCTTTGTCTTCTATTGCTCCTGCTTCCTATGTTTTGTGGCAAAACATTATCAATAGTTATCAGTTGTGGCAAAAAAGAAAGAGTGAATAATACCTTCTATTTGTAGTTTCAAAATGTAAAGCCGAATAACAGAGCAAAATAGCGTATGCCTTTCCTGCGAAAAGGCTGAATATGCAGCTAAATACCCCCTTGGTTCAAAACGCCCAGCCAGTCCGGTGAATTAGTCGGATATACCGGAAATATGAAGTGTTCCAGATTATGTACCAAAATAATAGCCATTACAGCAAATCCGCGTAAGGCATCCACGACTTCAATGCGGGGATTTTTTTGAGAAGTTGTTCTGTTGTCATTTTGAATCGTTGTTTTTTTGCTTCCGCTCTTTTCAAAAGACATGATTGATGGTTTCCGGCTTTGGCAGAAAAAAAGAAAACAGGGCGTCGGATACAGAAATAATTTAGTTATTCTATACTGATGGCTACTGGTGCTTCTGTTTCTTCTGTGAGACTACGGGTGACAGTGATGTCTTTCGGACCAGGAATAAGCGGACTGTGTTCGAGCACATGACGCACACGCAGAAACTGGTCTGCAGTAAATTGGTTAAAATAGGAATAATAATAGTCCATAATGTTATGGGAGGTAAAAGTAATCCCATCAATACTTTGTCGCTGGTATTTTTCCTGTATGGTAAGTTCCGGATTATTTTTCAGGTAAGTTTCATATTCAGTACGGTCATAAGCATAAGTATCATTACAATAATCGGTGTTGTTGTCTTTGCTGATAAATACATGTAAGAGTCCCAGATAGTGTCCTAATTCGTGTGCCATTGTCTGGTAATTATCCGGTTCATAAATGTATGTGTTGTTCAGTGTGATACCCCAGGGAAAATCGGGAGTTCTTGTATAGAAGGTGTTATTGGCCAGTAGTCCCGGAAGGCTATTTTGGCGGGGGGTATGCGGAAGTGTTGTACGCCCTGAAACGTTGGATTCGACAAAGGTGAATACAAAAACGTTGACATATTGATTGGGGTCCCACAACAGGTCGCCGTCAACGGTGTTGGTTTCTTTCAGAAAAGATTCCGAGCTTTTGTAGGCTGAATTGGTACGTTGTACCCGGTCTATACCTGGTTCCGGCAGTTTATTTCCGTTGGGATCGTGTGTGGCTGCTATCAGATGTAAATTCATATCAACACTTCCGTTCGGATTCTGAAACAGATAATTGCATTTTTCGATGATGCCATTGATTACTTCGGTTTTTACATTTTGCAAACTATCTTTATTATCGCTGTATATAATATGGAAAACGACCGGTAATTCATAATGGAATGAACCGGAAACGGTATCCTGTTCTATGCTGACATTGACAATGTTGCGTTCGCTGCTTATTTGAAGATTCGTAAAACGGGCAACTCCGGTATTGTTTGCATCAACGCTTATGATTAAGTTGGTAGTGTTGTATCCGTCTGTTTTATCTACAGAACACCAGTCTGTAGTACCTTCTATCTGCCATGCTGTGTTTGTGTTGATTGTCAGCATCCAGGCACCTCCGTTGCCTGAAAAATGCAAATTTCTTTCCGAGGTTTTTAATACTTGAGGTGCCGGTTCGTCTTTAGCACAGGAAAGTAAAGTGACTATAGGTAAAAGTAGAGATATAAATAATCTGATTTTCATGCTTTTCCTTTTATTGTTGCACAAAAATATAAAAAAGTCCGGGCCTTACAAAATAAAAGAAAATGAAGAAAGGTTATTTAACGCTCAGCGTTCATGGTGGAAAGAACAGGAAGTGAAAAGCACAATACCTAAAATTGGGGTTGTAAAATAAAGAAAATAGTGTTTAATTTGCATATTAAATTTATTTAGAATGAATAAATATATGAAATATTCGGCCACAGACAGAATGAGTGATTTGATTTGTGAAAATTATAATTTATTGCTGGTGATGAGTCGGTTTGGTTTGTCGTTGGGATTTGGGGATAAAACAGTAGAACAGGTATGCGAACAGCAGGGAGTACATACCGGAACTTTTTTAGCAGTAGTAAATTTTATGGATGATGAGTGTTGCAT
>OFHO01002792.1_pt1 | contig 10142 bp, 8 predicted proteins | sample 1521531 | NCBI WGS metagenome assembly OFHO01 (sample SAMEA3504124, study PRJEB24116) | mouse gut metagenome | biome: mouse gut; feature: mouse-associated habitat; material: faeces | place: Denmark | collected 2011
GTTGTGCGCGCTGGCCTTGGCGCTGTTGCCCGGGAAGGCCTACGCCTCCGGGTTCACCCAAACGGCGGCGACGAAGGATTCCGCCACCATTACCTGGGAAGACCCCAATGCGGGGAATTCGTCCTATGTCACGACGGGCTACACGGTGGCCTGGGGCGACGACCATGGGACGACCACACAGTCCGTTGCGCTGCCGGCTACCCAGAAGAGCTTCACCTTCACTGGGCTGAAGCCGGGCACCAAATATTATGCGAAGGTTACCTACTCCTACAAAACCACCTATGGCAGCTATGATGATTCTTGGCTGGACTCCGACTATGTCGCTTCCCGCGTGGTTGCCCCCACGGGCGTGAAGCAAACGAAGTGGTATTACTACGCCAATTCCGTCAACTTTACCTGGAACGAGCAGGAAGCCGCCGACCGGGTGGAATACAAGGTGTGCAAGGCGGGCAGTACGAAAACCTTCGCCAAGGATTCCTTCACCTATACCCCCACCAGCTTCTCCGTGAACAAGGTGAAGAGCAATACCATGTATACGGTGCAGATGCGCGTGCACGACCAGTGGGGTTGGTCGGGATGGTCGAAGAAGGCCTATCTGTTCACCCAGCCCATGGTGAATGCGAAGAAAACCAAGGTCAAAGGCAATAAAATGACCGTGACCTGGGGCAAGATCAAGGGGGCCACGTCCTACAACGTGTATGTCTCCACGAAGGAGAAGAAGGGCTACAAGAAGGTGGCCACGGTGAAGTCGTCGAAATCGTCGGTTACCGGGAAGAAACTGGGTAAGAAGAAGTTCAGCCCGAAGAAAAACTACTACGTGTACGTGGTGGCCAACAAGAAAGTGGGCAAGACCACCTACACCAGCGGCAAGCATTACACCTACAAGGTGAAGGGCACGCGCGGCCAGCTGCGCTGGACGTTCAACTAGCGCAACCGCACGATTTTATCCAGTGGCAAGGGCGGCGCTTCGGCGTCGCCCTTTCTGTGTGGGGCTACGGACCGACACTTTGGTGCCGCCCTTGCCGCGTTTGGCGGTACATTGGCGTTTCGTGTGCAAGATTGTCGAATGAAGCGAGTTGTTGGGCTGAAAATACTCGCTTCATTCGCCAATAGTGTGCACAGAAGCCCCTCGTCGCGTCATAAAGCTCGCTTCATTCGACAATTTTGCACACGAGAAGGGTTTTGGCGGGGGAAGAGGGCGCAGCAGTTCGAACTTGGTTCCCGTTGCGTTACAATACCCGAAGTTTACGCTCGCGGGCGCACCGGTTGCCCGCCCATCACGAAGGAAGTGCCATGGCCATTAACGCACCTGAAGGGACGCGCGATCTTCTGCCCGATGAGGCGCTGTTCTGGAACCAGTTCAAGCAGACGGCGGCCGAGGTGTTCGGTCGCTACGGGTATTTGCCCATCGAGACGCCCGTCATGGAGCAGACCGAACTGTTCGTGCGCGGCATCGGCGAGGCCACCGACGTGGTGTCCAAGGAGATGTTCACGGCCATTTCCGGCGAGAATCTGCGCCGCTGGGTGGAAGAGGGGAAGGCCCCGAAGGCGAAAAGCCGCCTGTCGCTGCGCCCCGAGGGCACGGCCGGCGTGGTGCGCGCCGTGGTGCAGCACGATCTGGTGCCCCAAGGGGCGGCGCCCGCGAAGCTCATGTACGCGGGCCCGATGTTTCGTGCCGAGCGCCCGCAGAAGGGTCGCCAGCGCCAGTTCAACCAGGTGGGTGTGGAGTGCCTGGGTGCCGAGGAGCCCACCATCGACGCCGAGGCCATCATCATGCTCATGCGCTTCTACGAGAAGGTGGGCATTCCGCGCGAGTCCATGCGCCTGCTGCTGAACTCCATGGGTTGCGAGCAGTGCCGCCCGGCCTACCGCGAGAAGGTGCGCGCCTACATGGATGCGCATGCCGGCGAGCTGTGCGAGACCTGTCTCACCCGCGCCGAGGTGAACCCGCTGCGGGCCTTCGACTGCAAGAACCCCCAGTGTTCGGCCGTGATGGCGAACGCGCCGAAGATCACCGATCACCTCTGCGATGACTGTCGCGAGCACTACGGGGCCGTGAAGGCCCTGCTCGACGGCGCGGGCGTGGTCTACGAGGAGGACTACAAGCTCGTGCGCGGACTCGATTATTACACGCGCACGGTGTTCGAGGTGCAGGTGGACAACGGCATGGGTTCCCAGAACGCCATCGGCGGCGGCGGGCGCTACGACAAGCTGGCCGAAGAGGTGGGCGGGCGAGCCGCCCCGGGCCTCGGCTTCGCGACGCAGGGCGTCGAGCTCCTCGGCCGTGTCGAAGGCGTAGTAGGCCCACCCGGCCTCCACGAGCTGCAAGGCGTACTTGAGGTAGATTTCGCGCCGCTCGCTCTGGCGGTAGGGTGCGTGGGGGCCGCCGGCGCCGACACCCTCGTCGATCTCGATGCCGCACCATTTGAGCGATTCGATGATATACTCCTCGGCTCCCGGCACGAACCGCTGCGAGTCGGTATCCTCGATGCGCAGGATCATCTTGCCGCCGTGACGGCGTGCGAAGAGGTAGTTGTATAGTGCCGTGCGCACGCCGCCGATATGAAGAGGTCCGGTGGGACTCGGCGCGAAGCGAACGCGGATTTCTCTGTTGTCCATGTTGTGCGATTTACTTTATTTTGTACTCTGCGCGCACCGTGATGCGTGCCTTCTTGTTGCGCGACGATACGTTGAACGATCCGCCTGCCGAGAACTCCTCGTCGCTGTTGGCGCCAGTGATCTGGAAAACGCCCGTGCGCGAGAGCGCCAGATCGCCTATATCGGCGCCGGCATTCTCGGCCAGCTCCTCGGCGCGCGAGCGCGCATCGGCGGCGGCCTTGCCTATAAGGTCGAGTTTCAGATCGTCCAGTTTGGTGTAGTAGTACGACGGGTCGTAAACGTCGATCGATATGCCGTCGGCTATGAGCGACGATATCTCCATTGCAACTTTCTCGACCGTATCGATGTCGGCCGACTCGACGGTAAAGTGCTGGCGTATGGCATATCCCGAAAAGCGCTGTCCCTGATAGCTGCCCTTGTCGTTGTAGATCGATTGGTAGTTCTTCTCGATGCTGAGCATGGCGAACGAGATCGACTCGGCCGCTATGCCGCGCGAAGTGAGAAACTCCTCGACACGACGCTTGTCGCGCTCGATCGAGCGGTAGGCCTCGGCGGCGTCGTAGTTCTCCACGTCGATGCTGCCGCGCAGCACGATCAGATCGGAGGCGAACTCCGTCTCGCCCAGTCCCGTGACCGAGATCGTTCCCGCGGTGCGGTAGCGGTAGGTGTAGGCGCGCGCGAGGATTGCTGCCGAGGCTATGACCACGGCGGCTGCAAAGAGATATTTCCAATAGGTTTTCATGGCTGTATGTGTTTGTATGTGTTATACGTTGAACAGGAAGTGCATGATGTCGCCGTCCTCGACCGTATACTCCTTGCCCTCGATGCCGATCTTGCCCACGTCGCGGCAGGCGCGCTCGGAGCCCAGAGACACGTAGTCGTCGTACTTGATTACCTCTGCACGAATGAAGCCGCGCTCGAAGTCGGTGTGGATGATGCCGGCCGTCTGCGGAGCCTTCATGCCGCGGCGGAAGGTCCATGCGCGGCTCTCGTCGGCACCCGTGGTGAAGAACGTCTGCAAGTCGAGCAGGCGGTAGGCGGCCTTTATCAGGCGGCTTACGCCCGACTCGTCGAGTCCCATGTCCGCAAGGAACATCTGCCGCTCGTCGTAGCTCTCCAACTCGGCGATGTCGGCCTCGGTCGCGGCGGCCACGATCAGCATCTCGGCATTCTCGCCCTCGATTGCGCGGCGGACGGCCTCGGTATGGGCGTTGCCCGTCGAGGCGCTCTTCTCGTCTACGTTGCAGACGTAAAGCACCGGCTTGTCGGTCAGAAGATTGAGATCGGCGACAGCCTTGCGCTCCTCGGCCGTCAGATCGACCGTGCGTGCGCTGAGCCCCTGCTCCAACGCCTCGCGGTAGCGCACCAGGATATCGTACTGACGCTTGGCCGTCTTGTCGCCGGCAGATGCCTGCTTCTGGCACTTGCCGATGCGGCTCTCGACCGTTTCGAGATCTTTGAGCTGCAACTCGGTATCGATGATGCCCTTGTCGCGCACGGGGTCGACCGTGCCGTCGACATGGGTTATGTTGTCGTTCTCGAAGCAGCGCAGCACGTGGATTATCGCGTTGGTGTTGCGGATGTTGGCCAGGAACTTGTTGCCCAGACCCTCGCCCTTGGAGGCTCCCTTGACAAGACCGGCTATGTCGACGATCTCGATAGTGGTGGGTATGACGCGTTTCGGATTATCTATTTCGGCCAGCTTGACCAGACGCTCGTCCGGCACCGTTATCACGCCTACGTTGGGTTCGATAGTACAGAAAGGGAAGTTGGCCGCCTGCGCCTTGGCATTCGACAAACAGTTGAAAAGCGTCGACTTGCCCACATTGGGCAATCCGACTATTCCGCATTGTAAAGCCATTGATTCGTATCTATAAATTTATTGTCGCAAAGATAGTGATCTAATTCGATTATGCGAAATATTTTCGCCCCTAATGTTTTGTCCGACGGGCGTGCCGTGACTCTCGGGCGGCGGCATGGCGGGGCGCTGCGAAGCCGTATGCCGCGGGCTGTCGCGCCGGGTGCCGAATAAGCGCGGGGAAAGATTCGATGTTTGCATTTTTTTTGTATTTTTGCGAGATATTAGCTGTGTGATATGGCAAACGATAGCAAAAATATAATCGAGGAGTTGGAGTCGGGCGACTACAAGTACGGCTTTACGTCGGATATCGCTACCGAGACGATCGGCCGCGGGCTGAACGAGGATGTGGTGCGGCTCATCTCCGAAAAGAAGGGCGAGCCGGAGTGGATGCTCGAACGCCGCTTGAAGGCGTTCCGCCACTGGCAGACGATGAAGCTGCCGCAGTGGGCGCATCTCGACATCCCCCGGATCGACTTTCAGGACATAATATACTACGCCGCGCCCAAGAGCGCGAAGAAGCTCTCGTCGATGGACCAGGTCGATCCCGAGCTCAAACGCACATTCGACAAGCTGGGCATACCGCTCGAAGAGCAGATGGCGCTGGCGGGCGTGGCGGTCGATGCCGTCATGGATTCGGTATCGGTCAAGACCACCTTCCGCGAGACGTTGGCCGAGAAGGGCATAATATTCTGCTCGATCTCGGAGGCGATAAAGGAGTATCCCGAGATGATAAAGAAATATCTGGGTTCGGTGGTTCCGTATGCCGACAACTTCTACGCCGCACTGAACGCCGCGGTCTTTTCCGACGGATCGTTCTGCTACATTCCCAAGGGCGTGCGCTGCCCTATGGAGCTGTCGACCTACTTCCGCATCAACGCCGAGGGCACGGGACAGTTCGAGCGCACGCTGATCGTAGCGGACGAAGGCTCCTACGTGAGCTACTTGGAGGGCTGCACGGCGCCTCGCCGCGACGAGAACCAGCTGCATGCGGCCGTGGTGGAGATCGTCGTCGAGAACGACGCCGAGGTCAAGTACTCGACCGTGCAGAACTGGTATCCGGGCGATCGGGATGGGCGCGGAGGCATCTACAACTTCGTGACCAAGCGCGGACTGTGCCGCGACAGGGCGCGCCTGTCGTGGACTCAGGTGGAGACCGGCTCGGCCATAACGTGGAAGTATCCGAGCTGCGTGCTGCTGGGCGACGACTCGGTGGGCGAGTTCTACTCGGTGGCCATGACCAACAACCGCCAGCAGGCCGATACGGGCACCAAGATGATTCATCTGGGGCGCAACACGCGCAGCCGCATCGTCTCGAAGGGTATCTCGGCCGGCCGCTCGCAGAACGCCTACCGCGGACTGGTCAAGGTGGCCAAGGGCGCCGACGGCGCGCGCAACTACTCGCAGTGCGACTCGCTTCTGATAGGCGACAAGTGCGGTGCGCATACGTTCCCTGTAATCGACTCGCGCAATCCGTCGGCCGTGCTCGAACACGAGGCCACCACATCGAAGATATCCGAAGACCAGCTCTTCTACTGCAACCAGCGGGGACTGTCGACCGAGCAGGCCGTGGGGCTTATCGTCAACGGATATGCCCGCGACGTGCTGTCGAAGCTGCCTATGGAGTTCGCCGTCGAGGCGCAGAAGCTGCTGTCGATAAGTCTCGAAGGCTCGGTGGGGTAGCCGACCAACAGTGTAAAATGAAATAAAAACGAATATATAGAGATGTTAGTTGTTAAGAATCTGCATGCGTCGGTCGGCGACAAGGAGATATTGAAGGGTATCGACCTTACGGTCAGAGCCGGCGAGGTGCATGCCATTATGGGACCCAACGGCTCTGGCAAGAGCACGCTGGCCTCGGTGCTGTCGGGCAGCGAGAAGTTTACCGTGACCGAGGGTTCGGCCGAGTTTCTGGGGCGCGACATATTGTCGCTGCCGATCGAGGAGCGCGCCCGCATGGGTCTGTTCCTCGGTTTCCAGTATCCGGTAGAGATTCCGGGCGTCACGATGGCGAATTTCATGAAGATCGCCGTGAACGAACATCGCAAGTATCGCGGCGAGGAGCCGCTTACGGCCGGCGAATTTCTGCGCCTGATGCGCGAGAAGAGCGCCGTGGTGGAGCTGGATCCCAAGCTCACTTCGCGCGCCGTCAACGAGGGCTTCTCGGGCGGCGAGAAGAAGAAGAACGAGATATTCCAGATGGCGATGCTCGAACCGCGTCTGGCCATTCTGGACGAGACGGACTCGGGCCTGGATATCGATGCCCTGAGGATCGTCGCCACGGGCGTCACGCGCCTGCATACCGAGGATAACGCTACGGTGGTCATCACGCACTACCAACGTCTGCTGGACTATATCGTGCCCGACTACGTGCATGTGCTCTACAAGGGACGTATCATCCACTCGGGCGACAAGTCGCTTGCGTTGAAGCTCGAAAAGGAGGGCTACGACTGGCTCATAAACGACTATCGGGAGGAGTAGCGATGATTGTCGAAGATTTGATAACGGCTGCGGGGGCGCAACCCCTGCCCGAGAACGGACTGCTTGCCGGCGGCGTATACGCTCTGGCGGATGCGGGCGATAAGAGCCTTACGGTGCCCGGCGGTGTCGAGGCATCGCTGGTGGTGGTACACACCCGCCAGGACGAATCGAAACTCTCGATAGAGCTGCTCGACGCGGCTTCGCTGTCGATCGTCGTCCTGTTCGAGGCCGGTGCATTCGCCGAGATCGACATCGCGCAGCACGGGCGCAGCGCATGCCGCCTTACGGCGTTGATGCTCTCGTCGGGTGAGCTGGCCTGCAATGCCTCGTTGAAGGGGCGCGAGGCGCGTTTCGATATGAACGGCGCATTCGTGCTTACGGGCAGCGAGCGCGGCCGCATAAGGGTTGATGTAGATCATCTGTCGCCCGACTGCTCGTCGATTACGCTGGTCAAGGGCGTGGCCTCGGGGTCCTCTTACGGACGCTTCGAAGGCCTCGTATATGTCGCCCCCGACGCGCAGCGCACCGACTCGCAGCAGACCAGCCGCAACATAACGCTCGGTGCCGACGCCCGCATCGAAACATCTCCCCAGTTGGAGATCTATGCCGACGACGTGAAGTGCAGCCACGGTGCTACCGTGGGGCAGATCGACGGCGAACAGCTGATGTACATGCGCCAGCGCGGCCTAAGCCGCGAGCAGGCGCAGCGACTGCATATCGAGGGCTTCGTCGGCGACGTGGTCATGCACTCGGCCGTCGAGAGCCTGCAAGAGCAGCTGTCGGCACGCGTAGGCGCCAAACTCGAAAACATCCGATAGACATGTTCGATCCATACAAGATACGCGACGATTTCCCTATTCTGTCGACGACCGTCTACGGCCGGCCTCTGGCATATCTCGACAGCGGGGCGACGGCGCAGAAGCCGCGCTGCGTGATAGACAAGGTGGCGGAGCTGATGACATGCTCCAACGCCAACATACATCGCGGCGTGCATCATCTCTCGGAGCGCATGACGTCCGAGTACGAGCGTGCGCGGGAGCGTGTGCGCGAGTTCATCGGCGCACGGTCGTCCGAGGAGGTCATCTTCACGTCGGGTGCGACGGCGGCGGTAAATACGGTGGCATACGCGTGGAGCGCGCGCTACCTTGCGGCGGGCGACAACATTCTGCTGAGCGAGATGGAGCACCACTCCGACATAGTGCCGTGGCAGCTGGCCGCCGAGCGTCACGGTGCTGCCGTTCGACGACGACGGACGTCTTATGACGGAGCTGCTGCCCGAGCTGATAGACTCGCGCACGCGCATGGTGGCCGTGACGCAGGCGTCGAATACGCTTGGCACGCGTCCCGATCTGGATGCGGTAATATCGGCGGCGCATGCCGCGGGTGCCGTCGTGCTGGTCGACGGCTGTCAGGGCATCGTGCACGGAGGGGCTGATGTGACGGAGTTGGGGTGCGACTTCTACGTATTTTCGGGTCACAAGCTCTACGCCCCGACGGGCATAGGCGTGCTCTACGGCCGTCGCGAGCTGTTGGAGTCGATGCCGCCGTTCATGGGAGGCGGCGACATGGTCGACAAGGTAACGTTCGAGCGCACGACATACGCGCCGCTGCCTCTGAAATACGAAGCCGGCACCTCGGATTTCATCGGTGCCGCGGCTCTGGCTACGGCTATGGACTATCTGTCGCAGTTCGATGCGGCCGAGATCGAGCATCACGAGCACGGGCTCATGATGCGTGCCGAGGAGGGGTTGCGACGAATAGACGGGTTGAGGATATACGGCAGCTGCCCCGACAAGTGCCCGATAGTGTCGTTCGATGTCGAGGGCATACACAACTACGACATAGGCATGATACTCGACAAGCTGGGCGTAGCCGTGCGCACGGGGCATCACTGCGCTGCGCCGGTAATGGATCACTACGGCATAAGCGGCATGTGCCGCGCCTCGATAGCGATGTACAACACGGCCGAGGAGATTGACCGTCTGGTCGAGGGCGTGGCGCGTGCGGTACGCATGCTGGGTCGATAACCGATTAAAAATCTATACAATGTTCATCGTACTGGAAGGGCTCGACGGAGCCGGCAAGTCGACGCAGATAGAGCTTCTGCGCCGCATGTGCGCCGAGAGGGGCATCGAGAGCGAGTTCGTGCATTTCCCGCGCTTCGATGCGCCGGTGTACGGCGAGTTGATAGCGCGCTTTCTCAGGGGCGACATGGGCGAGGTGTCGCAGGTCGATCCCTATCTGGTGGCGCTGCTGTTCGCGGGCGACCGTGCCGATGCCGCTTCGACCATACGCGGCTGGCTGGCGCAGGGCAAGGTGGTCATCGCCGACCGTTACGTATACTCCAATATAGGTTACCAGTGTGCCAAGCTGCCCGCGGCGGAGTCCCGCAGCCGTCTGCGCGACTGGATCGTCGAGGCCGAGTACGGCTACTTCGGCATCCCGAGACCCGACGTGTCGCTGTTTCTGGATGTGCCGTTCGCATTTACCGAGAGCCGCCTGAGCGCTCAGCGCGAGGGCGACGACAGAGCCTATCTGCGCGGCGGGCAGGATATACACGAGTCGTCGCTCGACCTGCAACGCTCGGTAAGAGAGGTGTATATATCGGCCGCCCGGAGCGATGAGGCGCTGCATGTGGTCGACTGCGGTACGGCCGACGGCCGCATGGATACTCCCGAGGGCATATTCGCCAAGATATGCCGCATCGTCGAACCCGTAATCGAGGGGTTGTGATGCGGCGGGAGGATCGCCCGCTGGGCGGTGGGCGGCACGTTCATATTTTCGGGTCTGGTCAAGTCGGTCGATCCTGTCGGAACATCCATCTTCGTCGACGAATATCTCGCAGCATACTCTTTGGAGGGGCTCGGATCGCTGAGCCTTGCGGCGGCCGTGGTGCTGGGCGCCGCCGAGCTGTCGGTGGGCGTCATGCTCTGCCTGCGTCTTATGACGCGTGCGGCGTCGGCGTCGGCGTCGGCGATGCTGGCCGTCTTTACCGTGGTTACGCTGCTGAGCGCCACCGTACTCCCCGTGGGCGACTGCGGCTGTTTCGGCGACGCGCTGTCGCTGTCGCCGTGGGCGACGTTTTTCAAGAATGTGGTATTGCTGCCCTTGGCAGTGTGGACATATATGCGTCATCGCCGCGATACGTTGAGCTCGGTCTCGCGCCTGAGAGCCGTTGCGGCGG
>OFHO01002805.1_pt1 | contig 10112 bp, 11 predicted proteins | sample 1521531 | NCBI WGS metagenome assembly OFHO01 (sample SAMEA3504124, study PRJEB24116) | mouse gut metagenome | biome: mouse gut; feature: mouse-associated habitat; material: faeces | place: Denmark | collected 2011
GTCTAAATCCCAGAATTGACAATTTAGGAGGTCACTTCATATTATCTCCCTATTACTAAGGAGAAATAGACTCTAAAACGCAAAGTTTTTTTGAAAAATTTTTTATTTTTTCGCAAAAAATCCAGTGCTACAAAACACTGGATTTTAGGTATTAGCGATAGTCTTCCAATAGAGGAGCTAATTTTCTAATAGCTTTTAAATAATGGGATTTGACGGTCACATCACTCATTTTTTTGTAATGTTCAGAAATACAGCGAGCTGTTTCCTTATAGCTACATCCTTGTTCAGCCACCATTTCAACAATTTCACGGTCAATAGGTTCTAAAATTTCTTTAGCTTTATTGACTGCCTGCTCTGTTTCTTTTTTCTCAAGAACCTCTTGAGGATTCAAATCAGAACTTGCAACTATTTCATGGCGTTCACGTTGTTTACCGTAGTTACGAGAAATATTCTCTTCAAGGCTTTTTTATGGTGGTATCGGTCACGACGCTCAGCATTGCTTTGTTCTTGTTGGAGGAGACGGTCAACCTCTTTCCAGTTTTCAGCCTCAACTGCTTTTGCGATTTTAGCCTCTCGGCGTTCTTTAACTTTGTTGCTCATAGCGAGCCTTCCTTTCCGTCCTTGGACGGAAAGAAACGATATGAGCGAGCATTGAACGCCGAGTATGACAAAAGGCACACCAAAAACATGGCGGAACAATACAATGCAGAATATGACCATTACTGTCATATCTTCATATCTGTTTAGTTCCGTCCTTTTGATGCGCATCAATTTGGACTGTAATTAAATTTTAGTTGTCAAGATGTTTTCTTGATATGTTCAGTATAGTGCAAAAACTATCAAAATTTTTTACTCTCCGTTTTTCTACGAAATCCAAATTTGTAAAAATGGGTGTAAAAAAAAAGACTAAGCATTAATGCCTAGTCATTAGAGTGCAAATTTTCTTATCTCTTCCTCATTTAATAATTTAATAAAGGCTTTACACCATAATCACCGATTGATATAATGAAAATACCAAGTAAACAGCATTTATGGAAAGCAGGTGGGTATATGACTGAAAAAGAAATGCTCAAGATTTCTATAGAAGAATTTGACAGATTACAAGATTATATGCAGTCTTGTACGGATAAGGAGTCAGAGACATATAAAAAAATGAAACGAAGATATACGACATTAAAAGTCATTCTGACAGCCTCAGGTATCAACCTGACAGAAATTGACTATATCAAAGAATAGCTCATAACTTCATGAATCAAGGTGTAACGTCTTTATCGAATTATAAAAGGCTTTACACCTTTTTTAATAGAAACATGCTCTTTCGGCAACTGACAATAAAAAATAAAAAGTTAGCACTCACCTCTTGACATTGCTAATAATATGTGTTATATAATATATATAGCAAATAAAACAATAAATAATTTTCATACCTTATGGGATATACTAATCCATAAGATAATTTTCAAGGAGGAATGATTTATGTTATTAGCAAACAGAGGTTTCAACAATTTATTCGACGATATGTTCAGCGATCCGTTTTTCAGCCGTTCTTACGACCACACATCCGCACAGATTATGAAGACGGATATTCATGAGAAAGATGGGAATTATCTGGTAGAGATGGAGCTTCCCGGATATGCCAAAGAGGATATCAAGGCAGACTTAAAGGATGGATACCTGACCATCTCCGCCCATAAGAACATGACGAAGGAAGAGAAGGATGCCAAGGGCAACTGCGTACACAAAGAAAGATATACCGGCACCTGCAATAGAAGCTTTTATGTTGGGGATGCCTTGACACAGGATGATATCAAGGCCGCATTCAAAGACGGCGTTCTCCATCTGGCATTTCCGAAGGAAGTTCAGAAGCAAGAGGAACAGCCGAGACTGATTACGATTGAATAGTATACAGCAACAGTGGAGGGGGAGCTTTAGCAGGGTTCTCCCTCTAAGATGTGATTTGGTTTGCATAATATTCTCCCACCAGATTCACATGCCTTCTTATATTTTCTAATATTTCGCCATATGGCTGCTTTTTACCAAATAGGAGTGTTGTACCTAAAACAAATCCCTTAACGCCTCTTGGTGCAAATTGTAAAATTTTGTCTGTACTGCAAGCGCCATCCCAATATATTTCAAATCCCATTTCTTCTTTGATGGATAAAAGCTTTGTAATCTTTTTTCCAACATAAGGCAGATACATTTGTCCAGCATTCCCAGGGTTTACGGACATTACCAGAACCTTTTTGACAATCCTAAGCATTTCCACGACTGTTTCAACAGATGTCCCCGGATTAATTGCAATACCAGGAATCATTCCCTCATCGATAATTTTCTGCAAAGTTGTAGAAGGATGGTATTCTGCTTCAGGATGAATGTAAACCGTATCTCCCAACCGAAGATTGTTTAAAAATAAGCTTATTTGGTTATTCGGATGTTCTATCATAAGATGCACATCTAACGGCTTTTTTGTTGATTTTGCTATGAACCGCATATCATTCAAAGACATCGCAAAATTCGGAACATACCGCCCATCCATAATATCAATGTGAAAAGAGTCGATTCCTCCTTCTTCCAAATTTTTAACTTCATTTTCCAAATTTCCAAAATCTGCGCACATCATAGATGCCATTAATTCAAATTCCATACCTTCTAAACCTCCTTTATCATTTAACAGCTATTGCTCTTTTTTCTAAAGAATTATATATTTCTGAAATTTTTTTATTCTCTTCTCTTAATTCCCTGCTTAACCATCCGCCGTTAAAATGATGGATACTAAAGGTATGAATTGTCTTTTGCAATCGACCTGACATATAATCATAAGGATGAAAAAATTGGTTCTTGACTTTTGCAATCGTCATGCGCTATATTGATAGTGCAACGTGCAGCGTCTCCGCAAAAATTCCGAAGGAAAAATAGTCATGTCAAGGAGCATTTGTTTTTTACCATTTAGTTTATAACCTAATTTGATAGCTGTAAGAGTATCTATATAACCACATGTATTTTTATTCAAATGCCCATCTTCATACAAAAAACGCTCCCCTTCCCTTGCTTCTAAAAAATATTTTATTGTAGTATTCTTTCTTTCTGCACCGCTGCATCCGCCAAAGTTGAGCGTCTGCCACTTTTCAACGCCGCAAAAGGCCCTAAGAGACAATAACTCATCCAACGGCTTAATGATTTCAACATCTGTATCTAAATATATCCCCCCGTGATTGTAAAGAATATCTAATCTCATATAGTCCGGTACAAATCCAAAGGCTCCTTCTTTATATGCCTCTCTAGTATATATATTTTTTTCCAAATCATAGTTATTTTCATCCCATCTTACAATCTTATAATCGGGACAAAATCTTTTCCAAGAATCAATACACCTTCCTATATGTTCAGGTATCTGCTTTTTCCCTAACCAAACATAATGTATTTGTTTAGGAATCTGTGATTCTACTATTTGCCCAAGCTCAGAAGTACATTGATATTTTTCAAAATTTGATATACACATCATAGGCATAATATAACATGAACATTTTTTCAAATTATTGTATGAATCCAATCTTTCTAATATCTGAACGCATCGACTGACTGCAAGAATTAATACGGTATTATTTCCATTTACCGAAAAAAGATATTGCTCACCCTGAACCACAACTCTCCTATTTCCAACAGTAACTCCTTCTCTTTGACGATAAACATCATTATCAACATAGGAATCTAAATATGTTAAAAGACCATACTCCAAAAGAATGGATGCTGTGGTAACTGCGCCAATCACACCCGCACCAAATACCACTATTCTTTTATTTTCTTGCACAACCTCTTCCCTAAGTCTTATGAAATGATCATTTTTTAGTATCAATACTTTCCCCTCAATCTCTATTAGAATATCTCTTTTTCAGGAATAAACGTAATAAACTTGCATCCCCATTCTCTTGTAAATTCCAAAAGTTCGGTAAGCTCTTCTTTCAAATTCCAAGGTAAAAATATGATATAATCCGGTTTTTTCTCTTTTATCATTTCTGGCGAAACAATCGGTATTCTTGTACCAGGTAAATACATTCCCTGCTTCACGAGGCTTGAATCCGCCACAAAATCAATGTACTCTCTCCCAATACCACAATAATTTAAAAATGTGTTTCCTTTTGCTGCTGCTCCGAATCCTATAATGGTCTTACCCCTATTTTTTAACTCTATCAAAAGTTCACAGCTATCCCTTTTTATTTGTTCAATTTTTTTATAGAATTCCTTATATGTATCAATTCGATCTAATCCATAGACTTTTTCATCGCTAATCACTTTCTTAACGTTCTCTGACACCACAACATCACTATTTTCAGAATGTGCGGCATATATTCGTAAAGATCCTCCATGGGTTGGCAATTCATCAACATCATAAATTTTCAGGTTATGGAACTCAAATATCTTTTTTACACACGACAAAGAAAAATAAGAAAAATGTTCTTGATAAATTGTATCGAACTGATTCATCAACATCAACTTCAACAAATGAGGAAACTCCATCGTTATCGTACCCTTATCTGCTAAAGCAATATGCAGTCCTTTAACAAAGCTATTAATATCCGGAACATGTGCCAATACATTATTTCCAATTATTAAATTAGCTTTTCCTCTCTTTTTACATATTGCATCCGCAGTTTCTTTTCCCCAGAATTCTACTTCTACATCAATTCCCTTTTTCTTTGCTACCTCTGCAACATTTTCTGCAGGTTCAATACCGCATGCTGGTATCTGATATTTTTTTAAATATTGGAGAAGGTATCCATCATTACTTGCCACTTCATATACTAAACTATCTTTTGAAAGATTCAATCTCTTGACAATCATATCCACATAACAACGACAGTGTTCAAGCCAAGTCTTAGAATAAGAGCTAAGATATTTATAATTTGTAAAGATTTGTTCGGGCGCTTTATATTCCATAGTCTGAGCTAAAAAACAATTATCACAAATCATAACATGAAGTGGATAATAGTACTGACCCATATCTACATTTTTTTCTTCTACATATTCATTCGATATTGGTGACAATCCCAGATCTACCATCGAATATATCAATTCTTTACCACAAAACCTGCAATGCTTATTGTCCATCTTTTATCTCCTCTTTCTTTATTTTTAAATACATAATCCTCATATCCTTCCCCCATCTCGATAGAAACATCTAATTTGATTCTCCATACATCTACATATATCATTTTGAAAGAAATAATGTTTGTACCATTCTACCGTTTTTTGTATCGCTGTGCCAATATCCCATATAGGATGCCAGTCCAATTCTTTTTTTATCTTTTTACAGTCTAAATAAAGATATTTTGCTTCATGTGGGGCTTTGGCCTCCTTCTGAACTTTCCAGCTTACACCTTCACCCCAATTACTACAAAATAACGTTACAATATCTTTTGTTTTTATGTTGTCCATAAAATCCGGACCTATGTTAAATGCTCCTGCTGTTGAAGTATCCTCATACTGTTTATGTGCAACTAACAAATATGCGGCCACCGGATCTATTACATGCTGATACGGTCTGACAGAATCTGGATTTCTGACGATTATTTTTTTATTTTCAGAAGCAAAGCGGTAACAATCCGGTACAATCCTATCTTTAGAAAAATCGCCTCCTCCAATAACATTTCCCGCTCTACAGGTAGAAACTGCGACTCCCTCCTTATCAAAATAGGAATTTATATAAGCTGATGTTACCAACTCTGAACATGATTTTGAATTAGAATAAGGGTCAAAACCATTTAAAGCATCTTCTTCTACATATCCTTTTTGTTGCTCAATATTCTTATACACCTTATCTGTTGTAACGTTAACCACAGATCTAACACTTTCACAATTTCTTATTGCCTCAAGTATATTAACCGTACCAATTACATTTGTGCTATAGGTCTTTAAGGGATTTTTATAGCTTTCACGTACAATTGGCTGGGCTGCCATGTGAATTACAACATCAGGCATGAAGCTGGAAAGAGCGCCGCTCAACCGGCCATAGTCCCTTATGTCTCCAAATACATTATGTACCTCATTACAAATTTTTGACGTACTAAATAGTATATTTTCGGAATCTGGCTCTAACGAATATCCGCAAATTTGGGCGCCTTCTTCCAGCAAGATTTTACAAATCCAGCTTCCTTTAAAACCCGTATGCCCTGTTATAAATACTTTTCTACCATTATAAAAACCATTATTTTTCATTCCACTTCATCCACGGTGCGCGGCCTTTCTCTATTATAGACTCCAGATAGTTTTTATCTCTCATAGTATCCATACACTGCCAAAACCCATCATGCTTATATGCAATGAGATTATCCGTCTTTGCCGCATATTCAAGCGGTTCTCTCTCGAAAACAGTCGAATCATCACTTATATGATTTATTAGTTCCGGCTCAATCACCATATATCCTCCATTAATCCAACCGCTTCCATCCACTTTTTTCTCAGCGAACTTCCTAACATGATTATTTTCGTCTATGTCCAACGCACCAAATCTACTTCCTGGCTGAATTGCGGTTAATGTAACCATTTTATGATGTTTTTTATGAAAGGCATATAGTTCATTCAAATCAATATCGCAAACCCCATCTCCATAAGTCAGCATAAAAGATGAATTTCCAATATACTCTCTCACCCTCTTGAGTCTTCCACCTGTCATTGTGTTCAGACCTGTATCTACCACTGTTACGGTCCATGGCTCCGCATAGCTGTTATGAATAGTCACATCATTTTTTTCAAACTGGAAAGTCATATCTGAATGATACATGTAATAATTGGTAAAATATTCTTTAATAATATGTGCCTTATATCCGCAACATATAATGAATTCATTAAATCCATAATAAGAATATGACATCATTATGTGCCATAGGATTGGCTGGCCTCCAATCTCTATCATGGGCTTTGGTTTCAGATATCCTTCTTCTGAAATCCTTGTCCCAAATCCCCCTGCAAGTATCACTACCTTCATCCTATCGCTCCTTTTAATCAACTAAAATATAATTTGTATATCCTTTTTTTTCTAACAACTTTGAAATTTTCGGGTTGTTCTTCTTCCCTACCGCAACAATTATCCCCGGATTCTTTTCGTGTAAGCAATCGATAGATTGTACTGCATACCCGTTTACTTTATCCGGATTCCCATGGATATCACTGACCAGTATTCCTAATATATCTACGTCATTTTCTATAATCCGAACAATTCGGTGTCCCAACGCCCCTGCCCCATATACATATACACGCCGCATATTTTCAACAAAGCTTTTTATCTGTACTTTATACAAATTATCTTTTATTCCGTCCATATCAAGATCCATCTCTGAACATGAAGCAAATGTATCCCACATAGTACTTGTAATAGAAAACATATTATCAAAATAGGAAGCACAATAATTCTCATTAATCACAATCTTTGTATAATATCCTTTCTGTTGCGCAAATAGCGGAACCATCTGTAAAACAGTCCCGGTCATGTCTTCATTTAAATCCTCAATAAATCCCTCCGGCAAAATGTTTTTTTTGCATATAAAGCCTTTTATTGAATAAATTGCTGCCTGTCCACATGAAGATGGTACGGAAAGAATATATTTATTCCTTATATTCTCAAACACACCCGAATCCATCCATTTATATGCTATTGACTTGCTGATTTTTCCATAAGTATTAAATGGCGGAACAATCGCACCAAGCCATTTATCCTTTTCAAAAAGCTCTAACAGACTGTTTATATAGTTTTCTCCGTAACATATGTTTTGATAAAGATTACAATAATATGAATTCCAAAGTGCCGCAGGCTGTATGTCTTTCTCTAAATCTAAATACATAATGTATTCTGAAGACGGGCAACTCTTAATCCTCAGCGACTCAAATGTACCAAACTTATCACATATTTCTATTCCCGAATGGTTATCTTCTGTATAAGGAATATCATTTTCAAATTTGTCAACTATTTCTATTAAATGTGCCGCTTTCATCACATCAGCAATTTGATATCCGTCTATAATATGTCGCCATATCATATCAATATTATAATCTGTAAACTTATCGATATATTTGACAGCATTTTTTAAATCTTGTGTATCAGAATATTTTTTGTTTACAAAATCTCCTGTAAATAGCTTACGTTTTAAAAAAGGACACTTTTCTTCTTTGATAAGCTTATACATTCCATAGTGATAAGGACTAAGATTAAAATGCGGATAAGCAGTTACATATTCCGAACATCTGCAGTAAGAATCCCATTTGTATCCAAGACTTTCAAAATAGTTTGTAAATTCAAACTCGTAATTTAAAATCGCACTGCGGAAATCTGTAACCAACTCTACAATCTTTTTCCAATAATTAAAAAACTCCTTACTATGAAACATTCTCTTTCTAATCACATAAAAATAAATTTGAAGATGTTCAGGATAAGTTGAATCTCCGCCGTCAAAATCAGAACGTCCCCTCCTTGTGATTGCCCAAAAATCAAGCTCTGCATTTCTGGTTTCCATTTCATGAAACATGTCGTTAAGAGAATAGAATGGTCCAAATATTGAATCGTTAAGAAGGATCAGCTCATCATAATCCCCAAATCTATTTTCTTCCTCAATCGACTTCATTACATAAGCAAAACCGCCAACGTCAAAACCTGTATCATCTCTTTCATATACTCTTGAGACACCTTTTAATTTTTCTTTTTGTCCTTCCGTATATGTATGATTACTCACAATATATATATCATCTGTAACTTTCCTAAGTTTCTCAATCATATATAGAATGTAATCATCCACAAATCCTTTCGGATGGTAAGTTGCGTATATAGCTAAACGTTTCATTCTATCATTCCTCATAACAAACAACATTCGTGATACCTTTACCCGCTAGTGTCTCTTGTATCATTTCCCTATCTGCTTGGCTAACAGATATGACAAAACAACTTTGTTGGCATTGCACCAATTCGGATAACTCCCAAACCGGTACTTTATTTATTTCACAGTCAAACCTTCTGCCGTCAGAAACAACAAATCCACGGATTTTGACACCATTCATCTTCAAATACCTGAAACATTCATTTCCAATATCACCCGCGCCATATATATAAACATCATTATAATTTCTACAAAAGCTTATTAGCTTAGGATTTACTTTTCTTACATTCCGAAACTCTTTTACTCCCCTATAAACAAGCTGGTCCTTCACCATGCAAGATAACGTTTTTTGATATGCGCCTATTCGCTCAGAAATACAACGGCTGTCGAAAACCATCCCGCTATAAAATCCCTGTTTCTGTACCAAATACGGAAAAATCAATGGAAACCATTTATACTTTCCTTCTCCTCCCAAATAACATTTGTAAAGTCCTTGACAAAAACATTCCTGTCCAAAGTAACTTATAATTGCGTCTTTTCTAAACCATACATTTTTACTATATAAAAACCCTTTTTTCTTTAAATCTAAACAAACCTCCAAGCCTAAGTTATCTGCAATTTCCTGCGCCAATATATTGTGGGTTTCTGAATCAAGCACATACCCTGTTTCCTCAGATACAGATAATGGGCTGCAGAGCATCCCTAAATATGGATTATGATTAAATATATTGATTACGCCATCCGCCAGTTCACTATTTACATTACTATTGTTTATTTCTCCATCTATTGATATTAAACAAAAATATTCATAATTTTGCAGTTTAGTATACAAATTATTTATATCTCTTTCATTTTCCTTTATACAAAAAACATTGTTTTTTGACGAAATACTACACTCCGTATTTTTCTCTAAATATATGAATGCAATATTTTTCCTATCTATTAACTTAATCTTATCTGATATACAAAAGTTCAGATGTAATTTCAGCCATAAATCAATGATATTATTTTTACTAATCAAGTGTTCATAAATATACCTAACATCATAGTCTGTAAATTGTTCTAAATACTGAATTACCTTGTATGCCGTCTCCCCCTGGTTTGAAGCCAATACATCCCTGTGTGAAAAGGAAAATACCTTCTTTTTCAAAAAAGGGCACTTTTCTTCTGCTATTAAACGATAACTATTAAAAAAAATATATGCCTGCGTCTCATCTTTGCTTTTACAAAATTTATTTGCATTTACATAAG
>OFHO01002813.1_pt1 | contig 10082 bp, 5 predicted proteins | sample 1521531 | NCBI WGS metagenome assembly OFHO01 (sample SAMEA3504124, study PRJEB24116) | mouse gut metagenome | biome: mouse gut; feature: mouse-associated habitat; material: faeces | place: Denmark | collected 2011
TTAATAGCGTCCACAATACACCCAAAACTGACCGACGGTACTTAATTTTAATATCCCTCGCTATTAGTTCTCTTAGTAACGGCTTAAATCTCAAAAAATTTTGAATATATATCGACACAATATTTTCCTCCATACTAACTCTACTTTTTTAAATGCAAACTAGCAGCATCTCTCGATACTGCCGGTTTGCCTTACTTGTCCCTATATCTAACAACTCTACATTAACTTCAACGCTTTTATCATAGATACTATTGAAATTCCATATCCCTTAGATGTTGCCCATCCCTTTCCATGGGGATTTTCCTGCTGACCAAGCCACTCTACATATGGAGCACATCCTCTTTCTACCAATCCAAAACGGGGATCTACACACTTATTATTCAATTCATTTTTTGATGCATATGCTTTTAAATGCTGAATCTGAGCTCTTATCCCCTCTTCAACAGTCTTAAAACTTGCACATTCCCCTTTCCCGTTTCCATCTTCAGCACCAAGACCAGCAAAATTAAACTGCTCAATCTTTACAATATTGCCAAATTGAAGCCATCCCGTTTCCTTCATTGCTTGGGCAAAAGCAACCTCAGCGCGTATCCCTTCTGCCTCGGCTTCTGCTAAATATAACTGACAAAACTTTTCTATTGTCGGAGCTCCTCCCGCACCCAATTCGATCGTCGGATATTCAAAACCACTAGATTTAAAATATGTTACCATCTGATCTACAGAAACATTAGACTCTCCCTCAATCTCATATTTAGAAGCAGTAACAGATTGTGTACAACCTCCCACTACTGCCTGAACGCCATTTTTCATAGTGACATAAACATGAATATTATACGTTCCTGACTTGCTTTGATGGTTAACCGGATCAACATTTACCCTGTATATCCCTCCACTCTGATGAATGGCAGAATACCATTTAATATTACTTTGATTGGATTCACTCCATACTGGCACTTCTACTTTTTCTACCCCGGAGATACTCTGGACTCCTGATACTACAACACTAAATGCCCCTGTTATTTCATCATATCTTTCTACAGCAACTCCTGAAATACTAGGACCATGCACTTCAAAACCGGTTGCTCCCAAACATCTCATTGTACCATTCGCCAGTGTCACATATACATGCACATTATACTTTCCTAATGTCTTATGTTTCTTTATATCCGCTGTTGCTGACCACTCTCCTAATTTCCCTCTTTCTCCATTATACCATATGATATCATCTTGCCCGCCTTTCTCGCTCCAAGTAGCAAATTCTACTCTTTTAACGACTCCTAACAAACCAATATTCTTAACTTGCAATTTATATGTCGTCTCTTTTCCATCGATATCACTTGCACTAATCTCCATATTAGGCAACGTCACTTCCTGTTCACCTGCAATCACTCCCTGCTCGACCTGATTACCTGATGTCAGATACACATGTACTTTATATCTTCCTGTCGCATATCGATGATTCGCCATACTTACTGTAACCTTATATCCCTCATCACACTTTTCAGCATCATACCATTTAATATCACTCTGATTTGCTGCACACCAAACTGGTACTTGTACCTTATCTACTCCTGAAGCTGATTTTATATCTTTCACTACAACCTCAAAAGTACCTTCCTCTGCATTATAATTTCGGATTTCCGGTTTAAAACTCGATGCTGAAACCTCAAAAGTTGTCGCACCTAAACATTTCATAGTGCCATCTGCTAATGTAGCGTATACATGTACATTATACTTGCCAGAAGTTTTATGCTTCTTAATATTTGCTGTTGCCACCCAATTTCCAGACACTTTTGTCCCATTATACCATATAATGTCATCTTGACCGTTTTTCTCACTCCAAGTAGCAAATTCTACTCTTTTGATGACTCCCAACAAATTTACATTTCTTACTTCTAACCTATATTCTATTTCTTTTCCATCTGTATTCTCTGCTCGAATATCCATGTTCGGCAAAATTACTTTTTGCTCACCGGCATCTACTCCCTTTTGAACTTGATTCCCTGCTGTCAAATATACATGCACCTTATATGTTCCTGTTGCATATCGATGATTTGCCATATCAACAGTGACTACATATTTTCCATCTTTCTGTACAGCATCATACCATTTAATATCACTTTGATTTGCTGCGCACCAAACTGGTACTTGTACTTTATTGACACCTGAAGGTGATTTTATATCGGAAATAACAACGTCAAATTTTCCGGCACTTTGATCAACATTCTTTATCTCTGTTGAAAACGACGGTTCCGTTACTTCAAAAAATGCAGCTCCCAATCCTACTAAAGTCCCGTCTGACAACTTAGCATATACATGCGAAGTATAATCTCCTACAGACCTATATTTGCTAATGTCTATCACTGCCTGCCATACATTATCTTTTTCTTTCGTAGCTTTATGCCATATTATATCACTTTGATTACTCTTAGTCCACGTTGGCACCTCAACTGCTGTTACCTCCGCTGGAACTTCCGCAAAAGACACCTTCACCTTATACTGCTTTTCGGTTCCATCTGTCTCCACTGCAATACTGCTGCTCGTATTTTCGGATACATAAAATGAAGTATTATATAACAAATTTCCCGAGGAATTATATGCTTCCAAGATATATGTCCCGCGCTTATTTCCGAAATCGCCTATACTAAAATTTATACTTCCTTTACCTTTAGGAACCGGATATTCTTTAATACTTCCTGTAGTTTTATTTTGTATCTTTATTTTTGCCGAATTTCCTAAACCTGATACCTCTATTCTTGCTGTTCCTGCAAAATCATTTTTATTTGTAATCTTGACACTTATTCCTTTAGAAAGATTAAAATATTTCGCAATCCCAGTAGCATCCGCAATTCCTAGTCTTCGGATAAAATCAGGATCTCTCAACTTTGCCGCATCGTTGGAATTCGATAAAAATGCATGTTCGACAATAATTCCAGGAATACCATTAAGTTTATTATATCTAATAACTTGATAGCCATCTACCTTTGAGCCATCTGGATATGTTCCATTTACAGTAGAAGGATCCTCTTTAATATGACGATCATACAATCCAAGGCTTACTAGCTGCTGTTGAATCTGTGCCGCTAATTTTTTCCCCTCTTCATGTACCTTTAAGTTATAATTTGGATTCGGATAATATACCTCTACACCATTAGCACTAGCCGTTGCAGAATTCATATGTAAACTAACAAATATATCTGCACCCCAAGCTTTTGCTTTATCTGCACGTTCCTTTAAACCAACCGTTACATCAGTACTTCTAGTCATATATACCGTAACGCCATTATACTGTTCCAATTCGCTTTTACATGCCAAAGCAACACTAAGGTTAAGATTTTTCTCAACTAATCCATTTGCCGAAGCTCCCGGTTCCGAGCCACCATGCCCAGGATCCAAAACTACCACTACATTTTCTGCTGCCTTGGCTGTCTCTGCAGGCATAATAACATCCGCAACAGCGGATAACACCGAATCTTTTGCCTGTGAAACTTTACCGCCCGATTTCTTTGCAAAGTTTCCTTCCTTTTCAACAATTTTAACGGTTTCCTCGATTGCTTCTTCAATATCACTTTCTGCATTCTCTACAGCATTTAAATCTACTGTAACTACAGACGCTTCCAGCTCCTCTTCACTAACATCATTTTCTCCAATGCTAGCCGCCTGATACCCCGTATAATCCTCATTCACACCAAACAATGCTTCTATACCAATTTCAGGCAATTCAAGCGATGTCTCTACGCCATCCTGAACATAGATAAACTGTGCTAAACGATATACTCCTGTTTCTTCTTCCCCAAAAACACGATTAAAAAGAAATAACTCATTCTCTTTCACACTTAACCCAAATTCTACTGTTGTCCCATCTGATTTTTCACAAATCACCCTGGGATCTGTGACATTCTCAGTTCCATCACCATATGAGATAACTATCTGTTGTTCCTCTGGTGCTTGAAGATAAGGCATTATTACTCCTACATAATTAACGAGTCCCTGACTTGCCAACGCAGAACTTGCTTGTTGCTCCCCATCCTCTACTGGTTCTTCCGGTTGTTCCTTATCAGCTATCGGCTCTTCCGATTGTCCCCCATCCTCTGAATCCATCTCTCCAATCGAATTATTTTCTCCAATTATATCTTCTGGCTCCGTACTATCTATATCTGTATTTAACTCCTCATCCTCTGTCTGTACAATTAAACTTTCATCCGTTACTACCTCTTCCGCCAACACACTACTTGGCAAAACAGTCAGGATAAACAATATAATCACAAGTGAGCTTGCAACCTTTTTCTTTAAAACGCTTATCATTTTCATTTCCTCCTTATTAAACTATCAACATTTCCTCTTCATGTCTATGGAACCTTTTTCATTATATATCAACCCCCTCAATATTTCAAGGTTCCTCTCCCCTATTCTTTTTTCATATTTTTCTAATTTCCCATCAATATGCTATTCAACCACTCCTAATGCTGCTCCTACCATATATTGCTCTCCTGCTCCATCAACAACATACGCATGTATTTGATATTCTCCCATTTTATACCCAAAACCAGAAACAGCAATATCGATATAATAACTACTGTCTTCCTGTATCCCCATTTGTATCCATTGCAAATCACTCTGATCCTCTTCTGTCCACACTGCTAATGATACATCCGCAACTCCATTCAATATATTTTCAAAATCTGATACTCTTACCGACAAAATTCCCAATTCACTTCTATATTCTTCTACTTCTATATTGGCCCTTGGCGTTTTTCCTTCACGTATCAGCAATTCCGGTTTATCTTCATCTAAATCTGCAATTTTTTCTAATAACTTAGATTTTCTTTCAATCTCCCTCTGTTCCGTTTCTATCCCAAATCTCTCTGTCAATGTCTGTTTTCTTGAAAAGAGATTTGTTCCAAGTCCAAGCCTATCTCCCTCGATGCCAACACCTAATGACGCTAAAGTTGTTGGGAACATATCAAAAGTGGTATAATTCCGCTCCTTATCCACCTCTACATCAATAGCTGAGTTGATATAAGATGTATATACCTTTCTTATATATTCGCTATCCACATCATCACAAAAATCTGAATCCATTGTCGGATGATCCCCCGCTAAAACAATCGTCGTATTTTCATAAAAACTTTGCTGCTGAATCCAACTTACAAATTCACTAACTTGACGGCTAGAACACGCTAATACGTTAGCATACTGATCATTTTTAAAATAATCCCAACAAAGCTCACACACATATCCATCCTCAAAATGTGTATCTACTGTCAACAATGTAAAATTAAACGGCTCTTCCTGCTCAGCAAGTTCCAGTATCTTCTCTTTCGCAAATCCAAATAACTTTTGATCCTCATACCCCCACCATACTTTATAATCTTCTGGTATCATCGAAGCTTCACGGGCATAATTATAATCCAAAAATTCAAAAGCTCCATGCTCTGTAAAGTACAACCTTCTCCCACCAAAAGTGGCATCTGAACCAACCATCAATGTTTGTGAATATCCTGCATTTTCTAATATATCTCCCAATGTTATAATGCCAGAAAAAAACGAATCTTGTGTATCCATACTATTTCTATCAATGGAAATACTCAAAGGAAGTCCCGATGTCTGCCCAAACATTGCTCCCATCGTCCATGTTGTACCTGGCATAGAATATCCCCCGTTAAGTTCATCACTCTCACCTGAAAAATCTTCATTCTCCTGGGCTACCCTAGTCAGTTCTGGGATTACATTTTTCTTGAATCCTCCCCCATTTTTTTCATTAGTATACGTCACCTCCATTGATTCTAAAAATATATAGATTAGATTTCTCTTTTTCTCCGGGAACTGCAAAGTAACTTCCGCCGGATCTACGTAATTATCATCTATAAATGTAGAATATGTACCTTGTGACTTTACATATCCGCCTGCATCTAATTCATTCCATGCTCCATATATCATCTTCGTTGACAATACTAAGGAAACAACGACTCCACCTCCCATTAAAACAAAATACCGCTTCTTGTTATGCCACGCAAGAAACAGGATCACAGTTAATATTAAAACTAGGATCGCTGGTACAACGCACACGCTTAAATACTCTTTTATCATTCCCTCATTTGTTCCCTCTAAAGGTGCCGCCAGATGAAACATCAGTTCATCCATAGTGAGATTACTCCAAGTCTCAAACATCCATTGAACACTAAAACATATTATCGTTGCCAATACCATCATTACTACTGACAAGACGGTTCCTAATACTATCAAAATCTTTTTTACAATTTGAATACCCCGCTTCATCTTTCCTCAAAAACTCCTTGTCTCCTAGTATCTATACTTTGTTGGACGAAGTCCACCCGTCCCGCAAGGGGCATGTATTACGGTGTGCCCTTGGGTATACCTTAATGGACGAAGTCCACCCACCCGCAGAGCATGCGTTGTGCCCTTGGGTATACAATTTTATCCCACTAATTTCCTGTTAAACGTATATATTATACTATACCTCATCAAAAATGTCTAACCCCGAATTCTCAAAAATCGACATTTAGTAGTTCCTATTTACCCGGATATCCATAAAACAGGAACAACCTACCGAAATATATACAACATCCTTGTCTATTTCCTACTCTCGGAATGGTTATTCCTGCTCTTCAAATTCACATTTCTATTTCTCTATTATCAATTTTCTCGTGATAAAATTATATACCATCACCACTCCCGTTACCCCAATCTTGGATATCATATAATGAACATGCAGCTTATCTACACACACCCACATTAATATCTGGTTAATTCCCAGCCCAATAACACTTAACATGATAAAAATAAGAAACTCTACAATCTTATTCTTATTCTTGTCCGTTTCAAACACGAATGTAAGGCTTAAAATATAATTAACCATTACCGACACGGAAAATGAGATACCAGAAGACACCAGATATGGAATTCCCCCAACTTCCGTCAGAAATATCATCAGACCGTAGTCAATCCCAAAGCAAAGAACTCCCACGATCCCAAACTTCATGATCTGCCCTATCAGTTTCTTCATCTTACTTCAAATAACCTCTCTGGGTAAATCCCCTTCTCTATTAATCCCCTTACTGCCTCTACGACCGCCGCCTTATCCTCCTGATAAGTGACCCCGAACCACTGGTCATGTGACCGAAGAACCCTCACCTGAGCATTCCCAGCTTTCAAAAGGTGCCCGATGATTGCCGGAAGCAAATATTCTGCCTTAACTTCTTCCTTCTTTACATTCCTCAGGAACTCAATGAACCCATCTTCCAAAACTTCAAAAAATTCTGGCTGCAATCCCCACATATTCATAGACACTGGCGAGTCCAGCTCAAGACGAATCACTTCGCCATTCCTCACTGCAACGGCATATCCATCCCTGCCCTCAATCTCATAAGTTTCTTCAATCTCCCGTAGCATATGGCTGTCATCTACCTTGCACACTCCTCTGGTCACTGTTCCATTCTGGCTCAGCGTATTCTTTAGCCGGAATCCTACCATGCTGATATCCATGCATCCATGGGGCTTTACCAGTTCATCATATATCAGCCGGTATGCCTCTTTTCCATAATAATCGTCTGCATTAATCACAAGGAACGGTTCATGAACAACATCCTTACAACAAAGTATTGCCTGACCTGTCCCCCAGGGCTTTGTCCTTCCTTCTAACTTGTCCCGAAACTCTTCTGGGATATCCTCCAATTCCTGATATGCATACCCAACTTCTACGACCTTTTCAATCCGATTGCCAATAATCTCTTTAAAATCTTTCTCCAGATTCTTCCTGATTACAAATACCACCTTATTGAATCCTGCCGCCATTGCATCATAGATAGAATAATCCATGATAATCTCACCATTTGGACCAATGGGAGCTAACTGCTTGATTCCCTGTCCAAACCTGCTTCCGATTCCTGCAGCCATAATAACTAATGTCACTTTCTTCATAATCCGTTCTCCATTTTTATGCTTTTTTCTAAACTTCTTTCCATTTTCGACTTGTTTATTAATTTTGTACGTTACCCGAATGATCTATCATCTGATCTTCCCCTACTTCATCACTCAAAGATTTGAAGGAAAAACAGAGCAGAAAACAACGTAAAAAAGGAGCTGCCCAATAAAATGCCACCAAGGGGTTTTTGCGTCCAAAAATGAGTTATATACAAGAAAAATAAGTATATCCCATAGAAGAACATGTGCTGGAAAAGCGCGGAACTCTGGTGAATATGCTTATTTTTCGGTATAGGCCTAAAATCGGTATTAACCGACAGCCCTCTTTGCAAAATCCATCATACGACAGCCTCAATCAACACCTTATCCCCCACCCTAATCTCTTTTACCCCAATCTCTTTCTTCTTATTAAAAATAAAACTAAGCATATATCCTTTCATCAATCCAAAATAATCCAGATACCCCATAAGCTGCTTTTCCCCTCGTTCATGGTATGCATTCCCACGTCAGACCTTCAATTCGCAGACCGATTGCTCCCCACAATACTCAATGACCAAGTCCATCCGTTCCTGATTCCTAGTCTCCGTCTCCACATAACAATTCCCACTTCCATTTATAATCGGCTTTAGAAACAATATAAAATATCATTCCTCACTGCCCTGATCCCTGTAATCTGCCAGAAACTTGTGATAAAGGCGCGTTTCATTCGCTAAAGCAGGCAAACAACTCTGCCATACGGGCGTATTGGTTTCTATTGTCTGCCAACTGAAGCATTTTCCCCTTCACTTCCTTTAGGACGCCATCCATACGCCGCATCCTTTTATTGGTCTCCCTTGCAAATGCATGGGCCACTCACGTTAAAACATCTTGCCATTCTGCCATCCACTTTTGCCTACCCCGAAACACAGGACTCCCACTGCCCCGAACTTCATAATCTGCCCGATCAGTTTCCTCATCTCTCCTCAAACAACCTCTCAGGGTAGATTCCTTTCTCTATCAATCCCTGTACCGCCTCGATGACTGCTGCCTTGTCCTCCTGATAAGTGACCCCAAACCACTGGTCATGTGACCGCAGGACTTTGACCTGTGCCTTTCCTTCTTTCAGCAGCCGCCCGATAATCGCAGGCAGCAGATATTCTGCCTTGACCTCTTCTTTCTTCACATTCCTTAGGAATTCTGCAAACCCATCTTCCAATACCCCAAAGAACTCCGGCTGTAATCCCCACATATTCATGGACACCGGCGAGTCCAGATCAAGCCGGATCTCCTCACCGTCCTTCACCGCTACGGCATATCCGTCCCTGCCTTCGATCTCATAAGTCTCTTCAATCTCCCGCAGCATATGGCTGTCGTCTACTTTACAGACGCCTCTGGTCACGGTTCCGTTCAGGCTCAGCGTATTTTTAAGCCGAAATCCTACCATGCTGATATCCATACATCCGTGGGGCTTCACCAGTTCGGCGTACGCCACCCGGTACGCTTCCTTCCCATAATAATCATCTGCATTGATAACAAGGAACGGCTCATGCACCACGTCCTTACAGCAGAGGATTGCCTGTCCCGTCCCCCATGGCTTAGTCCTGCCTTCTAGCTTCTCCCGGAACTGCTCAGGGATGTCTTCCAATTCCTGATACGCATATCCCACTTCCACGACTTTCTCAATCCGGTTCCCGATAATTTCTTTAAAATCCTTCTCAAGATTCTTCCTGATTACAAATACCACCTTATTGAACCCTGCTTCCATGGCGTCATAGATGGAATAGTCCATGATAATCTCGCCGTTCGGCCCAATAGGCGCCAACTGCTTGATTCCCTGTCCAAACCTGCTTCCGATACCTGCTGCCATGATAACTAATGTCACTTTCTCCATATTCATTCTCCGTTTTTATACATATTTTTTACCACATCGCTTGCTATTTTCAATCTATCTTCAATCTGTCTATCTTCAACCCGTGCATTTCTCCGAGATTTATAACCTACTCCCATTCACATTCTTTCTTATTATACTATACACATTCCAGTTTGTCTAATCTTAGTATACACTCTTTTTCACTCTTTTCACACCCTTTACATTCTCTTTTTCTTAAATCCTATTTTACGCGCCACTTAAAAGATATACCAAAAGCCGGTTACGGATA
>OFHO01002818.1_pt1 | contig 10065 bp, 6 predicted proteins | sample 1521531 | NCBI WGS metagenome assembly OFHO01 (sample SAMEA3504124, study PRJEB24116) | mouse gut metagenome | biome: mouse gut; feature: mouse-associated habitat; material: faeces | place: Denmark | collected 2011
AATCTTCTGCTACCTGATTTACAGACATGGGTGCTGATTACAAAACTGAGACCCTCTACACAATCAGGGCACTCTCTACACAACTGGGGCAGTCTCTACAAAACCAGGGTACTCTCTATAAAATCTGAGAACTCTATTCCATATCCAAAAGTACCGGAGGCGGTGAGTACCGGATTCTTCAATTCCACACCACCGATATTAACGCTTAGATTCACCATGTCAATTCTTCGATATTAAATACCGGGCCTTCGGTGCACACGCACACATTGCCCTTAACAGTTTTTTCTACACAACACAAACAGGCTCCGAGTCCACATGCCATCATATTTTCAAGTGACACCTCGCATTGGGCATTGATTTCACGACAGACTTTGGCTACAGCCTTCATCATTGGTGCGGGACCACAGCAGTATATCTTATCCCACTTTTGTGAGAGCACGCTATGGCATGTCACCACACCATGCTCGCCGGCGCTGCCATCATCGGTAGATATGAACACTTCACCGACTGCCTTGAAGTCATCCAATTCCAAAATATCATTCTCAGACCGTGCTCCAAGAAGGAAATTCGGGGTCACACCTCTACGTTTCAGTTCCTTACCCAAATAGAGCAATGGTGCAACCCCAACACCGCCACCAATAAGCAATACCTTATCCGATGCCGCAGCATCCAGACTGAATCCATTGCCCAATGGTAATAGCAGATTAATCCGCTCCCCTACGGTCTTACGCATGAGCGCATCAGTACCGGCACCGGCACGGCGTACAAGAATCCAAAGCTCATTTTTATTGTAATCCACATTGTTAATAGATATGGGACGACGCAGAAATGTGGTTTTTGAATTGTCCACGTCAATCTGCACAAACTGTCCGGGGAGCATCCGGGGAATATCAATACCGGACACCGGAGTCAGTTTCAGCAATGAATAGTTAGTGTGTAGCGCAATATTCTCCACTACCGAAAAATCCATTATTACTTTTTTCATGAGCAAGAAGATATGTTTATGGAGTTGAACATTGCAAAGTTACATAAAATCCCGAACTGCATCAACTACATTCCTATTATAAATAAAAAAAGTCCCGGTCAATTTGCTCCGGGACTTTTTACATTATTGTATCATCATATTATATCCAGCGGACATAAGCGAAATCCTGACGATGGGGCAAGTTAGGATTGATTGGATACAATCTGAAGCCATAACGGTACACACCTGCATCTTGAATTTTTTCGCGCAATTCGTATGTAAGTATGCCATTATCTTCCTTGATTACCTTGAACGGCTTAACCTCGTAAAGTTTTTCGGTGCCGTCTTCCACACGGTAAGCAACATATTCCAAACCAAGTTCGCGACCAAGACCATTGGTGTCTATCTTGAATTCCACACCATAAGTATTTCCGGATGCCGACTGAGCAGGACCGTCAGTCTTGAAATCAAGAACTTTTATACCATCCCAAGCGTCAACTACCTTGTTTTTCCAATCAACTATTTCCTTAGCCAAGGCATACTGATTGGCAGCAAGCGCATCGAATCGTTTTTCTTCAGGACGGTAGAAACGTGTGATATAATCATCAATCATACGCTTCATTGTGAAGTGAGGTGCGATATGACCTATAGAGCCCTTGATATATTGAACCCACTCGGGAGAGTATCCTTTAGAGTTCTTAGCAAAATACAGCGGAATTATCTCATTTTCAAGCATCGAGTATATCGTTGCCGCATCGAGTTTATCCTGCTGCGACTGATCGGTGAATGTACGCTTGTCGGTAAGAGCCCAACCCGCCTTTTCGTCGAAACGATAACCTTCGTACCACCATCCGTCAAGCACAGAGAAGTTGAGGACACCGTTCATTTCCGCCTTTTCACCTGATGTGCCGGATGCCTCCAACGGACGGGTCGGAGTGTTCAACCAGATATCAACACCGGTCACGAGACGCTTGGCAACAACCATATTATAGTCTTCCAAGAATATAATCTTGCCAAGGAACTGCGGCATACGTGAGATTTCCATAATGCGCTTGATCAATCCCTGTCCGGCTCCGTCTGCAGGATGAGCCTTGCCTGAGAATACAAACTGTACAGGGAACTGCTCATTATTAACAATCTTTGCCAAACGGTCAAGGTCGGTAAACAATAGATGAGCACGCTTGTATGTGGCAAATCGACGGGCGAAACCTATGATAAGGGCATTCGGGTTAATCTTCTCAACAATCTTCATCACAGCAGAGGGATCGCCTTGATTAGCAAGCCACTTAGCCTTAAAGTCACGTTTAACGAAATTGATGAACTTATTCTTCATGAGCATACGCATGTTCCAAATAGCTTCGTCGCTCACATTGAAAATACCATCCCAAGCTTTCGGATCGCTTTGGTTCTCAAACACCTGCTTGCCGAGATTCTCCTCATAGAATGCTTTCCATTCCGATGCAGCCCATGTAGGCATGTGAACACCATTGGTAACATAACCTACGTGGCTTTCCTCCCAGGAGTAACCCTTCCAGATTCCGGCAAACATCTTTTTAGACACTTCACCGTGAAGCCAGCTCACACCATTAGCCTCCTGACAGGTATTCAATGCAAATACACTCATAGAGAAACGTTCGTTGGTATCCGGATTCTCACGACCCATATTCATAAGGTCATTCCAGGATATGCCGAGTTTCTCAGCGTAGTGGTGCATGTACTTGCCGAACAATGATTCATCAAAATAGTCATGACCAGCAGGCACCGGTGTGTGTACGGTATATAGCGATGAAGCGCGTACCAGCTCGAGGGCTTGGTCGAAATTAAGGTGCTTTTCCTGAACGTAGTCCACCAGACGCTGGAGGTTGAGCAGCGCTGCATGACCTTCATTACAGTGATATATAGTAGAATTAACGCCCAGTTTCTTAAGCATCAACACGCCACCTATACCGAGCAGATATTCTTGCTTGATGCGGTTTTCCCAATCGCCACCATAAAGTTTATGTGTTATCGAACGGTCAAACTCGCTGTTCATGTCAAAATCAGTATCAAGAAGATACAACTTCATTCTACCGACATTCACACGCCATATATGCGAGTAGATAATACGGTCGTGGTAAGGAACCTCAAGAATCATAGGATGACCTTCACCATCCATTACTTGTTCGATAGGCAACTGATTGAAATTCTGAGGTTCGTAATTTGCAATCTGCTGTCCGTCTACAGATAAGGTCTGGGTAAAGTATCCATAACGATATAGGAAACCGACGGCTGTCATGTCGACACAACTGTCGGAAGCTTCCTTTATATAATCACCGGCGAGTACACCAAGACCACCGGAATAAATCTTAAGGCAATTGCACAAGCCATATTCCATGGAAAAATATGATACCGAAGGTACATCTTTGCGCATGGGTTTGCTCATGTATTCTTTGAAAGAAGCATATACATTATCTATACGTGCCATCATCTCAGCATCGTTCATAATCTCCGACAGACGCTCGGAGCTGATGCGCTGAAGCACCATTACGGGATTTTCACCGGTAGAACGCCACAAGTCGGGATTGATATCACGGAACAATGATTTTGCCTCGCTATTCCATACCCACCACAGGTTCTTCGATATTATATCAAGAGGTTTAAGACGCAAAGGCAGTTCAGCCACCACTGTGGCATCATGCCATATGGGTGAATTTGTTTGGCTAACTTTAATTTTCATATTTTGTTTAGTTGTTTGTTTATTGCTAATTAGTTATTGTTATTTCTTTTCTCTTCATTCAAGATTGCTATTCTGAATGAATCTTCATAATATTTCACAAAGTTATCCCATGAAGCACATGATGCCGTAGCCATCGCGCTACATGATATTTCGCCCGATACCTCTTTATCGCAGCAAACAAGGAATCGGATAGAGCGGGCTATATTCTCCACTACATCACAATAGTTTCCATCGCTACGACCGATTACGGTAACTCCACAAGACTCGAAATTGCTTTCAAATGAATTAAGTATCCATTGACCGAAGCCTGAAAGAGATGTGGTTATAGTCGGCACTCCAAAGGCGACACTCTCGAGAGGGGTATAGCCCCATGGTTCATAATAGGATGGAAACACTGTCGCATCCATGCCTATAAGTAAATCATAGTAATCTTTATTGAAAATACCGTCATTTCCATTAAGATAACACGGCACATATATTACACTGACATTACTGTCAGAGCCGTTATCAAATCCGATGGAATGTATACGTCCGTACACGGCATCACTATCCGGATTATGTATCTTATGCGTTATCACTGGATCAGCCAATCGCACAGTCGCATTATTCTTTAAGGACTCTTGCAAGTCAGCACGTGCGGTATCACACCATGCAGGTACCATAACAAATGCAAGCACTTTCTTACATGGTGACAACTGCAACAAACGGCACATTGAATCCAGGAACACATCAAGACCTTTGTTGCGATATTCACAACGGCCGGATGTAGCCACGATGAAAGTATCGTCATCGTAATTGTTTCCGGTCAACGACGATGCAACCTGCAACATGCACTTACGCGCATTCTTTCGCACAGATTGGAATTTGCTTTTGGATGGAACGAAATTCGATTCAAAACCGTTGGGGGTAACCACATCCGGTTTCTTTGCCAACAATTGTTCGCATTCCACGGCTGTGATATCGCTTACTGTTGTAAAACAATCCGCCTGATGCGCAGCTGCTTTCTCCAATGAATGTTTGGATTGCATGTTCAATTCGCCGGCCATCTGGTCACCATCGTAACCTTTCATATAATCATACAACGGCTTACCATTACCGCATATACTACGACCTATACTGGTGGCATGCGTTGTAAATATAGTGGCTACCTTGGGCAACACTGACTTCACATATAAAAGCCCCATACCGGTGGTCCACTCATCAAAATGAGCCACGACAGTCTTATCTTTACCCTTATAATAAGCATACAGGCTCTCTATCACTATACCTGCCGCGTGTGAAAATGCACATGCCTCGTCATAGTCTCCATAGGCATGGAGCGAATCCACACCATACAGATTCCACATCTTTCCATAGAAATCATCTTTCACAGCATACATACCGTCGAACTTGACCAATATGGCTATGGGCTTGCCCGGTATATTCCACCGGCCAACCCTAACGCTAACCCCTTCGGGGAACTCTGATTTCTCCTTCCACGCCTTCAACACCGAGGTTGACTCCACAAAATATGGAGAGGGATTATCCTCCGACCATACATCAGGACCAATAAATATCAATTTATCCTTGTATAACCTATGCAGTGTTTTAGCCTTGGTTGACAACACGGTATAGATACCGCCTACTTTATTACATACCTCCCACGAGGTTTCAATCAGTAAATCTACGCCCACTATGTTTTCTGTCATAAAATCGCTGTCAGATTTAATTTGCGCGCAAAGTTACTATTTTTTTCGCTAAAAGCATAATTATCTTAGCAATTATTGCAAAGTGTTTCATCTACTTAACACCGTTTTCACCTTTGGTGTGCGGTCTTGTACACGAAAAAGCACCACTGGCAAATAATTCCTTCGGGAATATGTCAACGATTTAAAATACGTTAAAACCGGAAATGACAACGGCATTTATATTGCATTATTGCATACCAACAACTATTTTTGCATAAATTATCATGACGAGACGGACTATCTACATATTTGCATTATGCGCAATTTTAAGCGCCGCTCCTATTAGAGTGGCAGCTCAATCCATAATGCCCGATGCCATTGAACAGTCCGACGCCCCTACCGTAGACATACGACACGGTGCCATAGTATTAAAAACTCACGGTATACAGACATACAATTTTCACATTTATTCTATAACCGGACAACTAATTAAGCGCGTCACTTTGTCCAACGGAGCTACAGCCACTGTGGAATTGCCACAAGGATGTTATATCATAAAGTGCGAAAAGTGGTCAAAGAAAATAGCCCTGAGCTGATTTGGCAACTAATATGCACCACTTAGAACACCCCTCCTATACCGAAAAAACATACGACATCTCCCCTACTCACTCCAATCTCATCAACAGCCCAGAGCTCACAATCACCGACACGGTGACAACATTCCGATTATGGTCACCGGAAGCCCAACAAGCGCAGGTTAACATCTATGAAACCGATTTTGATTCCCGGCCTATCGAAACACTCGATATGCAGCACGATATAGGTGGTACACTGACCGCAACCGTGCCACGCAACTTATGTGGCAGATTCTATACATTTCAAATTAAGCATCAGGGACATTGGCTAAACGAATCACCCGGGATATGGGCTAAAGCCGCAGGTGTCAATGGTCACCGCGCAGCGATAATAGACCTCTCCGAAACCAATCCACAGGGCTGGGATAAGGACAAAGGTCCGAACCTAAAGTCCCTAACCGATGCAATAATCTACGAGCTACATCTTCGTGATATTTCCATGCATCCGTCGTCGGGAATGCACCACAAAGGAAAGTTCCTTGCCCTAACCGAAACCGGCACACGCACGCCATCCGGACATCCTACCGGAATTGACCATTTAATAGAATTGGGCATAACCCATGTACATATCATGCCCATGTATGACTTCGATAGCATTGACGAATCGACACCCAACCAAGCTCAATACAATTGGGGATATGCCCCAGTCAATTTTAATCTGCCCGAGGGGTCTTATTCCACCGACGCCACAACGCCGGCAACACGCATAAGGGAAATGAAGGAGATGATATACGCGCTTCACCAAGCCGGCATAGGCGTGATAATGGACGTTGCATACAATCACACCTCCGGCTGTGACAATTCCAATTTTTCATTGACCGCCCCGGGGTACTATTACCGGCATCTTCAGGATGGCTCCTACAGCAACGCATCGTCCTGTGGCAATGAGACCGCTTCCGAACGAGCACAGATGAGAGACTTCATAATAAACTCCATCAAATACTGGGCTTCCGAATACCACATTGATGGATTCCGTTTTGACCTGATGGCAATACACGATATCGACACAATGAACCAGGCGGCTGCGGCATTAAAGGAAATAAATCCATGCTGCTTCATATACGGAGAGGGATGGACCGCGTCAGAATCCACCCTACCCCGCCAAAGACAAGCCTTGAAAGAAAATGTGTCACAAATGCCGGACATCGCTGTATTCAGCGATGACTTACGCGATGCCATAAAGGGGGATTTCAGCTATGCGCCCGACAGGGGTTTCGCTACCGGCAAACCGGGACTGGAGGAAGCCGCTAAGATTGGTATTGTTGCGTCAACCGCACACCCACAGGTAGACTTTTCCAAAGGCAATAAATCAAGATTCCCATACGCATCGTCCCCTACGCAAATCATAAACTACGTGTCATGCCACGACAACCTATGTCTTACTGACAAACTTACCGCTTCAATGCCGGAATATACCACCGACGAGCATTTGAAAGCGGCAAAATTAGCACAAACCATAATATTCACATCGCAAGGCACTCCGTTCATGCTTGCCGGTGAGGAAATATTCCGAAGCAAAAAGGGCGTGCACAATAGCTACAATTCTCCAGATAATATCAACGCCATAGACTGGACCCATAAGGACGGATATATCGATTTATTCCATTATTACCGGGAATTGATTCGTCTTAGGAAAGAGCATCCTGCTTTTAGAATGACCTCTGCCGAAGAAATAGCCCGGAACATCAGGTTCGACCATATCACCACACCTAACATCATCGCATACAGTATAATCAACCATGCTAATGGCGACCGTTGGCAAGAGATTAGAATTATATTCAACGGAAGCGATGACAACTACAACACAAAACTCCCTCAATCGACATGGCTTATCATCGCACGAGATGGCGTCATAGATGCTTCCGGAATCTCTCGGATAAACGGCGGTGACATAACAGTAACTCCCCGCACTGCATTCATTGCAGCACGCGAGTGACAAATTTAGATAGGTAGCCCTACAACCATCTCCTCATCCACAAAGCTTTTTATTTAAATTAATTCTAAATAAACCTTTGTTTTTAATGCGAAATTTCTGAACTTTGTCTCGTGAAAAAACAAGAGTATGAGACTTGATGAACTTACAACCGGCGAAAAGGCCATTATAGTAAAGATATTGGGGCACGGAGCGTTTCGCAAACGGCTGCTTGAGATGGGATTCGTAAAGGGACGCGAGGTTGATGTACTGCTTCACGCCCCGCTACGCGACCCTATAAAATACAGCATTATGGATTACGAAGTCTCTCTTCGTCGTTCAGAAGCGCACCTAATCGAGGTTTTACCGATGCAGCCTCAAAACCACCATTCCGATTCAACAAGTCATACCAATACCCTCCATGAAATACGCGACGCAGCAACAGAATATAATACTCACCGTAAAACTATAAATGTAGCATTAATCGGCAATCCCAATTGCGGCAAAACATCTCTGTTTAATATCGCATCCGGTGCCCACGAACACGTCGGAAACTACAGCGGCGTCACCGTCGATGCAAAAAAAGGCATATTCAACCACAATGGCTATACATTCAATATCGTGGATCTCCCCGGCACATACTCGCTCGACTCATACTCTCCCGAGGAACTGTACGTAAGGCGATACCTTAAGGATGAGACCCCTGATGTAATCATCAACGTCGTTGTGGCATCGAACCTTGAGCGCAACCTCTACCTTACAACCGAGCTAATAGATATGGACCGAAGCATGGTCATAGCTCTTAATATGTATGACGAACTCAAACATTTAGGCGACAAGCTTGATTATAAGCTTCTCGGAGAAATGATTGGTGTGCCGATAGTTCCCACCGTATCACGCTCCGGACAAGGGATTGACAAACTATTCGACACAGTCATTGCAGTATATGAGGACCGCCACAACTCCGTGCGTCACGTCCACGTCAACCTTGGCGCCGACATCGAGCGTAGCGTCACCATTCTAAAAGATATGCTCAAAAACGACGGATATGTCGGACGCCATTTTTCACCTCGATATCTTGCTATAAAATTGCTCGAACGCGATAAGGAAGTCGAACAACTCATCTCCGACAGTCCCGACGCACAACGACTGATACAGACCCGCGACGAGGAATCCCGGCATATCGAGCAAATCCGCAATGATGATACCCCATCAGCTATAGCCAATGAAAAATATGGATTCATAGCAGGTGCTCTTGCTGAAACATTGGTCAAGGGCGAACGCGACACTAACAACAATACCCGCATAATCGATGCTTTCGTAACTAACAAACTATTTGGATTCCCAATATTCCTCACCATAATGTTTGTAGTTTTCTGGGCAACATTTGAAATAGGGTCATACCCTATGGACTGGATTGAGGGAATTGTTGGATGGATAAGTTCAATGGTTCAGAAATATATGCCCGATGGACCTTTGAAAGATTTGATTGCCGATGGCATTATAGGCGGCGTAGGTGGAGTTATTGTATTTCTCCCTCAGATTCTGATACTATACTTCTGCATATCATTTATGGAAGATTCAGGATACATGGCTCGCGCTGCATTCATCATGGACAAACTCATGCACCGCATAGGGCTACACGGAAAATCGTTCATTCCGTTGATAATGGGGTTCGGTTGCAACGTACCTGCTATAATGTCGAGCAGAAGCATCGAAAGCCATAGCAGCCGTATGATAACGATACTCATTAATCCGTTTATGTCATGCTCGGCACGTGTACCCATATACGTACTGCTTGTGGGCACATTCTTCGCCAAGCACGCTGCACTGGTATTCCTCGGGATATATGTCTTAGGGATATTGGTGGCTATGGCTACCGCAAAATTACTTCGGAAATTCTATTTCAAACGCGACGAGACACCGTTCGTAATGGAGCTGCCCCCCTACCGCATACCCACTTTGAAGGCTTCACTACGCCACATGTGGGGAAAGGGTGAACAATACCTTAAAAAAATGGGCGGAATTATACTCGTTGCAAGCGTGGTGGTATGGGCGCTTAATTATTTCCCCAGACACGACTCTGATAGTGCCAGCGCACATGCGCCCATTGAAAACTCCATTACTGATTCAAGCATTGACACATCCTCCGATTCCTACCTTGAGATGAT